>JAEEGG010014263.1_pt1 | contig 16848 bp, 14 predicted proteins | sample 9134161 | NCBI WGS metagenome assembly JAEEGG01 (sample SAMN16246543, study PRJNA631951) | gut metagenome | biome: gut microbiome; feature: rumen; material: CR-attached | host: Bos | place: Iran: Karaj | collected 2018-10 | reverse complement strand
GTTTTTATAACCTTAAAACATTGGAAATAGCCCCTGCGGCATCTTCTTTTTCCTCTTTGATGTGAGAATAGACATCAAGGACCATCTTTTCGGAATCGCCTAAGATCTTGGCGATTTTCTTTGTAGAAATAGCGGGTATCTGATAACCGAGCTCCGTACAGAAATTATGTTGGAAGATATGTGCTGTCAGATTGGTTATCTGTTTTTCTGTTCTATTCTTTTTAGCGTTTGGATTATATCCCAGAGCAATGTTAAGGGAAGTGATTATGCTTTCCCACATTCTTATGTAGGCCTGCTTCGTCATTATAGCCCCGTTGCGGGTTTTAAACAGATAATCCTCACGCGATTCGACATAAGGTCTTATTTCGGCAATTAGAGCGTCTGAGAGGGGTATCGTTCTGAATCTGTTTGAGGACTTGGGAGAATATTTTATCGAGGATCCGGAAGAAAGAAACTGGATATCCTTTGTGATGGATACGGTTTTCATCTCAAAATCAAAATCATCCTTCATCAGAGCAAGAGCTTCTCCGTGTCTTACTCCGATGTAGAAAAGAATCTTTAGAAAAGCATTCTTCCGGCCATCGAGCTTTACCAGCTTCACAGCCCTCTTCTCTATGCAGGCAAGAGCAGTGCGTGGAAGATAGGAGCTTATTACTTTGGCCGTGCGTTCTCTGTAAGCGATGCAGTAAAAGAAGCACAGTGTTTTATATAGTACCTTAATGGCAAAGCCATCAAGCATGTGTACTACGATGTAGAGGGTGCAATGCTAAACCAGGGTTACGCGCATCTTACACAGATTATCCAGGTATCTTGCCAGACTATGATAAATGCGGGATATATCTGCGGAGTGTATACAAGCGAAAGCCACTTCAATTCACGATTTGATGATTCTGCACTTGCTATCTATCCTCATTGGGTCGCACGTTACTCAAAGATTGCTCCGGTACTTAAGAGCGGAAATGCAATCGAGATTTGGCAGTTCGGCGGCTCAACAAATTACTTCCGAAGTGCGAAGATCGCGAGAGTGACTACTGACCAAGATTTAGTTTGCAGACTTTGGGATGATGATATCACTGTTCAGCCGGTTCAGATTACCATTCCTGTTGAAGATAAAAAGTCCATAGATCAACTTGCCATCGAAGTACTTGCAGGAATATGGGGAAATGGTATCATAAGAAAGACAAAACTGACAGCTGCCGGATATGATTATGCTACTGTACAGAAGAGGGTAGAAGAGATCATAGAGCAGCGAAAGCAGAGCAAAAAGACTTATGTAGTAAAGAAGGGTGATACATTGTCGAAGATTGCAAGGATGTACAACACTTCTGTTAATGCTCTTGTAAATGCCAATAATATTGCAAATAAGAACCTCATTGTAGTTGGTCAGGGACTTATAATTGCTTAAATACAAAAGGTGCAAGGCACCATCAATGCCTTGCACCTAATGTTTGGATCACAGATCACTTTTTCTTCTTTGAAGGTGTCTGCGATAAAGCGCTTCCTGCAGCGGTTTTTGAAGCTTTACTTGTTCGCCCATCACGAAGAACTTTTGAAGCCGCAGAAGCCGCTCTTGGAGAAGTCTGTTTTTTGTTTGCAGCCATATATTATATCTCCCTTCTATATATTGTGTATTATTTTTATATTATCACTTAATATTGATGTATCAAGTGTAAACATTCATTAATATATGTATTTTATGGACAGTGGCGCGATTATATGGTATTCTTTCCTAGTATAAATTTATGATAGGTAAGAAACTGTATGTTAATATGTGTAGATGAATCTGGTTCAATAAATAATCATAATGAAAACCAACCCTATTTTGTGGTTGCTTTGATTCATATACTTGGAAAAGGTTCGCTTAAGAGAAAATACATCAAGTTTGTAGATCAAAATCGAGAACGTCTTAAGGAATTAGATGTAGATGGGGAGATGTTTGAAGGAGATACTTTTCGCGAACTAAAAGGACATTATTTTGATTCTGATATGAAACATAAGTTCTTATCATTTTTTAAGGATTCAGATAGTTTCGAGATTTATTTTATTAAGTATTTTAACAAGAACTTAACAGATAAATTTTGCCAAAACAAGGAGCGAGCATTTAATTATCCGTTAAAAAAGGCATTTTCATTTTTTATTAGAGGCGGTTTTTTACCAAATGAAGATTGCCATATTAATCTTGATAACAGAAACCTAAAGACAGATTCAAAGATGCAGTTAGACGAGTATCTTAATACTGATCTTATAGGAAGCATTGGATACACCGGAACTTTTACGGTTGAGTATTTTAATTCCAAAGAAAACAGGTTCGTGCAAATAGCGGATGTGTTTTCAAACATTTTTTATAACAGTTTGTTTACTGACGAATATGATGTCGAGATACGTCAATACCGTGATATGGGTAAAATTAGAAGAGTATTTGAATTTCCGTTATATCATGACGAAAAAGTGTGAGCAATGTCTTGACAAACAAATCTCAATTAATATAATATAAATCTAGGCTGACAGTAAGTCCTGCGCCAAGCGCCCAAACTGGGTAAATGGTATGTAAGACCATCGCTCGCAGGCGGCAGCCTATTATTATAATGGAGTTATGCTCCATTATTTTTTGTTTCATTATGTTGGCATTTTGTTAGCATAACGGTTCGAAAATAGCGTGGTTGAGCACATGAACGTGAGACATTTAATCAAGTTGTCGAGGGTTCGATTCCCTCGTGTCTCACGATTGATAATTTAAGGAAGCCTATTTAAGGCTTCCTTTTTTGTTGTCATGGGAAATTATACTTTTAGTATCTTATGTGCCGTGCGGGGGGCATATTATAATTCAATTCGTCAATACGTGGGGAATACGGGAGAATAACCGATCTGTCTCATATATAGCGTTCTGATCATTTCCCGCATTTTTCCGTTTTAAAAATATGTCTGAGAGGGAAAAATTATGAAAAAGTTGTTTGCACTTGCAGTTACCGGGATCATGGTACTTGGTCTTACCGCTTGTGGTGGCGGAGGAGCCGATGTGGTTCCCGTTCCCGATGATGATTACACTGCTACCGGTGAAATGGACCTCTATGATCTGGTTGAGGGAAGCTGGGTTGCGGAAACCCGGGTTGCCACCATCGGATATGATTTTTATGACGACGCAACCTATTTCTTCTGGTCGGACGGCGGACGTCAGGAGACCGGAACATATTCTTTTGACGGAGAGAGCGTATGGGCAACGTCCGATGAAGATGAGCTGACAATTCTGTCTTATACGGGAGATGCGCTTGTTGCTGAGGATGGTACCGAATTTTACAGAGCAGCCGAAGGCGGAGCCGGCTCCGGCACTTCTGCCAGTGAAGGCGGATATGGAACGGATTCCGATCTTCTGAGTCCCTTTGTCGGCTATTGGGAAGGAAATATGACCCCTCCCTCTGTGTGGTATCTGTTCACGTGGGACGGAGAATTTTATTGCAACAGGGATAACGGATATCTTGAAAGGGGAACATATGTAGCCAATGAAGCGGGTTATGCACAGCTTTCTTACGAAGGCGGATACAGCGAAGAACTATTTTGCTTAGATACGGATTATATAGTCTATGATGTGACGGATGGTCTTTCCAGAACGAATTACTCCGATACTGTCGATCAGTGGATACTTGATGAGTTTGCCGTTTCCGAGCCTGTTTATGATGGCGATGCGGACAACGAACTCAATGCGGAACTTGCCGGAGTATATGAAGGCGAAGCGGGCCCTTTTACCTACACTTATATTTTCTATGAAGACGGTACATATGAGTTGTTTTCCGACGGAGGCGCCGAACAGTACGGATCATACTATTTTGACGGTGAGAAGATCCTGACGACACCTAACGGAGGCGGAGAGATCGATGAGTATACCTATGATGTTGTCAGCATATATGATGAGTACGGAAACGAGTTTGAATATATGGGAGATCCCGATTGATCCGGTTTTGCTATAGGGGGTAAGGATCTGATGATACTGTTTATAATTCTTACATTGGTGGGAATCGCCCTGCTGGTTTTGGGCGTAACCTACAAAAAGAAGTATAAAGTCGCTCTGATGACAGTGGGTGTGCTTATGCTCACCGTCGGGGCAGTGATGATATTTCTTACGCTTTATTTTGCCTGGGCCGTCAGAAATGACGCGCCCGGCCCATATGATGATACGAGGGTGGAAACGGAATCCACGTAAATAAGGAGAATAATTAACGCCGGTCATAGATGAGGATGGTGCATTCACACTTGAATATGCCGGAGGCGGAGCTCTTTATGGTACAATTGAGATTACTACCGGGATAAATCCCGATGATACGGAAAGCTACTGGTATACCTTCTATGATCAGGAAGGCGAGATCTGGGAGTCTGTATGCATTCCCGATGAAGGAATTCAGGATGATATCTTATCTGGTTTGATGACGTAGAAGACTACGGCAACGGAATGGAATTTGAAAAGATCGGATAATTGATTCTATGGAAGAACTGAAAGATTTACATTATGACGCGTTTATAAGTTACAGACACAGCGAGCTTGACAGCTTTATCGCGGAGAATCTGCACAGAAAGCTGGAGAATTTTAAGCTCCCAAGATCAGTCATCCCCAAAGTTAAAAGCGGCAAAACACGGATAGAGAGAGTCTTCAGGGATGTTGATGAACTCCCTCTTTCCGAAGATCTTTCGGATCCCATCAGCAAGGCATTAAAAAATTCAGACTACCTTATCACCATATGCACGCCCCGCTATCCTCAGTCGAGATGGTGCATGAAGGAGATAGAAGTCTTTTTGCAGACTCATACCAGAGACCATATTCTTGTGGTGCTTGCGGAGGATGAGCCTGTTAATTCATTCCCAGAGATACTTTGTTATGACGATGTAAAGATGACGGATGAAAACGGGAAAACCGTGACCGTACGTCGTGAAGTCGAGCCCCTTGCGGCAGATACAAGGGGTGAGAATAAAAAGGAAATAATAAAAGCCATGAACATCGCGGTGATCAAGATCTGCGCCGCAATATTCGGGCTTAATTATGATGAACTCAGACAGCGACACCGTGAACAGAAGCTCCGTCGTATGGCGGCGGTATTCGGAAGCATCGGTGCGGCTGTTCTTGCTTTTGCGATATTTGCAGCGATCGCGCTGATCAAGATCAGTAAACAGAACGTAACAATAAAGAATAATCTTGCCGTATCAATGGCAAATGTTTCCGGGCAGCTTCTCGAAGACGGAAGAAGGCTTGATGCAATATATGCGGTAAGAAGCGTTCTGCCGGAGGACGGGGATTACAACGCTGCGGCTCTCAGTGCACTTTATCAGGCATCGGGAGTATATGATGTATCGAAAGAATTTTTACCTGCGGCCGATTATGAAGCGGAAGCCTGGTTATATGATTTTAAGGTCTCATATGACAAAAAATATATTCTTTTAAACGATGCTTTTTCATTCTATGTATATGATATCGATACCGCAGAACTTGTTTTGACCGGGAAGACCGGTGATTTTTCCGAAGTGGCTTTTTGCGGCAGTGAGGGACTTCTTGTAAGCGGCGAAGAAGGAACCGAGTATTATCCTCTTTCCGGAGGAAAAAGCATTGAGACGGAAATCCCGGCAGGTATGTACCTTTATCAGTCACCCACGGACTTTATGTGTTTTGCGGTTTCAGATTCCGAGATAATCGGAGTGGGAGAAGAGGGACATATTGTATTTGAGGAGGATCTGTCGGCATTCTTCGGAGGTGACGAAGTCAACTCCACAGGTGTGATTGTCGGCGGACAATACATCACCATCTGCTTCAGCGGTTATGAAGGTGAATATATACTTGCTGCGGATCGGAGCAACGGATCCGTTTTGTATTATTTTACCGACGATGAACAGACATTTCCTTCCGCAGAGCTTTCGGACGGTATCGTTTATATGGCAAGATCTGTCTTTGATTCGGAAGGCGGTCTTAACACAGAGGTTACCGCAACGGATCTGTCCGATCCGAGAAAGACCTGGACGACCGTGATCGAAGGTTTCATGATCGAAAATGTCGATATGACTCTGTCGGACGGATTCATTTATCTTTGCAGCGTATATGAAGTTGCGGTACTGGACAGGGAAAACGGAGAAGTCATAAACCGCAATTCCTATCCGGAGCGTGTGATCTCGGGATGGACGGAAGACGATGGATTTTATTTTATTGTTGAAGACGGCGATGTGTTTTATATAGCGGATTCTTATACGGGAAAGGTGACCGATGAATTCTTCCGTATTGCTCCGGGAGCGCCCATCTCAAATGCAACGTATGTTGACGGAGATCTGTTCTGCAGTTTTGAGCAGGCGGATTATGTCACGAGATACTCAAATGAGATCAGTCCGTATTCCGAGCAGCTCGATGATTATTATGAGGGCGGCTATCATGATGAAACGGATGCCTACGGGTATCTGGAGGAGCATTTCGGATACGGCACCGATACATATTTGATCGAGGATGCTTTCTTTTCCGATGACGGAAAATATGTATTTGCACTTCTTTCCGATCATACCGCAAGGATATATGATGCTGATGATAAGGACTGCACTGCATCGTTCGAAACCGCCGATACGATGTTTGACGAACTCGTATTCAGCGATGTCACGGGCGGTTATATCCTGAGCGGTGAGAAGTCATATATATTCGATGACAGATTCCGTGTTATATGCGTAACGGACAGGATCGTTTGTGAGGAGGACGACGGATTTATCCTCATGAATGAAGAACAGGAATTCTTCAAGGTGCCGTTTTTTGACCGTAAGGAGCTTCTGGAGATTGCAGACAGGCTTCTTGAAGGATATGAACCACCGAAGAACATTCGTGAAAAATACGGAATATAAAAAACGTCCGGATCCAGGAAGGATCCGGACATTTTTTTGCGCGGTACATATATTATCAGCCGTTTATTATCTCTTCGGGCTGTATATGTAAAACTGAACAGATAGCCATGAGGTCATCCTTTTTGAGTCTTCCTGTGCCGTTGATGAAGCGGGTAAAGCTTCTGCCGAGTCCGGCCTTGTCGATGAGTCCGCGGATACTGATGCAGTGTTCTTCAAAGTAGTCTCTTACTCGTTCTTCAATCATTTTCTTTGTCTCCCTTTTGTGGCTTTTCTTTGTCCTTGTCCATATCGGAGAGGGTAAGGGTAAAGGGGATCCCGTTCTTGTTAATGATCTGGTGGTATAGAGTATTGATCACTACGGACACGGGAATACCGAGCTGACGCATGATGTCTTCAGCCTGATCCTTCACATCTTCATCTATTCTGGCACTGACTGTTGCAGTTTTCGCCATGATGAATTCCTCCGATGATGATATTATATACTTATGTATTGCAAACCGCAAGACAATTGCAATACATTCTTTTTGTTCTTTTGGAGATTGTTAAAATCCGGCTTATAAACCTTAATACAGGCATTGTTTTAGAAAAAATTAATTTGTTAACCCATACAACTTCAATTATGATTTGCGTATTGGAGGGTAAAAGTATGATATCACTGATCATCTGCTCAGGCAGGCTACGGCGCATAGGAGCGTTTGCTTTTAGTGCGCTTCTTTTTGTATCCGGAATTATTCTGGTGCCGGTCGGTGTCATTACGGCACAGGCTGCAGGAATGGTACATGATTATGATGTTTCGGGGGGAAACGTTGTGATCAATGATCTTAATTCCGCTGATACATATGTTATAACGGGCACATCCACAGCCAATAATGTAGAACTGACTGTTTCTGAGGGGGTTACCGCACATGTCAGATTTTCGAATCTGAATGTAAATGTTTCGTCGATCAGCTATCTCGCAGCGGTATCCGTGATCGGAGCAGGAAATGTTGAGATCGAGCTGTCGGGGGATTCTTACCTTTTATCCGGAGAAGGATGCGCCGGATTACAGAACGGTAATACCGGAACGCTTACCATAACGGGAACGGGGAGCCTTACGGCAACCGGCGGACGTTACGGTGCAGGTATCGGCAGCGGCAGCGGAGATGGGCGTTCATCAGCCGGAAAGATCATCATTAACGGTGGTACGGTAACGGCAACCGGCGGAAGACAGGCTGCGGGCATCGGCAGCGGATATCTTAACTCTTCCGTAGGTGATATAGCGATAACCGGCGGCACAGTCGTGGCATCCGGAGATGTAAATTCGTCCTATGGCGGTGCGGGAATAGGATCCGGACATGATAACTCTTCAGCCGGTAACATTACGATAAGCGGAGGCACTGTAATGGCGACCGGCGGAAGACAGGCTGCAGGTATCGGCGCCGGAGATTATCATTCATCAGCCGGTACAATTACCATAAATAACGGAATCATAAATGCATACGGATTAGGCGGCGCCGGGATCGGCAGCGGAGAATGTTATTCTTCGGTAGGTGATATTGTAATAACTGACGGAACGATAACGGCAACCGGTGTATATACCGGTTTCGTCGGAGGTTCCGGGATCGGCAGCGGATACAATCATTCATCTGCGGGAAATATAGAAATTATCGGTGGAACGGTAACGGCAACCGGTGGATATGGCGGAGCTGCGATAGGCAGTGGACTGACAGGATCTTCCGTAGGGGATATTGTCATAAACAATGCTTCGGTCAATGCAACAGGTGGATATAATGCTTCTGCGATCGGCAGCGGATATACAAGCTGTACTGCCGGAAATATAGAAATAAACGGCGGCACTGTAACGGCAACTTCTTTGAACGGCGGTGCAGGTATCGGTTCCGGTCAATACAGTTCGGCCGGAAATGTAACAATATATGACGGAACTGTTACTGCAACCGTAGAAGGACAAGGCGGTGCAGGTATCGGAAGCGGTTATTCCTGCGGTTCAGTAGGGGATATTGTGATAGAAGGCGGAGATGTGACGGCCACTGCAGGATACGGCGGCGCCGGGATCGGCAGCGGAAATGGCGGCTGCAGCTCAGGGAATATAGTAATAAACAATGGTTCGGTAATTGCGACAGCGGGATGGGGAGCTGCAGGAATCGGAACCGGGCAGGGCGGCTGCAGTTCGGGTAATATAGAAATACATGGTGGCACGGTAACGGCAACTGCAGGTGACAGAGGCGCAGGTATAGGCTGCGGAATGGGCGCAACATCTGTGGATGACATAGTCATCACCGGAGGTACGGTCGCTGCTACAGGCTATACGGGAGCTGCAGGTATCGGAGGAGCAGGCGGCAGTTCCCTGAATGGAATCGATATTTCGGGAGGTACAGTTACTGCCATCGGAGGTGCCAGTGGTGCCGGAATCGGCGGAGGATTGGGTGGTCCTGTAGAAGATGCTATAGTTATAAGCGGTGGGATCATATACGCATCCGGAGGAAATGAAGGGAGTCAGACTGTCTTAGGCGCAGGAACAGGTTCCGGAATCGGCGGAGGTTTCTGGGGTGAAGCTCCCGATATCGTTGTCAGCGGAAATGCTCGGATATACGTATCCGGCGGCGCAGGCAATGCTGCATTTGGAAACGGAGCCGGAATCGGACAGGGCGGAAGAGATGAAGAAGGAACTCCGGGAGAAGAACAGGGTGATTTCAGCGGACTTTTTACCACCGGAGCTATTTTCATCTATGATGCCGGCGTAACCCCCGATCAGATGAGGAATAATTCCTTTGAGCCCGTATCCGTCACATACGGAACTGTTGTACCGGAAGTCCACACACAGGCTGAGATCGATCACATGAAAGAAGTTGAAAATGATATCAGGGCAGCCATAGCCACCGGTGAGTCTCAGAGTGTAGATATTGCCGGGTGCATTTCGCTTACGTCTGCCATCATGGAGCTTCTGAATGAGAATCCCCAGATCACGGTAAAGATGGAATTCACCTACAAAGGTATTGATTTCAAACTTACGATACCCGGATCCATGGTTGAGCTTGAGCCCGGAGTGGAATGGTACGGACCGAAGTACCTCTTCCCCAAATACTATTTGTACGGAAGTGATACGATTCCTTCGGTTCAGGAATATCTGGATGCTTTCTCATGACCGGATACCGATCGGACATAAGATAATATCTGACAGGACCCTTAATACAGGGTCCTGTTTTTTTACATTTAAAAACGTCTTGCCAATAAACGTACCTTATTATAAAATTACATATGCAGAAAACGGTTTCCAAGTTTCTTGTGAGGATCCTTTACCGGATTCTATTTGAGGGAGATTTATATATGGCAACGAAAAAAGAAAACATCAGAAGAGCGGGCGTCCTGCTTCCCGTTTCATCGCTTCCGTCTCCGTACGGAATAGGCACCTTCGGAAAGGCGGCCTATGACTGGATCGATTATCTGAAGGCTTCCGGCCAGGCACTCTGGCAGATTCTTCCGCTTGGTCCCACCGGATACGGTGATTCGCCTTATCAGAGCTTCTCGACATTTGCGGGAAATCCCTATTTCATCGATCTTGAGAAGCTTATCGAAGAAGGGCTCATAAAGCGAAGCGAATGCAATGCGCTCGACTGGGGCGGCAGCGAGAGATATGTCGATTATGAGAAGCTGTTCGTCTCACGTTTTGCGATACTTAAGAAGGCCTATCAGCGTGCCGTAAAAAAGGGTCTGCAGGAGGACGAAGCCTATCTTTCCTTTTGCAGAAAGAACAAGTCCTGGCTTGACGATTATGCGTTCTACATGGCGCTGAAGAATCACTTCGGAGGAAAGAGCTATCTGCTCTGGGATGATGATATCCGCCTTCGCGAAAAGAAAGCACTTGAAAAGTATGCGAAGCTTCTTGCAACGGATATTGATTTCTACAGGTTCCAGCAGTTCAAGTTCAGCGAGCAGTGGAAAGCGCTCAAGAAGTATGCGAATGATAACGGAATAATGATAGTCGGTGATATCCCTATCTATGTTGCACCCGACGGTGCGGATACATGGTCTGATCCCAAGCTCTTTCAGCTTGATGAAAAGGGATATCCCATCGCGGTTGCGGGATGCCCTCCGGATCAGTTCACAGCTGACGGGCAGCTCTGGGGAAATCCTCTTTATGACTGGGACTACCATAAGAAGACCGGTTACAAATGGTGGATGAAGAGATTAAAGGCATGCTTTGACATGTACGACATCGTGCGCATCGATCACTTCAGGGGATTCTACTCATACTGGTCGGTTCCTTACGGAGATAAGAATGCACGCGGAGGAAAATGGATAAAGGGCCCCGGACTCGATCTTTTCAATGTGATGAAGGAAAAGCTCGGCGACAGACCCGTTATCGCAGAGGATCTCGGATTCCTTACGGACGGTGTCATCAGGATGGTTGAAAAGACCGGCTATCCCGGAATGAAGGTCCTTCAGTTCGGATTCGATCCGTCCGGTAACAGCGAGCATACTCCCCATACCTTCCGCAGGAATTTTGTGGTCTATACGGGAACACACGATAACGATACGATCCTTCACTGGTCACTTAACTGTGACAGGAAGATTGCAAAGTATGCGATGAAGTACACGGGAGTAAAGAAGCGCTCCGAGCTTCCCGATGCCCTGATAAGAGCCTGCTACGCAAGCGTTGCAGACACCTGCATCATCCCTCTCCAGGATTACCTCGGCCTTGATAACGAGGCGCGTATCAATACGCCTTCGACTCTCGGCGATAACTGGAAGTGGAGAAGCACATATCCCGACTGGACGGAGAAGCTTTCGAAGCGGATGAACAAGCTCGTTAAGCTTTACGGAAGGGACGGCGCGGCAGTTCCGCGATAAAGAAAACAAGTCGGGAGATTTTCTCCCGACTTAATTTTTTATTTGCGGGTGACGCGAAATGTATGCGAATTCGAGACTTCGTCGTCTGCGTTAGAAACGGCCGCCTGGCCTGAACGAAGTGAATGGCCTGCGGCATGAGCTGAAGCGGGCGTCGATCAGGTTTCGCGCTTGACGACGAAAAGCGAGAATTCACATACATAGCGGCAGGACCCGCGGAGCACAAAAAAGCCGGGAGAAAATCTCCCGACTTGTTTATTTCTGTATTTCCTGCATTGCCATATACGAGTTGTGGTACTGCGGCTCGTAAGTGACCTCTTCTCCGAACCACTCGGGAGGAAGGAAGCTCTGCGCCGCCTCCACACTTCCGAATTCGACCTCCGCCATAACGAGAGGCGCGAAGGGCTTATCGAATACATCGAGCTCGATCGTCAGCGTATATTCATCGGGCGGCTTGGGAGTGCCCTCTATTACCTGCGGATGATCGAGGGGGATGAGGTATCTTTTCTTGGATATTACATTTCCGTCCGCTTTGGTGAGGAGATGATAGTATGCTTCAGAGGTGAGCTGGTGATTGACCTCCTCCCTTGCCATCATTCCCGAACCCTTGTAGGTGAGGTAGAAGTTATCGTCCTCCCTGCGGATCCTTACGACGGGGCTGGTGCAAAGGTATGCCTGTTCGATCTTGCGTACCTGATACTGCTCGAGATCCTCGGGCAGCTTGTCTATCAAAAACTTTCTTTCAATTTCCATAACGTCTTTCCTGTCTTACTTTGCGGGAACTTTGTAAACAATGGCTTCCGCAATGCTGTCTGCTTTTTCGCGCCCTGACATGATGGAGGTTATCGCAAGCGCGAATTCGATTGATGCTCCCATTCCCTGTCCGGTGATTATTCCGGAATCTATCTCAACGGGAGCGTGGGTTACTATTGCTCCGCCTTCTTCGAGGTGGGATTCGAAAGAAGGGTGTGAGGTCGCCTTCCTTCCCATGAGGAATCCCCTGTGGGCGAAGATGCTCGGAGCTGCGCAGATGGCTGCGATGTATTTTCCGGCTCCGTAGAAGCTTCCGATCATGTCGATGAGCTTCTCGCACTTTTCGAGGTTCTCTGTTCCGACTTTGCCGCCGGGAAGAACGAGCATGTTGTAGTCTTCCTGATCTATATCGGCAATGATCTTGTCGGCCTTTATTACAATGCCGTGAGAGCCGTTAACTTCGAGCCTTCCGGATATTGACACCATGTCAATATCTACTCCGGCGCGCCTGAGGATGTCCACAACGGTAAGTCCTTCGATCTCTTCAAATCCGTCTGCCATAAAGATAGCTATCTTGTTCATATCATGCCTCCGAATCGGATCTCACATTGATTCCGTTAACGACTACTTCTCCGTTCAGCTCGATGACGATGCAGTCCTTGCCGTCCACGTTCTGTTCGTTCACAAGATCCGTTCTGTCCGGTTTGACCTTGATGACGACATCGGGTGTCTTGACATCGAAGCTTCTTGAACTGTAGATGTTGCTCATCATAAGGGGTCTGTCCTCGGGAGCAACCTTTTCATAGGTGTCCTCAAAGGTCTTGAGCTTTTTGTTGCTTGCCCCGCTTCCCTCGAGAAGATCCCTTATGTCATTCTTTTCCATCGTGAGGGGAGCGAGCTGTTCCCCCGCATCTGCGATCATCCTTGACATTTCCTCGTGGATGTTCTTGACGTTTCCGAAGCTACATTCGTTTCCGAGTGTCTCTTCGACGATGGCTTCGAAGGTTTCCTTCTGTGAGCTTGCACTCATGGGCTCGCATGCCCCGAGCATCAGCTCAATGAACTGCTCGTTAAGGTTTTCGGCATCCTTGGAATAGTACATTACTGAGTGGATGTCGCTTCCGCGGTCGTTGAAAGCGGGGAACAGATATCCGAGAGCGGGGAGCTTTACGATCCAGTCCCTCTTCCTGTCGTGGAATTCTCCGGACTTCGGGTCAAAGGAAAGAGCCGCTTCGGTCAGATCCACCGGACAGATGACGGTGAGGATGTATTCGTATACATCATCGGATGCGTCATCGTTTACGGCGCCGTCCTTAGTCTTGCCGGGCACATCGTAAATGTCGTGTGCCACAAGGATAAGGTAATTTCCGACATATTCGAAGGATGAGATTATCCGGTTATAGTAATCGTCGAGAAGGTCGTCATCCTTAAGACCCGATTCCCTGAGCTTTAAAAGGAATTCCTGCTGGCCTCCCTTTTTTTCGGCTTCGTTCATGATATCCAGGGTGAGGGCGCTTTTTCCGACGGTTCCGGACAGTGCTTTTCTGAAGATATCGAAGTATTTGTACATCTCCTCTTCGGGTATCTGTGTGAATGGCTTTGCAAATACCGCTTTTTTATTCTTTTCCGCGTCAACATAGCATCCTGCGATCCTCGTGACGGAACAGTTCTTGGGTGTGTAGAGCTTTTTGATCTCTCCGAGTTCAGATTTGATCATATAATGCCTCCGACTGATATTTGCCCATGGGGCAGCACCCGAATATTTTATCATATTTTTGGATTTTTTACACCGATTGGGAGTATAATATAGAGGCTTGTTACGCCCAATAGTCGCAAGGAGACCGCTGATGGATAAAAATCCCAAGAGAAGAGACATACCTAAATCATTGTATGTACTTTTGCTGGTTATTTATTCCGGTGCGACTCTTTATACCATTCTTTCGACAAGATCGCAGGAAACGGTTGAGATTCTGGGCGAAACGGTAAACTTTTCTTCCTTTACGGGAGTGTTCTCATCAATCGCCAATATCTGTCTGATCCTGATAGTCGTATTCTTCGGCAAACTCGGCTTTGTCACAGCATTGATTCTTTCGGTGCTCCAATTCCCCAGCATTTTTATCAGCATAGTGGTCAATCACAATATGCGTGCCATTCCGGGCTTTTTCGCAAATGTCGTAACGATAGTGGCGATACTGATCATTTATAACGGTATCAAGCAGGTGGTAAAGCTGAGAGCTAAGGAAATGAAGCGTCTGAAGGAACAGCAGATGTTTTCGCAGCGGCTCTTTGAACAGACCGCTACTTCGCTTGTCACCGCGATCGACGCAAAGGATGAATATTCGCACGGCCATTCCGTCAGGGTTGCCGAGTATTCCGAGAAGATAGCCAAGACACTGGGATGGAGCGAGGAAGAATGCAATAAGGTTTACTATGCCGCGCTTCTTCATGATGTCGGCAAGATCGGTATAGACGATGATATTATAAACAAGAGCGGAAAGCTTACTCCCGAAGAATATGAAATCATCAAACAGCATCCCGTAATGGGTAACCAGATCCTTTCGAGCATCGGTGAGTACCCCTATCTGAGCATCGGCGCCCATTACCATCATGAGCGTTATGACGGAAAGGGCTATCCCGAAGGCAGGAAGGGCGAGGATATCCCCGAGATAGCCAGGATCATTTCCGTGGCGGATGCTTACGATGCGATGACCTCCAACCGAAGCTACAGGGCTGCGATCGCTCAGCCGATCGTGCGCGAGGAGATAGTAAAAGGGGCCGGAACACAGTTCGATCCCAGGATCGCCAAGATCATGATGCACCTGATCGATTCGGATACCGAGTACAAGATGAAGGAGCGCAATACGGTCAGGGAGCTGTCCGGAAGGAACAAGCTTGAATGCACTGAATTTATGAGTGACTATTCGGACGGCATAAACCTCTCAAACTCGATAACAAGGATTCATATGTCTTCTTCGACCATGGAGGGCTCCGAAGAACCCGGAAGACCGGTGCTTATTCTTTTTGATGCGCTTGACGGCCGTGTGCATTACGATGACAAGAATGCCCGTGATATGGTGTATTTCGAGTACGGTATTATCGGACTTGACGGAAATGTCACGGGTGACGGATTCAGAAATGTCAAAACAGAGATTCTTCCCGAGGGAAGAACGGATTTTGCCGCATCCGGCGAGGAGCCTTACGTATACGATATTGAGGCGGTCAAGATAAAGGACCATGTCCGTATCATGATCACGAGGAAGGAAAAGGAATCCGATGTATCAATGATCATTACGCTTGCCCTTCCCGACAGTTCAAGATATGCTTACATAAGTCTTGCCGGAGAAAACTGTCTCATAGAGGATGTTAAGATAGACAGGGATGAAGAGAGTGTTCCCACTGACTACATCACAAGGATTGCCGAGGAGGTCAGCTACATCGACAGACCCGTAGGCGACATCCCCAATGTCCAGGTCAACGGCCACAAGACCGATGCATCGAAGGGAATTCCTCTCGGAAACGGATTTACCATTACGTTCCATGCGATGAGCCTTCCCACCGCAAGACTGATCTGGCACTGTCCGTATATCAGCATATATTCCTCACCGAGCGGTGAACCTTATACGAACGGATATAAGGAATATGCCCTCATCAGACTTGACGGCGAATACTGGGACAGAGGCTCGTTCAACAATAAACTTATTGTCAATAAGAACGATGACTTTGCCGGATGGGATGCCTGGAAGGATGCACTCAGCGAGGGTCTCGACTGCAGCGTGACCTTTAAGCGTCAGGGAAACCAGATAGTGACCACAACCGAGAACAGAGGTCTATTTATCAAAAACACCACGACATTAAACGTAAATCCTGATAAAGTATATGTGGCCCTTACAGGTGACCAGTGTGCGATAACAACGATCAAGATAACCCGCGATCCTATCGGGAGCTTATAATAAGGAGAATAAATGGAACAGTACAAGCAGGAATTCATTGATTTTATGATCGAGTGCCAGGTCCTCAAGTTTGGGGATTTCACTCTCAAGAGCGGAAGAAAGTCTCCCTTCTTCATGAATGCGGGAGCATATGTCACGGGCTCACAGCTCGGAAGGCTCGGAGAGTATTACGCAAAGGCGATCCACGACAATTTCGGCGATGACTTCGACGTCCTTTTCGGACCGGCTTACAAGGGAATCCCCCTCGGTGTAGCCACCGCGATAGCTTATTCCAAGCTTTACGGTATCGACGTAAGATACTGCTCAAACAGAAAGGAAGTCAAGGATCACGGCGACACCGGAATCCTTCTCGGATCCAAATTAAATGACGGAGACAGGGTCATCATGATCGAGGATGTTACCACTTCCGGTAAGTCCATAGAAGAGACCTATCCCATCATCAAGGCTC
>JAEEGG010014261.1_pt1 | contig 16850 bp, 11 predicted proteins | sample 9134161 | NCBI WGS metagenome assembly JAEEGG01 (sample SAMN16246543, study PRJNA631951) | gut metagenome | biome: gut microbiome; feature: rumen; material: CR-attached | host: Bos | place: Iran: Karaj | collected 2018-10 | reverse complement strand
TTTTGCTCCTTCCTAAGGATCCAAATGATGAGAAGAATGTCATCGTGGAGATTCGTGCAGGTGCCGGCGGAGATGAGGCAGCGTTGTTTGCCGCAGAGATCTATCGTATGTACGTGCACTATGCAGAGTCCCGCCACTGGAAGGTGGAGACGATGAACGTTGATGAGATCGGCATCGGTGGCATGAAGGAAGTACAGTTCATGATTAATGGACAGGGTGCTTATTCCGTGATGAAGTATGAGAGCGGCGTGCACCGCGTACAACGCGTTCCCGAGACGGAGAGCGGCGGCAGAATTCATACTTCGACCATCAGTGTGGCCGTGATGCCTGAGGTGGATGATGACATCGACATTGTGATTGACGATAAGGACATCCGAATCGACGTCATGCGTGCATCCGGTAACGGCGGTCAGTGTGTCAACACGACGGACTCTGCCGTACGCCTGACGCATTATCCCACGGGAATCGTGGTTTACAGCCAGACCGAGAAGTCTCAGCTGCAAAATAAGGCAAAGGCGTTTGCACTGCTCAAGGCAAAGCTGTATGACATTGAACAGCAGCAGCGTCATGACGCGGAGGCGGAGCTTCGTAAGAGCCAGATCGGTACGGGCGACCGTTCTGAAAAGATTCGTACCTATAATTTCCCTCAGGGAAGAGTGACGGATCACCGCATTGGTCTTACCATTTATAAGCTGGATAAGGTCATGAATGGTGACATTCAGGAGATTATTGACGCTTGTATCGCGGCAGATCAGGCCGCAAAGCTCAGTAAAATGAACGAAAGCGCTTGATATTTTTCGGGGGTTGCATTGGGTGATCTTTCTGCTAGCCATTTGACGTAGAAAGACAATCCCGGGCAGTCCTTCATGTGTTCGGAATACTATAATAGAAATGAAAAGGAGGAGAGGGTGTATGAAGGAAGAAGTAAGAAGATTTCTTGGCAGGACAGGGATCATGAGAGCAGCGCTTGTCGCTTCAACGGCAATTGTTTTAGCCTGTGGAGCGGCTGGATGCCAGAGTAAGACGGGCGAGACCTCCGGTGAAGTGGAAGAAAGCACGGAGATTTCGAAGGATGCATCGAAAGAAACATCGGCGGAACCTTCTAAGGATGACGAGGGCGAGAACCAGACGAAGCCCCAGATGACTTCTGCAGAAATGTATGAGGGCTTCCTTCGCAGCGAGATTCCGGTTTATTGTGAGAATCAGGATTATACTTATTACAAATGGGATGACGATAACGAATATGACTATTTCGAAAAGGGAACTGGCTATACCTTAAAGGAGTTCATCGGTCGCATTCAGCAGGTGGAGAGCGTGGAGTCGGACACGAGCATTCGCGTGGGTTCCGTGAGCCATGCCCTGTTGGACTGTGGAAATGATGGAGAGCCCGAGTTGGCATTGCAAGTGCTTTGCGAGGGAGATCTCTGGGGTGAGGGAACGGATTATAGCTTTATCATTAAGAATATTGACGGAAAGCTTCAGATCTGTTACAGAACTGTTTCAGGATATCGTTCCACGAACGTCATCACCAATCGCTATGGATATATTGATGACAGCTATTATTGGGGAATGGGGTGGAGCTCCACCTATGGATTTGTGGATGCTTCCGGTCAGTATCAGTTTTTGTATAACGTATCCGGAGATTCCGGATATGGCTACAACTATGGCGGAGAGGATGCTATTTCTCAGGCCTTTGCGGAGGTTGACGAGGAAACGGCCGCAGAGCTGTTTGACAGCTTTGAAATTTTAGCCTATCGTTTTCAAGAATGGCAAGAGAATGAGAATACGAGTGAAGTTTTAAAGTACTCCTATGAGGTTTATTGCGAAGAGGGCGATCCAATTGAGGAAAAAGTTCGTGATTTTGTGGAAGGCATCTTTGCAAAGGCTGGCCTCAAGCTTTATACGCAGGCTGAACTGAAGGACATGATTGACGGCCGCAGTCAGGAATTTCATCTGACAAGCGAAATGACAGGATATTCGTATGATGAGGTAGAGTGGGCGGATTTGGAGCAAAAGGATTTCTGGCCGGGAAAGATTGCTACCGTAAAGACGGTGGATGAGCTGATGGCGGCCTTTGAGAGCAATGCGCTGATCTGTCTGGAGCCTGGTACCTACAATCTGACGCAGTGGCTGAAATCCGGGGATAACTTTGACAAGATTCCTAGATGGAAGTTTGAGGATGAGGGAGAGATCAACAAGCCCGGCATACTCTATTCGGGTTGGGATGATGATTCCTGGGAGATCATGGCATATCAGCTGGAGAATGTCGTACTTTCTTCCGTTGACGCAAACAATCCTGCAAGAATCGTCTGTGAATGTCCTGCGTCCAGAGTCATTGCATTTGAAGATTGCGGGTTCATTGATTTGAGCAATATCGTATTTGGCCATGAAATTGAGCCTGGATATTGCAGCGGTGACGTGCTGAGCTTTTATCAGTGTTATTTCATGAACGTGAACGGATGTGACCTCTATGGTTGCGGCGCTCATGCACTGGAGATTTGGCAGAGCCATGACGTGAACATTACGGACAGCATCATTCATGATTGCACCTATGGATGCATGACCATGTATGATCCCGGATTTGTCATCATTCGTAATACGAAGTTTGAAAACTGTAGGGAATTTGACATGTTTACCTTGACGGAGGGTTCCGCATATTTTGACAACTGTACCTTCCGCAATCTCGAAGGAAACATGGTAAATCTTGGCGAAAACGGTTATATCACCTTCAGTGATTGCCAGTTTGACGTCAATGCGCTTAACTCCTTACAGAGCAATCCAAAATACCAGAACCAAATTTCCATCTACTAATCGAAATGACATAAATATTTATAAATAATAGGACCTAACAAAAGATAAAAGGCTAAATCCCAATCCATGGGAGATAGCCTTTTCTTTTTGGTATATTTTTTGACCTTCATGTAATGGTATCTTGCAACTGTCTCGAGGAGAAGGCCCGGAGGCTTTCTCAATTACTGCAAAAAGTGCTTCTTGAATTCGCTGGGGGAACATCCCTTGTACTTCTGGAAGACACGGTTGAAGGTGGAGATGCTCTTAAAACCGGACTCCATTGCGACCGTCGTGATGGCACTGTCCGTATCGGCGAGAAGATTTTGTGCTCTTTTTAAACGCTGCAGGGTTAAGTACTCCACAAAATTGCATTGAATGGTCTGCTTAAATACGCGAGAAAAATAGCAGGAACTAAAACCGACCTGATCGGCAATGCTGTCCAGCGTCAGATCCTTGTCACAATTTTCTGCAATGTAGCGGCAGGCAACGTTGATCTTGTCGATGGTACGATTGGTTCCCTGCAACAGCGACGGATCCTTCGGGAGAAGCGTGTTTTGCAGGTGGAGGCCAAATTGCATAAAAAGTTCATAGATGCAAATCAGCTCCTCAACACCATGGAAGAGAGATTGCGATTTGCGAATCTCAATAATCTGGCGCAGCTTTTCGTGCATAAACTCCGCAAGATCTTTCATGTCAGAATCATCATGACGGATCAGATGGTAATTGCGGAACAGATGGGAATAGGACGCAAATTCCGGAAGATCCGTTAGGAGCGACGAAGAAAACTGAAGGCCGACAAGCGGCGAATCAGCATTTGATTCCACGGCATGCATTTCACTGGACCAAATCATCAGCGTATCTCCGGGGTGCATCTCAAAAACCGTCTGGTCAATGACAATGCGTGGGGTGGCCTTTGCATAGGCATCCACGGGATAGAAGATCATCTCCGTAAAATGATGCCAATGAAGCTCATATTTTGATGGCACACTGGGGATGATATTGATCGGCTGAGGGAAGTAAAATCGCTCTTGCTTCTTGCTATTTGTCATATGAATCCTCTCATAACAATAAATAATGATTAAAAATTGACATTGACGAGTTCCTGATTCAGAAATGATTTGTCAAAAAACACATAATCTAAGTAAAATTTAAGCTATTATTGTGCAAAAGTCAAGAATAAATATTGATGACAAAACATGAGCATATTTTGGCAAGCACTGATTGGAAGATCATAGGGAAGGTGATAGGATAAGAGCAGAACTGAAAACAGTGATAAACATATGAAAAAGCTTTATGGAATAGCTTTAGGAGAGAAAACATGGCGGCAACGCAAACAACAAATATGACGGTAGGAAGCCCTGCAAGGCACATCCTAAAATTTGCACTTCCCCTTCTGATTGGAAACTTATTCCAACAATTGTACAATATGGTAGATTCCATTGTTGTCGGCAATTTTGTTGGTTCGGACGCACTTGCGGCAGTGGGAACCTGTGGCTCTACAAACTTCTTGTTTTTTTCTTTGAGCTCTGGTTTGGCGATTGGAATCGGCGTAATTGTTTCCCAATTTTATGGAGCAAAAGATGAGGAGAACGTTAGAGCGACCATTGCAAATTCCTTTTACGTATTAATTTCGGCGGCTCTGTCGGTCAGCCTGATCGGCATCGTAGTGACACCATATATTTTAAAGCTGCTGCAGGTCCCGGAGAGCATTCTGCCATCCTCCATCCTATACATGAGAACGACCTGTCTTGGAATCGTAGGCATCGCTACCTATAATGGCATTGCCGCGATCTTAAGGGCACTTGGCGATTCCAGAACGCCGCTGTACTTTTTGATACTGTCGAGTCTGGTGAACGTTGGATTGGATCTCACCTTCGTCATGGCGTTTGGCTGGGGTGTGTTTGGAGTGGCGCTTGCAACCATCCTTTCCCAGTTTATTTCCGCCATTAGCTGTCTGGCTTATGCATATTACAAGGTTCCTTATTTCAAACTGACGAGAGAGGAGCTTCGCCCGCACGGCACCATCATCAAGAGATCCTTCCGTCTGGGCGTACCCATTGCCCTGCAGAGCTCCATGATCGCTGTTTCCTGCATGGCGTTGCAGGGAGTAGTGAATGGCTTTGGAGAGACGGTCATGGCAGCATTTACCGTAACGGCGCGCATCGAGCAGCTTGTACAGCAGCCCTACATGTCTCTGGCCAGTGCCGTGACGACCTACTCTGGTCAGAACATTGGCGCTGGTCAGGTAGAACGCGTAAAGAAAGGCTTCCGTCAGGCAACATTGATGGTTTTGATTTTTAGCCTTTCGATGATTCCCGTGATGTATCTTGGCGGAGAGTCCCTGGTGAGACTCTTTGTCAAGGATAATCCAGAAACCGTTGCCATTGCAACGAAGGCACTTCGAATGACAAGTCTTTGCTATTTTGGACTTGGCATGATTTACGTTCCCAGAGGATTGATGAATGGCTGCGGCGACGCCGCCTTCTCCATGATCAATGGTATCTCAGAGGTGGTTTGCAGATTGTCCTTTGCCCAGATCTTTACGAAGCTTCCCGTCATTGGCTTCTGGGGTGTTTGGCTGACAACGGGGGCAACTTGGGTGACGACGGCAGTTGTATGCCTGATTCGTTATTTCCAGGGTGCCTGGAAGCATAAGGCAATTACCGGAAAGAATGAAATGGAGATGCCTTATACGCAAAATGCACAAAAGAGCACGGGAATATTCTGCGCAAAATCAACAAAACTTCTTTAAATTCAGAAAATTTGCTGACAAATCCATAAATAATCTGCTATAATGATAGATGTGGGAGAATGGCGGAAGAAAAGCCAAGCCCACCGGGAGCCAGTGGTCAGCAAAGTAAAGGAGAAGTTTTGTGTTTGATAAGGGTGAATATGTAATGTGTGGAAGCAAAGGGGTATGCACGGTGGAGGACGTGACGAAGCTGAGCATGCCGGGCGTGGATGGAAAACGGGAGTATTATGTCCTAAAACCGGTCTATAACTTTGCCACCACGGTTTACATCCCCGTTGATGCGGGGAAGGAATCCTTAAGAGGCGTTTTATCAGCGGCAGAGGCGAAAAAACTGATCCATGACATGGATGAAATTGCGCCCATCAGCATTGCGAACGACAAGCTTCTCGAACAGGAATACCGAGGCTGCCTGCGCACCAATCTCTGTGAGGAATGGATCCGAATCCTGAAGACGACTCATCAACGCAAGGTAAAGCGGCAGGAGATGGGGCGAAAGGTGACAGCCGTGGATGCGAAGTATTCCCGAATCGCGGAGGACAGTCTGTTTGGAGAGTTGTCCGTCGCCCTTGGGATAGCTAAGGATGAGGTGCCTAATTATATCGAAAAGGAAATGAGTAAGCGGCAAAAGAAGAAATAAGTCAAAAAGATTGCAATTTGAAGAAAAACTTGACGAAAACTACTTGACGTCGCGGCGTGACCGTGGTAAAGTAGCCTAGTATGTGGAAGGTAATTTCACACAATATATCAAAGCAGAGTATCCACTCTCACCTTACGGCAATTGGGCTAGTAAGTGTTCATACTTTTTTGAACCGTATTTTTATGCGGCGCAATCTGAAAGGTAGGTGGATAGTTATGCTATTCACCTTTTTTATTTTATCATTATGGAGGGCAAAACCATTAGCGAATTATTAATCAACGAGGGAATCCGTGACAAGGAGGTACGTGTCATCGGAGAAGCTGGACAACAGCTTGGCATTATGTCTTCAAAGGAAGCACTTGTGTTGGCAGAGGAGGCAGGCTTGGATCTGGTATTGATCGCACCCACCGCGCAGCCGCCTGTGTGCAGAATCGTGGATTACGGAAAGTTCAAGTATGAGCAGCTCCGCAAGGAGAAGGAAGCAAAGAAGAAGCAGAAGGTGACGGAGGTAAAAGAGATTCGTCTTTCCCCCAACATCGATACCAATGACTTGAACACCAAAATGAATGCAGCAAGAAAGTTCCTGACCAAGGGAGACCGTGTTAAGGTTACACTTCGTTTCCGTGGCCGTGAGATGGCTCACATGAACACCAGCAAGCATATTTTGGATGATTTCGCTGAGAATTTGTCTGATGTAGCGATAATGGAAAAGGCACCCAAGGTCGAGGGCAGAAGTATGACCATGTTTTTAACTGAGAAGCGATAGGTCGGAAACCTAGTCGATGAATCGCAGAAGTTAAAATAGAGAATGAAAAGTTTAGGAGGAAACAGTCATGCCAAAAATGAAGACAAGTAGGTCGGCAGCGAAGCGTTTTAAGGTAACGGGAACCGGTAAGTTAAAGAGAGCAAAGGCATATAAGAGCCACATCCTTACGAAGAAGTCTACGAAGAGAAAGCGCAATCTCAGACAGCCTGCTATTACCGATGCGACGAACGTAAAGAATATGAAGAAGATTCTTCCGTATTTATAAGGTTTCGCCAGGATGTAAGTAACGTTTTGAAAATGATTAATTTAGGTATGGAGGAAAAAAGAGATGGCAAGAATTAAAGGTGGCTTAAATGCCAAGAAGAAGCATAATAGAGTATTAAAGCTTGCAAAGGGCTACAGAGGAGCTAGAAGCAAGCAGTATAGAGTAGCTAAGCAGTCCGTTATGAGAGCTCTGACCAGCGCATACGCAGGCAGAAAGCAGAAGAAGCGTCAGTTCAGACAGCTTTGGATCGCTCGTATCAACGCTGCAGCAAGAATGAATGGCCTTTCCTACAGCAAGCTTATGTATGGCCTGAAGCTTGCAGAGGTTGACATCAACAGAAAGATGCTTGCTGAGTTGGCAGTTAGCGATGCAGAGGGCTTCAAGAGCCTTGCAGAGCTTGCTAAGAGCAAGATTGCATAAAAAAAGACTTGTAATCTTACAGGTTTTGGAATAAGATAGTTATCGGACGAAGGAGTCCTTACCAATGGGTAGGGGCTCCTTTACTTTTTTTTAGGAGGTTAGGGTATATGTGTGGAATCGTCGGATTTGTAGGAGAACATCAGGCTGCACCAATTTTGCTGGATGGATTGTCGAAACTGGAGTACAGGGGATATGATTCTGCCGGAATCGTTGTCAGAGATGGTGAAAGGCAGGCGGAGATCGTAAAGGCAAAGGGCCGCCTTCGCATCCTTGCCGAGAAGACCAACGAGGGACGTTCCGTTCCCGGATGTTGTGGTATTGGCCATACCCGTTGGGCAACGCACGGAGAGCCGTCCGAGATCAACGCGCATCCTCACGTCAGCGGAGATGACATGAACGTGGTTGCCGTACATAACGGTATCATTGAGAACTATCAGGAAATCCGCGAGAAGCTGATCCGCAAGGGCTACAAATTTTATTCCCAGACGGACACGGAGGTCCTTGTAAAGTATATTGATTACTATTACAAGAAATATGGCATGGGCCCCATCGATGCCATAGCAAAGACCATGGTTCGCGTGCGTGGTTCCTATGCACTTGCCGTAATGTTTAAGGATTTTCCGGGAGAGATTTATGTTGCCCGCAAGGATAGCCCCATGATCCTCGGCGTAGAGAATGGTGAGTCCTACGTGGCATCCGACGTCCCCGCAATTCTGAAATATGCAAGAAACGTATATTATATTGGCAATCTGGAGATGGCAAGAGTTCGCGCTGGTGAGGTGACCTTCTTTAACCTGGACGGCGACGTAATCGAAAAGGAACTGACGGAGATCACCTGGGACGCGGAAGCGGCAGAGAAGGGTGGCTTCGAACACTTCATGATCAAGGAGATCCATGAGCAGCCGAGAGCCGTTCAGGATACCATTAATTCTGCCATCAAGGATGGTAAGATTGATCTCAGCGAGGTAGGCCTTTCCGATGAGGAGATTCAGGACATTCACCAGATTCACATTGTGGCGTGCGGAAGTGCTTACCACGTGGGAGTTGTCATTCAGTATGTCATGGAGGATCTTGCAAAGATTCCCGTGCGTGTGGAATTTGCCTCCGAGTTTCGTTACCGCAATCCGCTGCTGAATAAGAAGGATCTTGTCGTCATCATCAGCCAGTCCGGGGAGACGGCTGATTCCCTGGCCGCCCTGCGCCTTGCGAAGGAAAAGGGCGTAAAGACGCTTGGCATCGTAAATGTCGTGGGTTCCACCATCGCGAGAGAGGCGGATAATGTCTTCTACACCATGGCAGGCCCTGAGATCGCCGTCGCAACGACAAAGGCCTACAGCGCGCAGCTGATCGCAGGCTATCTTCTTTCCATGCAGTTTGCCAAGGTTCGCGAGGAGATTGATGAACAGGAATACGAGAGGCTCATTGCTGAGCTTTTGACTCTTCCCGGAAAGATCGGAAAGGTGCTTGAGGACAAGGAGAGAATTCAGTGGTTCGCGTCGAAGTTCGCGGCAGCTAAGGATGTCTTCTTCCTTGGCAGAGGTATTGACTATGCCATCAGCCTTGAGGGAAGCCTTAAGATGAAGGAGATCAGCTACATACATAGCGAGGCATATGCAGCGGGTGAACTGAAGCACGGAACCATCACCCTGATCGAGGAGGGTACCATGGTCATTAGCGTGCTGACCCAGAAGGAACTCTTTGAGAAGATGATCAGTAACATGGTTGAGGTAAAGAGTCGCGGCGCATATCTCATGGGTCTTACCACCTATGGCAATTACAGCATTGAGGATACCGCAAACTTTAGTGTGTTCGTTCCTCAGATCGACCAGCACTTTGCGGCAAGCCTTGCAGTCGTACCGCTTCAGCTCCTTGGCTATTACGTAAGCCTGGCACGTGGCCTCGACGTTGACAAGCCTCGTAACCTTGCAAAGAGCGTAACCGTTGAGTAACGTCGTCTGACGCGCCCTTCTTGCGGCATACATGTTTAGGCCGATTGAAAATGAAAATCTCGGGTGACAGCCCTTATAGTCTCTTACAGGCACGTTCGCACTCTGGGTGCAGCGCATCGGTACTAAGTTGTCGCTGATGTTTCCGTCACGTTGTGACGGCAGCGCCAGCATACGCCAACTAAGTACCGGCGCTTGGCACACAGGCCTGAAAGAGACTATGAGGGCTGTTCCCTCGTGTATCTAGTCATTCAAGGGTATCTGCCTGAACATGGTTGCCGCGAGAAGGGCGGTAGGCCAGGACAATATTTGAGGAAACGTTGGCAGAAATGTTACATGAGAGAAGCGGTAAGTCGGAACGTTAAGTGAGAGGAACGGTAAGTTGGAATATAATCTAAGGATGTGGTAAGCAGGAGCGTTACATCAGGGGCGCGACAAATTTGAGGAGACGCCCGAGAATGCGATATAAGAGGCGCTCATGGCGAATGGTTTCAGGCGTAACCTGACGGCATTTTGCAAGGGTTGCCTGAAAATCAGCTTCTATGTCGCGAATACATGGCGTGCGGAACAGATAGGTCGCACATTCAAAATGATGATAAAGGCTGCGGTAGTCCAGATTAATGGTGCCTACCACGGCCTTTTCGTTATCGGAGACAAAAACCTTCGCATGAACAAAGCCGGGCGTGTACTCATAAATTTTTACGCCTGCGTCAACTAAGTATTTATAATGGGTTTTGGCAAGAGAGTAGGCTGATTTTTTGTCGGGAATGCCAGGCAAAATCAGCTTCACGTCAACACCGCGTTCTGCGGCGAATTTTAAGGATTGCTCTAGCTCATTGTCCAAAATCAGGTACGGCGTCATCACGTGGACATAGGTTTTTGCACGGTTTAGAATGTCCATGTAGACATTTTCACCGACCTTGTACTCATCAAGCGGGCAGTCACAGAAGGGCATGACATAACCCTCACCAGCCTTGTGGGCGCTGGCTTCCTCCTCAGGGTAGGTTAGGAAGGGATCCCATTCGGGGTTTGGCTCTATCATGTTCCAGGTCTGCAAAAACATCAGCGTAAAGCTTTGTACGGCAGGTCCTTTCAGCATTACCGCCGTATCCTTCCAATGCCCAAACGGATGCGTGACGTTTGCATATTCGTCAGAAAGATTCACACCGCCATTAAAGGCTATCTTGCCGTCGATGACGAGAATTTTGCGGTGATCTCTGAAATTATAGTGCGTTGAGAGGAAGGGATGGATGGGAGAGAAGGGCTTGCACTTGATGCCAAGGCGCGCCAATCTCTGGGGATAATCGTAGCTGAGCAGGGCAATTTCACACATGCCGTCGTAGACCACGCGAACGTCCACACCCTGTGCTGCCTTTTCGGATAAAATCTTTAGGATTTTACCCCAAATCACGCCCTCGCTGATAATGAAATACTCCATGAAAATAAATTTTTCCGCCTTTTTCAGTTCCTCAAAAAGTACCTCGAATTTGGCTTCTCCCGTGGGAAAGTATTGAACTGCCGTATTCTCATAAATGGGAAAGCAGCCGCTGCGATTCAAATATCGACAAAGATCATCCGTTGCAGAGGCAATCAGCTCGGGTTTTCGAATGGTATCTGGATTTTGCGTGAGCTTGTCACGGGTCTCCGCGATCAACTCCTTCATCCGCCTTTTGACCGCACGGTTGCCAATGTCGTTTTCCGTGAAGAGAAACAGGAGGGCGGCAGGGATGGGAAAAAGTGACATGAGCAAAAGCCAGGTCAGCTTCCCCGTGGCATCAATGTCTGCGCTAAAAAGCTCAAAGAACATGGCGATGGTGACGAGCCAAATCATTCCGTTGAACCAGCGGAAGGACTCGTCGAACCATTGATAGGCACAGAATAATAAAAAGATCTGAAGTCCCATCAGGACTAGTACCAGACCAATTCTGCTAAACAAGAGGCGAAGAAGGCCTCTTTTTTTCTTTGGCATGAGACGGACGATCCCGTCTGTTTCCTCATAATAGCTACTTTTCAAATGCCTGCTCATAAGCTTTATACCTTCCTTGTCATTCTGCGATTAGTCAATGAACATTAGAATGCATCACGCGCAGATGACATCATCCCGATTCTTATTATATCTCAAAAAGAAACAAAAACCAATAGAAATATGAGAGATGCCTCTATGCAAATCATACAAAAAATGATAAAATTTACCTATGACATTCAGTGCTTTGGAAGGGAAAAGGAAATGGTAGTCAATTCGGTTGTTTTGAAAAGAGTATATGACCTGCATCAGGCGGAATATGATGAGGCGGCGCTTCGGGCACTCCATTCCGGATGGTATATTCTCGGAAAAGAAATGGAAGAGTTTGAACAGGCCCTTGCCGGCTGGGCGGGCGTGAAGCACTGCGTAGCTTTAAACTCAGGCACGGATGCACTGATTCTTGCCGTGAGGGCGCTTGGCATTGGCGCGGGAGACGAAGTGATCGTTCCCGCAAACGCTTATATCGCATCTGTCATCGGCATCACGGAAAATGGAGCGACACCCGTATTTGTGGATGTAGATGACCATATGGAGATGGACGCGGACAGAATTGAAGAAAAAATAACCGAGAGGACAAAGGCCATCCTTCCCGTGCATCTTTATGGACAGTGCAGTCGCATGGAGCAGATCTCCATGCTTGCGAAAAAGCATGGCCTTAAGCTGATCGAGGATTGTGCGCAGTGCCTTGGCGCAAAATATGGCGGGAAGCTGGCAGGAACCTTTGGCAACATTGGGTGCCTTAGCTTTTATCCGACGAAGCCCTTGGGGGCTTTTGGCGATGCGGGGGCGATCCTTACCAATGATGACGCATTGGCCGAGCGTGTGAGACTCCTTCGAAATTATGGTTCTAAAGTGAAATATCACAACGAGATCAATGGTGTCAACAGCCGCATGGATGAGGTACAGGCAGCAGTCTTAAAGGTTGGCCTGAAATATCTGGAAGAGAGCAATGAGGCGAGAAGACGCCAGGCAAAAGCTTATCGTGAGGGCATCCAAAATCCAAAGGTTCGAATCCCAGAGGAATATGCGGGTGCGTATCACGTATACCATTTATTTCCCGTGCTCGTGGAGGATCGCGAGGGCTTCCAAAAATTCTTAAAAGAGAATGGGATCGGGACACAGGTGCATTATCCGATTCCTCCTTACGTGGCTGAATGTTATCAGGCTTGGGGCTATCAGTGGGAGGACTTCCCAAATGCGGCAAGTTATGCAAGACAGGAGGTTTCTCTGCCCATTTATGCAGGTATGCCAGAGGAAGAGCTGCAGTATGTCATTGAAGTCGTGAATCGATGGTAGGCGTCAAAGGAAGAATTTAAATGCGCTTTTGAGATGAAACTCAGGGGCGCATTCTTAGTTTTCATACAATTCAAGCAATTTACATGCAGACATTGCTTTTTTTGCCAAAAAATGATATAATTTTCTGATAAGACAAAGGCATTTCTCGAGAAAATTACTAAGGGGGAAGAACGATGTTCACTTGGAATTTTCAATATGTCTCAAAGGCGAGACTGGCGGATATTTTTAGCCAGCTTATGCTGAACATGCAAAGAGGGGACATACTGATTCGAATTCATACGGCGATCCATCGGGAAGAAGAGGCGGTCGAGCTTGCGAAATTCGTAAAGGGCCTGGTTCCGAGAGCACAGATCTTTGGAACGAGTGCGTCGGCCGTGATCAATGGCGGTAAGCTGGATCCGAACCAGTGCGTGGTTTCCGTGACGCAGATGGATGAGGGCAGGGTATACTCTGCGCTTCTTTCGACGCAGGACGAGACGACAAAGGCTCCCCTTGCACCGGAATGCCTTTGTGAGAAGATCAGGGACGCGGTTGGCTCAGAGGATTCCAAGCTGATGCTTGCGTTCATGACGGAATCCTATACGGACGTGAAAGCCTTTGTGGAAAAGTGCAACGATGTTTTTCCGAGGGTGCAGATGATTGGTGGCATTGCCAATTCCATGCGCGGAAACGACAAGCGCAGGATCGGCGGAGGCTTCCTCTTTAATGAGATGGGCTGGTCAAATGACGGCATTATCGTGGCAATGCTGAGCGGAAAGAGCCTGGAATGCTATACCTCCGGGGCTACGGGCGTGCAGACCGCCGGAAATGAAATGGTGATCACGGAGGCGGATCATAACCGCATCATCTCCATTGATGGAAGGGATGCGCTTTCGGAATATCTTTTAGGGAACGTTGACGAACTGATGAAGAAGTCGGAGCTGGCTGCACTGTTCCCCTTTGTATACTCAGAGCATCGTAACGTACCATTGCAGTTAAAGGTTGTGGACGGACAGCTCATTGCAAGTCATAATGTTGTTCCCGGGAAGAAGATTCGCAGGGGCTTTATCTATGACAGACAGATCGTGGAGGATGGAAGGGAGCTGTTCCATCACGTGGAGACCTTTGAGAAGGCGGAGACCGTCTTTGCCTATTCCTGCGCCATGCGGTACGAAAGATATCCAAACAGCGTAAAGTGGGAGCTTTCCGTCTATGAAAATTCGAACGCATGCGGCTGTATTACGGACGGCGAGTTTGCCTGCTTTGACGGAAAGAATGTTTTTGCAAACGGTTCCTTTGTCGTTTCGGTCTTTGGTGAACGTCAGTATACGCAGGAGTTTAATCCCTATGCGTTTACCCATTCAGAAGCTGCGACAATCGACAATAAGGAACTGATCGATCATCTGATGCAGTTGGAAAAGAAGCTTGCGGAGGACAAGGAGAATGTAACGTCGAAGGAATTTAAGGATTTTCTTCGGGAATGTGAAGGCAGGATGCTTTATTCTGAAGCTGACGGCGCGGCGAATGCGTCGGCTTTGCTCATGGACATTAAATTAAAGGGCGTAGACCGTATCTGTGAGATCAGCGTACTTGACGTCGTTAGCTTAAAGCTCATCTTTTCCGAACAGATGATTCAGCTGACCTATAAAAATTTCATCGAAAAGTGTAAATCCTTTGCAAAAGAAAAGAATTACTCCTTCTATGTTTTGGGGCAGTGGTACGTTGCGATTGGCGCACCCTCCTATGCAACCTCCCTCAAGGGCTTTGAGAACGACATGAAAATGCTACACAGGGAGCTGTTTGAAACCTCCGAGGAGTATGTCGCAATCGTCCCTTTGGTCTGCGTCATGTATAATTGCACGACGGAGAATATTTCCTCCACCTATATCGCGGCGCGCGTTGAGATGATGAGCAAGAACATTCAATTCCTCGTGCGGGATGCCAGTGAGCAACGGTTAGATGAGGAGAGCATTCGAAAGAAGTATCAGATGGTGAATCTGATCCATTACGCCATTTCTCATGACACGCTGGTCCCTTATTATCAAGGCATTTATGACAATAAAAAGCAAAGGATTCATCATTACGAGGCATTGATGCGCCTGGAGGATGAGAATGGCCAGGTATATTTGCCGAAGGACTTTTTGAACGTGGCAAGATCCTTTGGCCTTTTGTACGACTCCCTTTCCCTGATCATGATAAAGAAGGTCTTTGAAAGATTTCGGAATGAAGAGGACAGGTCCGTCAGCATCAACATTGGCATTCGTGACCTCCAGAATCCTGATATCCTGGATTGCATTTACGACACGCTGTCCACCATGAAGCATCCGGAGAATTTTATCTTCGAGTTTTTGGAGAATGAGGACGTTGAAGATTATAATGATTTGGTGACCTTTGTGGATAAGATTCATGATCTCGGTGGATTGATCTCCATAGATGATTTTGGTAATGGATATTCGAACCTGCAGCATATTCTCAGCATTCACTCAGACTTTATCAAGATTGACGGATCGATAGTGCGCAACTGCTGTATTGACAAGGAATCGGAGAATCTTGTGGCACTGATCACGGGATGGAAGAGTCTGAGCGCGAGAAACGTAAAGATTATTGCAGAGTTCGTTGAAAATGAAGAGATTCAGAAAATGATGGAAATCTACAACATTGATTTTTCGCAGGGGTACCTGTTCTCGAAACCGTCAAAGGATATTTGAAAAGGGATTTCGCATGAGAAATAGTGAGAAGGAAGTACGGTACGTGGGACTTATCATGGAAGATATTTTCTCGGAATTTGCCAAGGAAATCATCCATGGAATCTCGAATTCCGCAAAGGGAAAAGAAAATCTTCGATTGATCCTTTTGGTGGGGCGCCAAAATGAGAAGGGCGACTTAAGGGATAAACAGTTCCAGTATAAGACCGTTTACAACACCATATATCGCTTGGAGGAAAACTGCAGGTTTGATGGACTCATCCTGACCTTTCCCAATACCTGGCCAATTGAAAAGGATGCCTTCGGACTGAATAAGGTCAGTAATCTTTCACAGGTTCCAAAGGTATTTATCGCGGCAAATAAGCCGAATGAGATCACGGTCAATTATGACAATGAATCCGGCATTCGGGAGGCGATGGATTATCTCGTCAATTCGCGTGGAATCCGGCGCATCTGTATGCTTGGCGGGCGGGATGACAACCCTGATGCCATGAAAAGAAGAGACATTTTCATCAAATGTCTGAAGGACTTCCATCTGGAATACCATGAGGACATGTACGAGAAGTCTGACATGTCAGCTACCTGCTTTGAGGCGGCTGAAAACCTTCTTAACAGAAACCCGGATACGCAGGCAATCTTTTGCGTCAATGATCCTGCTGCCGTATCCCTCTATGCGGTGATGGACAGAAGGCATCTGGTTCCTGGCAGGGATTTGTTGGTTTTTGGCTTTGACAATACGCGTTCGGCGAGTGAAATTGTTCCGCCCCTGGCCTCCGTTGGTCCTGCGAAGGAGACGCTCGGGCAGAGGGCGCTGGACGTGCTGATCGACATGATGGACGGAAAGAAGGTGGAATCCGTCGTTTTGCCGACGAGCCTTTATGGAAGAGCATCCTGTCCGTTCGAACGGTTTGATTTTACGCACATGGATCTTCTTAACGTAAACAAGGTCTCGATCAACCGCATGTTTGACGAGTGCTTTTATCGCTATAAGAACGAGTATTTTGACAGTAGATCCATAAACATGCGAAGGCTCTTTTATGAGATCGTTTCAAGCATGCTCTATGCCATGAAGCGCCGCTACGTCAGTGATGAGGAATTTGACAGGATCAGTAATCTGATTGACGTCTTCTTTGACAATAATGCCATGGAATACACGGATTCAACGAAGTTTTTGCAAAGCGTCGAGAGATTGCAGGCAGGCATGAATACGATTCAGAAATCGGCTGCAACCAATGTCAAAAACAATAGATTGTTTGTTAGAATGAAGGATC
>JAEEGG010014260.1_pt1 | contig 16852 bp, 11 predicted proteins | sample 9134161 | NCBI WGS metagenome assembly JAEEGG01 (sample SAMN16246543, study PRJNA631951) | gut metagenome | biome: gut microbiome; feature: rumen; material: CR-attached | host: Bos | place: Iran: Karaj | collected 2018-10 | reverse complement strand
CGAAGATTGTTGACAAGAAGGTAGAAACCAACCTCGTGAGGGACAGCTACATATCTTCGAAGAGTTCGTTGAAGGTTCCTGCTGGCTCGTACGTTGTGCTTACCAACAAGAACGACGTTCCAATGGGAATCAACACTCCTGGAACCTATTCTGTTCCAGACCTTAACAAGATTTACGAAGATGTAGGTAACAGCAACCTTACCCAGGAATTCTTCAACTACATTGCAAACAATATGATTCAGAACTCGCAGAAGGAACGCAAGAGCGGTGGCGTTTACCGTGCTGTAGGCGACATCATCCGCGACCCGTTCGACGATGCAATGGTAATTGAAAACTATGTCGTTCTCAACTGGGCAAATCCTAAGCAGAAGAAGTTGTACCTAAAGATTTACGACGAAGAATCGGGCGAACCAGTAATCGACAACTATGCAACAACCGACAGCGCATTCGTTGTTAAGTTTGACGAAAAGATTTACCAGAAAGGCAAAAAGTACTCTTGGATCGTAAGCCCGACTTCAAGCGACCCCGACCAAGGTACAATCCTCAGAACCTTCACATTTGCTGACGACGAATGGAAGAAAGAGTACCAGAAGGAAGTTGACGAAATCAACAAGACAGAAAACGACTACCTGAGAAAAATCAAACTCATTAGGCTTTCACTCGACAGAAACATTTATCCGATACTTGAGATGTATTAAAATTGAATTTTTCATAAACGAAAAAAAACGCTGCAATTGCAGCGTTTTTTTTATTTTATCATGTTGGTCAGCTCGACAAATTGCTCTGGCGAAAGCTGTTCGGGACGAAGATTCCAAAAGCGATGCGTCATATCTACTTCTGGCGAAAGCATCGACTTGAGCGAGTTGCGCAAAGTTTTTCGGCGTTGGTTGAAAGCCGTTTTCACAACCATAAACAGTTTCTTCTCGTCAACACCCTCTATTGCCGAACGGTAGCGCACAAACCTTACTACCCCCGACTTTACCTTTGGCGGCGGATTGAAAACGTGCTCGTGAACGGTGAACAGATATTCGCACCTATAATATAATTGCATCAGCACACTGAGAATTCCATACACTTTGCTTCCCTCCTTCGAGGCAATGCGCTCGGCGACCTCCTTCTGTATCATGCACACGATTTCAGAAACCTTTTCCCTGTTTTCCAATGCCTTGAAAAAAATCTGGCTGGAAATGTTGTATGGGAAATTACCGATGATGCACATTTCGGAATCACAAAAGGCATTTAAGTCCATCTTTAGGAAATCGGCTTCAAGCAAATTGAACTTTGAATTATCAAAGTTATCCTTTAGATATTCAACAGATTCAGTATCAATCTCTACCAAAGTAAGATTACGGAAATTGCGCTTTACAAGTTCGCGTGTAAGTACGCCAGTACCTGGGCCGATTTCAAGCACAGGAAGGTCGGATTCGTTATGCAAAGCCTCGGCAATACGTGCCGCAATACTCACATCGGTGAGAAAATGTTGTCCTAGATATTTTTTTGCTCTAACCATAGCGCAAAAGTCGGAATAAAAAATGATATATTTGCAAAAAATTTCCAGTATGAACAAAAAACTGAAAACTGCCATAAAAATTGCCTTGTTCATTGGCTTCGGCATAGCCATATTCATACTGGTTTACAAGGATTTCGACTTCAGCAACTTCTTCGACACCATGTCGGACATAAAATGGGGCTGGCTAGTTCCCGCCGCGTTGATAAGCCTGCTGAGCCACATCAGCCGCGCACGCCGCTGGCAACTGATGCTCGAAACCACTGGTGAAAAACCTCGTTTCATCAATACGGTCTTCGCAGTGCTGAACGCCTACTTTGCCAATCTTGCAATTCCGCGACTAGGCGAAGTTACGCGCTGTGCTCTCATTTCACGCTACGAAAAGCAAGATTTCTCGAAAGTTCTCGGCACTGTCGTCAGCGAAAGACTTCTCGACCTTATGCTAGTTGCAATACTAACGGTTGTCGCATTTGCAACCCAAGCCAACGTTTTCGGCGACTTTATAGCGCAACATCCTGAAATAAAGGACAATCTTGCAAAGATATTTTCCCCGCTGACAATAACGATACTTGCCATAATAGGAATTGCCGGACTCTGTCTGCTCATAGTAATCGCCAAGGGCAAACTCGACCGCTTCGTGATTTGCCAGAAAATCTCGAAGTTTATAAACGGCTTGTGGACAGGAATTCTTAGCTTGAAAAATGCCCAGCACAAAGCAGGCATCATCTTTCATTCGTTCCTGATTTGGACATTGTACTTCCTGATGCTATATTTCTGCTTCTTTGCCTTCGAAGAACTAAGTGAACTTAATGTACTTGCAGCACTAATGCTCTTTGTCGCAGGAAGTTTCGGCATGATAGTACCGTCGCCCAACGGAATGGGATCGTACCACTTCATGATAATACAGACACTTATAATCTACGGCATCGCGAGCGAAACAGGAGCCGCATTTGCACTTGTAGCACATGGACTACAAACATTGCTGATAATAGTGTTCGGACTGATTTCCACCATACTAATACCAGTTGTAAACAAGGACAAATAATGGACGGAAAGACGGCAAACCGATTAAAAATTGCAATCAAGGTTGCGATAGTCGTTCTCGCCTACGCGTATGCAGGCTACAGAATTGCCACTGCACCCGACATCGACCAGCTGCCTACATACTTTTCGGAAATGGGACTTTTGCGAAGCCTTGTCCTTGTTGCCATACTTCTGCTTATGCCAGTAAACTGGGCCATAGAAACTTGGAAATGGCAGTTGCTTGTCAGAAGCACCGAACCGAACATCGGTTTCGGCAGATGTCTGAAAGCCGTGATGTCGGGCGTAACCGTAGGCACGCTCACGCCTAACCGTGCAGGCGAATTTGCTGGTCGCATACTTTTCGTACAAAAGGAAAACAGAGCCAAAGTATCGTACCTCACCATCTTCGGCGACACCGCACAATTCTGCGCAACGGTAATATTCGGCATTATCGGGCTGCTAACGATTGGCAATTGCATCAGCGAAGCAATTCATTACAATACACTTGTGATTATCAGTGCTATATGCGGAATTGCAATTATCATTATTTTCATCGAGTTCGACAAAATAGTTAACGCAATAGGCAGAATAAAATTTGTAAAAAAGAAATTCGAGAAATACGTTCCACAATGCGAAATAGGCATCAGGAGCAAAGTCATAACCCTGATTCTCAGCATTGCAAGGTATGCGGTCTTTTGCCTGCAATTCTACCTGTCGCTAAGATTTTTCGGAATTGACATTCCCGTGCAAAGTGCATTTGCAGCAATCTTTGCAACCTACATCTGCACCTATCTAATTCCGAGCATTGCCGCCGCCGAATTAGGAATCAGAGTATCGTTTGCAATTCTTTTCATTGGAATTTTCACCACTCAGGAAACCGCAATAGCACTTGCCTCGCTCCTGCTCTACCTCGTAAATGTCGGAATACCAATAGCCATTGGCGGAATAATCATGCTCAACAAAAAAAATTAATTTTTTCCTTGCCAATTAAACAAAAAGCAGTACCTTTGCAGTCGAAAATTTTGGCCCATTAGCTCAATTGGATTAGAGCATCTGACTACGGATCAGAAGGTTGAGGATTCGAATTCTTCATGGGTCACCGAAAAACTGCGAGCAAAACTTGCAGTTTTTTTGTTTTTATAACAATATCACAAGGCGTTGTCCGTTTATTTAAGGCATGGCAAAAACAATGGAAGGCAAAGGATTCAAGGACAGACTGAAATCGCTGTTGAAACCACTCGACGGATACTGCTGCGAATGCATAACACTGTTAGGTATATGCCTGATTATAAGGATAGCAGAAGCCATCATACTATCAATTACCCACTACCAGTCGGACATATTTCTAAATTGCCTTCTTGGATTCCTTACCGACATCGCCTACATAGGATGGATTTTAGCAGCGCTATACCTAATATATTATTTAATAAGCCGCATCTCGGAAACTGCAGCCGACATTACCATCAGGGCTATTTTCGCCACATACATCTGCACAAACATCATTCTAACAATATACTTTGCTGTAACTCACATTCCGCTCGACAGCATAATAACCGCCTACTCGCCCAAGGAAATTTTCGTAACACTAAATGCCAACGGCTGGTACAACATTCCAATATTGGTGCTGATTTTCATCTTGTCAATCGTATACATAATTTTTCCGCAAAAGCATTACAAGGTTCCAGTGTGGGCAAAAATTCTATTCGCCACCATTGCCATAACCAGTATCGTCTTCCCTGGCCTTAACGGACAACGAATGGAATTCAGGAAATACTACATAATCGAGAACAAGACCGCCTACCTGCTCAAAAGTCTTAAGACAGACAACAACATAATCCAATTTACCAGCAACGAACTTCAAGAAAAGTCAAATGAATTTGCAGCGTTTTTCCCCGATTACGAATTTGTTGACTACCACTACCCTTTCTTGCACAAGGACGAAACGCCAGACATTCTTTCCGACTACCTTGAAAAGAGCGATGAAAAACCAAATATCGTCATTATCATTGTCGAGGGACTTTGCAACTATATATGCGGACAAAACAGCTCAATAGCATCTGCCACGCCTTTCCTCGACTCGCTTGCCGAACATTCGCTTGTCTGGGAGAACTGCCTTTCGACAGCAGAACGCACTTTCGGGGCACTGCCATCAATACTCGGAGCGTTACCTTTCGGCGAAAAGGGATTCATGTCGTACAGAAGAGATGCGCCGAATTCCCGTACACTTGCAACAATACTCAACGATAACGGATACAAAAATACATTCTTCTACGGGGGCTGGTACGGATTTGACGACATGGACATATTCGCACAGCGCAACTCAATGGAATTGTTCTACGACAATCCCGAATACGAATCAGTCGAACAAAGAAACAAATGGGGGCTTCTCGATGAATATATGCTTCTGCATTCACTCTCGGATGTAAAAAAAGAGAACAAAACGCCTCGCTTGGACATCTATCTCACACTTTCCACCCACGACCCGTTCTCTTACCCGAACTCCGAAGAATACATAAGCAAGTACAAAGCCTTGCCACAAAAAAGTAAACCTACAACACCCGTAATAGAAAACGCCTCGTTCATGTACGCCGACGACTGCCTGAAAAAATTTTTCATGGAATATGAGCAAAGCGAAAAATATAATAATACCATATTTATAATCACTGGCGACCACAAGTTCAACACAAAGGACAGAAGCAACCCAATAGACAACTACCATGTTCCGCTAATAATCTGGTCGCCCATGCTTCGCGAAAGCCATCGCTTCCCCGCAATAGTCACACACATGGACATCGCACCTAGCCTACTATCCTACTTCAAGCATAGTTATGGAATCGAATATCCCGAAAACGAAACATGGCTTAACCATGGACTCGACACCAGCAGCACATTCAGGTCCAATACTTTCGCCACACATTATTACGACAGCAGACTATTAAACGGCATTACATACGGGGACTACTTCATAACTCCCGACCAAACGTACAAGTTCGACAACACAAACAACAAACTGTCGCTAATACCAACCGACAACAACGCAAACGGCAACCTGATAGGACTTTACCAAGCACTCGAACGATATATAATGAATAACGATGCCCTTGTCCCGAATGAAAAGTAGCCTAGCAGATGCATGACATCGTTGGTGAGAATTATTCATTGCCAACCTTTTGTTATACTCAGTCAATTCGTAAATCAAAAATCGTAAATCGTAAATAAATCTTTGCTTCACATTTCTTTAAGATTTTTAAAATCTTTATAAGACTTCATTCCGATAAAAATTCTAATTTTGCAGTTTGAATTAAATAATGAGACACATGAAAAAGTTAGGCATTATTATCTTGGTTATGACTATTTGCAGTTTCACCGCATTTGCACAGAAAAAGGGCAAGACCGGAAAGGAAAACTACAAATATAACATTGAATTTACCATAAAGGGCGTAAGCGACACCGTGATATATGTCGGACATCACCTTGGCGAAAAGAAATACGTAATCGACACCATACAATTGGACGCAAACGGACACGGAATAATGAAAGGCGACAAGGAAATTCACAAAGGTATATATTTGGTTGTGTTGCCATCGCGCAACATGAATTTCTTTGAATTCCTGATGGGTCCCGAAGGACAACGCAACTTCTCAATTGAAACCGACACAACTAACTTCGTCAAAAGCATGAAGATCAAGGGAAGTCCCGAAAATGTTGCCTTCAACAACTACCAGCGCCACATGATGGAATTGCAGCAGGAACGCTTTGAAATAGAAAAAGCCATCAAACAGGCTGGCGACGATAAAGATGCAAAGGAAGCCGAATACGAAAAGATGAAAAACCTTAACGAACGTCGTATCGAATACATGAAAAAGGTCGAAAACGACAACAAGGGAACTCTTTTCGGTTCTATCATGCGTTCGATGCACGATGTAGAAATTCCAGACTTTCCTCGCGATGAAAACGGTGTAATCACCGACTCTACTTTCCAGTACAAATACTATAAGAAACACTACTTCGACTACATCGACTTCGAAGAAGAAGGTCTTGTACGTACACCTATTTACGAATCAAAGCTCAATTATTATTTCGAAAAGATGGTGGTTCCGTCACCCGACTCTCTGATTGTTGATGCTCATAATGTCATTCAGATGACTTACGACAAAGGCCTTATGAAAGGCGATTCGCTGATATACAAATACACACTTTCGCACCTGCTCAACTATTTTGAGGAATCTAAAATCATGGGCTACGATGCCGTATTTGTTGCTATAGCCGAAGACTGGTACCTGAGCGGAAAAGCACCATGGGCCGACACTGCATTCATGTCGAAGCTTAAGGAAAGAGTAGAAAAGATTACTCCTACCCGCCTCGGAAGCGTCGCTTATAACCTTACAAGGATGCAAAGCGTAGACGACCGCTACTACAACCTCCACGACATAAAGTCCGACTTCACCGTACTGATTTTCTGGGAGCCATCATGCGGACACTGCAAGAAGGAAGTTCCAAAGCTTATCAAGGAATTCCGCGACACCCTCAAAGACTTGGGCGTAAAGGTGTTTGCAATCTACACTCAGTACGACAAGAAAGAATGGGAAGAATTTATCAACGACAAGGACATCAAGGACGACCACTGGATAAATGTATGGGATGGTCCGTATCCGCATTCAAAGTTCCGCGACTACTACGATATTTACAGCACACCTGTAATCTATGTCCTCGACAAGAACAAGAAGATTGTCGGCAAGCGCTTGAATGTAGAAAACATTAAGGACTTGATTTTGTTCGAGAAACGGAAGGAAGAATATGAGAAAAACAATCATTAGAATCCTTCTGACAATAATTACACTGCAAGCCTTTGTCGTTTCGGCAAAGGCTTACAGCATTAAATTGGAGATAGACCTTCCAGACCAATACATATTTCTCTGCCAGTATCACGGCTTCCAAAGCCTCACTATAGATTCTACAAAATGCAAGAACGGCACCGCAAAATTCTCAGGAACAACAACATTGCCACAAGGAATATACTACATACGGACAAAAGAAAAAAAACTTTTTGATTTTCTGTTTGCCGACGGTCTTAACCTTTCTTCCGATTGCGAAGACCCTGCATATCATCTAAAAGTAAATGGCAATGATGCAAGCGAATCGTTCAACGAAGCACATAAAACAATACTCCGATACTGGACTCAGCGCGATGAAAGAACGGAACTTCTATCGGTAATAAACCTCTGGAAAGGCAACAATGTTGACACGCTGAAAGTTAAAAATGAAATAGACAGTCTTGACAAGTTATACCTTGATTTTCTGCAACGCGAATGGAAAAAGCAGGAAAAAAACGATTTTCTATCGGGTCTCTACAAGATGGCATACGCAGCACAATGCCCCGACTGCGACCAGTTGTCATACATAAACTTTTCAAATCCCGAACTGCTTAATACTCCTGAATATTCGTTCAGAAAGTTAATTGAAAGTTACTGCTGGAAAAATATTTCCTCGTTCGCCGACAACATAACGACTGCAATTGCGAACGCCGAACACCTTGTACAATTTACCGACCCGAAGAGCGAATTCAGAAAATACATACTTAACAAACTGGTATTAAGTTACACAACAATAAACCGTGGCTACCACCCAGACATAAGGCTCGAAGCGGTAGCCTGCTACCTGTTCGACAAATACTACAAAGATAAACCTTGGTGGATGTCTGATTACGACTACACTGTTATGAAATGGGAATACGACATTACAAAATACAATGTCATAGGAATGCAAGGCAAGAACATTGTTCTCCCCGACCAGAACGAAACCGAGCGTTCATTGTACGGACTGAAATCCCAATACAAGATTCTAGTTTTCTGGGATTCCGAATGCGAAGTCTGCATCGAGAAAGTTGGCCACATACAAGCCGACTACCCCACCCTTAAAGCAATTGGTGCAGAAGTCTTTGCCGTATATACTGAAGCCGAATACGACCAGTGGAAACAATATATTGCCGACAACGATCTTAACTGGATAAATGTCAGCGACCCAGAAGGCGTTGGCACATACGACTACGACTACGGAACATACAAAACTCCTCGGCTTTACCTGCTTGACGAAAACAACATCATTATCGACAAGGATTTCGATTCGGCAAAGATTATCGAAACAATCAACCAGTACGAGCATGGCAAATAATAATCATTTATAATTTTCTCTTACCACAAAAAAGCACTATCTTTGCAACTTTAAAATTTTAAATAAAAATGACAGAAAAAAGATTTAAACTGCTGAATAACATTACCGGTTGGGTAGTATTCCTAGTAGCGGCAATCACTTACCTGCTTACTATAGAACCCACGGTAAGTTTTTGGGACTGCGGTGAATTCATTTCATCATCAAATAAAATGCAGATTGGTCACCCGCCCGGAGCACCTTTCTTTATGGTAATCGCACGATTCTTCGCAATGTTTGCATCTGGACCCGAACAGGTAGCCATGATGATAAACTCGATGTCGGCTTTGGCAAGTGCATTCACAATATTGTTCCTTTTCTGGACAATTACTTTCCTTGCAAAGCACCTCATTGCAAAGGACGGCAAATACAATGTCGGTAACACTATCGCAATATTGGCATGCAGCACGATAGGCGCATTAGCATACACATACTCCGATACCTTCTGGTTCTCGGCTGTCGAAGGTGAAGTTTACGCCTTCTCGTCGTTCTTCACGGCAATTGTATTCTGGGCAATAACCAAGTGGTACGACTCCGACATCGAAGACCCGACATCTAGAAGATGGATTCTGCTCATCGGTCTTATGGAAGGTATGGCAATAGGTGTTCACCTGCTTAACTTGCTTACACTCCCTGCTATCGCATTTGTTGTATACTACAGAAAGTTCAAGCCACAAACAAGCGCTCTCAGATTCTGGGGATTCATGCTTACTGGCATCATATCATTGCTTGCTATCGCTGTGATAATGTGGGGAATAATACCAGGCGTTGCCGTTGTCGCTTCAAAGTTTGAACTTCTGTTTACCAACACTTTCGGAGCTCCGTTCAACACAGGACTTATCGTATGGACAATACTGACAATCGCCTGCTTGGTTCTCAGCATTTTCTTCACACAGAAGAGCAACAATGTCATTCTAAACACCATATTCCCGACATTGTCGATGATACTTACCGGTGCATTGCTTTTCACAGGAAACACTTTCGTCAACATACTGGTAATCGCAGCAATGGTCTTCTGCCTGATAAAGTTCATCGCCAAGAAGCACAGGTCGTTGCTCAACACAGCAATGATTTTCCTTACAATGATTATTATCGGCTACTCAAGCTACGCCATAATAATAATAAGGTCTAACGCCAACCCGCCAATGAACCAGAACAATCCCGAAGATATGTTCAACCTGCTCTCCTACCTCAACCGCGAACAGTACGGTGACCGTCCTCTGCTCTACGGACAGGATTTCAACGCACAATTCGAGAAATACGAGAACACTACCGAAATATACACCAAGCGTGGCGACAAGTATGTTTGCGTAGGTCATAGGTTTAAGCCAGTTTTCAAAGCTAACGGATGCAGGGTATTCCCGCGTATGTATAGTCGCGAAGCCGAACATATTTCGGTTTACAAGGATTTTGGCGGAATGAAAGCTTCTCAAAAGAAACCGACTGGACTCAACAACATAAAGTTCTTCGTAAACTACCAGCTCAACTGGATGTACTGGCGCTATTTCCTGTGGAATTTCTCAGGAAGGCAGAACGACATTCAGGGACACGGCAACACAATCCACGGCAACTGGATTACAGGTTTCGACGCATGGGACAACGCTCGCCTCGGCGACCAGAGCCTCCTGCCCGACTACCTGAAGAACAACAAGGGACACAACCGCTACTTCATGCTTCCATTGATACTCGGTCTCATTGGACTTTTGTATCAGCTCTGGAAGAACACAAAGGACTGGTGGATTGTTTCTTTGCTTTTCATTCTCACTGGTATAGCAATCGTTGTTTACCTCAACCAGACACCTATTCAGCCGCGTGAACGTGACTACGCATATGCTGGTTCGTTCTACGCCTTTGCAATTTGGATTGGACTTGGCGCAGCTGCAATTTATGAACTTTTCAAGAAGTTCACTCCGGGTGCTGTCGCTGGAATAGTTGCATTGCTTATTTGCGCTCCAGTGCCTTACATCATGGCCGAACAAAACTGGGACGACCACGACCGTAGCAACCGCTATGCAGCTCACGACTTCGCACGCAACTACCTCGAAACCTGCGCTCCGAATGCAATCCTGTTCACCCACGGCGACAACGACACCTTCCCTGTTTGGTACGCTCAGGAAGTTGAAGGCATAAGACCAGACGTTAAGATTTGCTGTCTGCCCTACTTTGCATCCGACTGGTACATCGACCAGATGAAGTGCGCAAGCTACGACGCAAAGCCAATGCCACTGTCTATCGAACGCATCAAGTACGAGCCGAACACACGCGACCAGCTGATGATCGATTCTCGCCGCAAAGACAAGGGATTCATGCCACTGAAAGAGTTCTTGGACTACATAATTGATGACAAGAATGTAGTAAAAACTGGGGACGACACTTATTATCTCTTCCCGTCGAAAAAAGTCTCGTTAAAGGCTGACCCGAAGAAAGTCATCGAGTACGGCTGCGTATATCCAGGATACTACAAGGATACAGCAGACGAAACAGAAGTCTACTTCGATACAGTTATCAACTTCGACCTCAACAGGGACTATCTGCTCAAGAACGAAATGATGATTCTCGACCTCCTGAACACCAACGAATGGGAACGTCCAATCTACATCACATCGCTCGGTAGCCGCCACACGCTTAACTTGGACAACTACTTCCACAACGAAGGCTTTGCATACAGGCTCACCCCGATGAACAAAAAAGCAAAGGCTCCAGAAGGTGTTGCCAATAGCGACATCAACACCGACATCATGTACAACAACCTGATGAATGTTTACACTTGGGGTAACATCAACGACCCTAATGTATATGTTGACCAGACCATACTTCGTACAACCAAGATTGTAAAGATAAGGAACAATTTCGGCGAACTTGCAAAGGCTCTCGTAAAGGAAGGCAAAACCGACAAGGCAAAGGAAGTACTGGCAAGATGCGACTCTATAATGCCTCCTGCGATGTATCCTATAACCTATTTCGATTGCGAATATGCCGAAGCTTATTATAAGGCTGGTGAATCTGAAATTGCCGACAGCATACTTACCGAAAGTTTAGAAATTGTCCTCACAGAACTTGGATACTACAAGACGCTCGATAAACAAAAAGTAAACACAAATGCCCAGGAAATCCAGCTGAACATTGCAACCATGGGCAAAATCATCTCTTTATTCCAAAAGAATGAAAGAAACGAACTATTTAATTCATACTATAACATTTATCAAGAAAATGCAGCTTGGTACGAAAATCTTTAGTCACATGGCTGCAATAGCATTGGTTTGCTGCACGATTCTATCATGTAGCAAACCTTTGACCTCAATTGAAAGTCAATCCGAAACGAAGGAAAATATTTCTCAATGCCCAGACAGTGTACACGCCACATTGAAAAACCTCACCGGATTGGATGGTTGTTCGTGGGTACTAGTCCTCGACAACGGAAAAAAACTTGAGCCGACAAACCTCAAAAAATTCGACAACATAAAACTTGAAGACGGCAAAGAAGTATTTGTAAAATACGAAGCTAAACCTTTGGCAGCAAGTATATGCATGGTCGGCACAATAGTCGAAATCATTTGTATATCAGAAAAATAATGGTCAAAAAGTAACTTTTTGCCATATTTTCACCCCAAAATGACAAAAATAGGTATTGCAAAAAAAGTGAAAAAAAAATATTTTTGCACCACAAAAAATAAAAAGGAAAATGTCTATTAATTCTATTTTTTCACCACTGAAACCCAAGGAGAACAAGTTCTTCCCGATGATTAATCAAATAGGTGAACTTTTAGCAACAGCTGCAAAAAAGCAAGCCGAACTGATAAAAAAGCCGTCGTTTGAAGAAATGGAAAACGACTACAAGATAATAAAGGAGTGTGAAACCCAGTCGGACGCTGAAATAGCAAAAATATACGAAGAACTCAACAAGTCGTTCATCACACCATTCGACCGCGAAGATATACACAGCCTATGCGAAACCGTTGATGACACGCTCGACTTCATTAATTCCACATCTAAACGAATATTATTATTCCGTCCGAAGCATATTCCAGAAATCTCGGTTCGAATGACTGAAATCATCAGCGAGTGTTGCAACGCAATCAACATTTCACTGCATGAACTCAATACAATAAACAAGAAGCCCGAGGTTGCTCTCAAGCAATGCGAACTCCTTCACGACCTTGAACAGGAAGCCGATGAAATTTATGAAAACTTCGTCAAAAACCTCTTCGAGGAAGAAACCGACACAAAGGAAATCATCAAGAACAAGGAAATAGTACAGCACATGGAGCGCACCACCGACATGGCAAAGCATGTTGGCAAGATAATAAAGACCATAATCGTAAAATACGCATAGAATGGGCTTTCTAATTGCAATTATTGTCCTCGCCATAGTCTTCGACTTCATAAACGGCTTCCACGATGCCGCAAACTCCATTGCTACAGTAGTTTCAACTAGAGTTCTCTCCCCTACCCAAGCTGTAATCTGGTCGGCATTCTTCAACTTTGTTGCTTTCTTTATTGCCGAATACATACTTGGATTCAACATCGCCAACACCGTTCAAAAAACAGTAGAAGAAGCATACGTAACAATGCCCCTGCTGATAGCCGGTCTTGTCGCTGCTATTACTTGGAGCCTTATAACCTGGTGGAAAGGAATACCATCCAGTTCATCTCATACACTAATCGGTGGCCTTACGGGAGCTGCCGTTGCCGCCAAAGGCTGGGAAGCTGTACATTGGTCAACAGTCGGATATATAGCTCTTTTCATTTTTATTGCACCACTTATCGGATTCATCGGTGGCAACCTGATAACAATACTACTATACTGGATTGCCCGCAAAGCCAAACCACACAAAGCCGACAAATGGTTCAAGCGTCTGCAACTGCTTTCGTCCGCATGCCTGAGCATTGGCCACGGTCTCAACGATTCTCAGAAGGAAATAGGTCTTATAGCCTGTGCAATGATAGCATACGGCTCTCAATATGGCTTTGACGGACTAAGCGAATGGCTCCAACCCGATACAATAACCAATGCCGGTTCAGGAGCAAACCTCACAGGAGCACCAAGTTGGATTCCAATAGCTTGTATTACGGCAATTGCAATAGGCACAATGTCGGGCGGCTGGAAGATTATAAAGACTATGGGCAACCGCATTACCAAGATAACCCCAGTTGAAGGCTTCTGCTCACAGACAGCAGGTGCAATAACACTTTTCATAACACAGCACCTTGGCGTTCCAGTAAGCACCACACATGTGATTTCAGGAAGTATCATGGGCGTTGGTTCTACAAAAAGGCTTTCGGCAGTACGCTGGGGAGTTACCCTCGAACTCATAGTTGCATGGATTATAACAATCCCCGTCAGCGCAGCAATCGGTATGCTTACATATTATGTAATGGCAATGTTTATGTAAGGGCTGCGCCTGTTTGAATGGCTGCGCCGTTTCTGGTTTTGGGGCTTGCAGGCTTGAAGCCCTAACGTACTAAACGTTATTTCGTCATGGCTGCTAGCCTGTCTACCTGTTAGACTTTTAGCCCCTTTTTGTTGCGACCGTTTCAAATATAACTTCGTTGAGGGCTACGCCGTTCTGGTTCAATGTTTAACGTTCAATGTTTAACGATTTGATGATTCAGCTACGCTGAGCTAAAGGTTCAATAATTTAACAATTCAATGATTGTAGCGGTGCAATTGATTTGCGATGAATGCATTGCGTCTCCATACAAAACAGAAAAGTCCGACCATTGGGCCGGACTTTTTGTAATTTACATAAACAAACTTCGGTTTACATCAGTGATGACCAAAGGCTTGCGTAAGCTGTTCCAAGTATTGCAACCCAGATAACCCAGTAAACGATATACAAAGCGCTGAGAATAATACCAATTATAGATGTTATCTTACCTGCCTTCAGCATACCGTCACCTGTAAATTGATCTGGAGCCTCATTATATGCATCTGTTCCTTTCTTTGCAAGAACAAGACCTACTATACCACATACTAAACCTACGAACATGCATCCAAATACTATGGAGCAAATACCCAATACCAATGCAGCTACTGCATACGGTGCATTCTGTTTTTGAATCTGATCAGTCATATTATTAATATTTTAAAATTTAGTTTCGCAAAATTAAACAAATCATACCACATTGTATAAAAATACATGAATATTTTTTCGCAACATTATTCTGTTAATTTACAACTTATTGCCGCTAAAACATCATCAGAATGCTACATTCTGATATACCCAGTTGAACAGGAAAACGGCAAGATTAACCCAAACTATTATCCAACCTATTCGTTTTGTCATCTTTTTTGTTGCAAACAGAACTATACAGGCAAGCAAGGTCAAGAACCATGCAGCCAGAGGCGGAAAACAAACTATACTCCCCCACACATCGCCTTGTAGCAAAAGTATTATCCCTCGCTGAAAGCCGCACATAGGACAGCTAAAACCGAACAACTGCTTGTGGAAACAAGGCAACATGTGCGAACTCAACCATTCTACTATACTTTCCATACTCCGCAAAATTATGCAATTACGAACTAATACCAAACAAAAAAATGACTACCTTTGGCGCAAAATAATTATATATGAGAAAAAAGGCACTACTACACTTTCTTGCCATCCTACTTGCCGTCCCAGCAATTGCGCAGGACGACTTCACAATAGGGCATTTCCAGAACCTACGCGACAACGAAATATATTTCAAAGGAATAAATACAGCTATTCGTCCAGCAACAGGCGTCGAAAACGAAGTTTACGACAGCCTTATTTTCCCGAAGAACGACAAGGTCGAGAAGAACTGGTTTGTCCGCAAATTGTTCCACGAACACCTATTTATTATAGGCAACGAAAAATACAAGGTCTATTTCGACCCAATTTTCGATTTCCGCTACAACCGCCTGCAAGACCTCACCGACCATAACAATCCAGTAGGAATCAACGGCTACACCAACACGCGTGGTGCGATAGTAAATGTAAAGCTCAGCGAATATGTCTATCTGAACACAAGCATATACGAAAATCAGGCTGTACTGCCAGCATACATGGCAGAAGTTTACCGAATAAAGGGCAATATTCCCGGATATGCACGCGTGAAGAAACTCAACGGCTTCTCCGAATTCGACTACGCCAACGCATACGGAAATGTTTCGTTCCGCCCAATCAAATGCCTCAACTTCACACTCGGATACGACCGACTTTTCATCGGTGACGGACTTCACTCGATGATACTTTCCGACTACGCAGCACCGATGCCATACATAAAGACAAGCGTCAAGTTCGGCAAATGGGAATATGTGAACCTAGTAACGCGCCTAATGCAGTACAACACGATGCAAAATGTTGAAACAGCCGACAAAACCAGCAAGGTTGCGACATACAACTTTATGATCTTCAATCCGCAAAATGGATGGCAATTCACATTCTTCGAGCAAAGCGTAATCGACCACAAGAACAAGACATTCTGGGGCGGACTTGCACAAGGAGTTCCTGTAATAAGAATAGCCTTCCCTTTTTTCATTGACAACACCAATACAAAATTCGGATTTAACATAATGCACGAAGACCCGAAAATTGGAATATTCTACATGCAGTACGCCTGCTTTAGTGACAGATATACATCTTCGCATTCGGACAATGGCAACGACACCACATATAGAGCAAATGTTCCAATAGGATTTGACCTGCAAGTCGGCTACAAAAAACATAACCTGTTTGGCGCAAAGGGACTGCAATTGCAAGTAGAATGCAACATGACGACACAACCAATCACACTTTCGCGAGAAATTGATGATGACGAGGTTGACAAAAATAACGTAAAAATTTTTCACAACTTTTACAACATAAACTCAAACTACGGACAGCCATTGACCATTCCGATTGGGAAACAAATACTTGGCTGTAATTTTACAGCAGTGCTTTCGTACCAGATAAAGCAATTTAAGCTGATGGCAAAATATATTGTAATGCCACGGGCAATTGCGCCAAACAGCGGATTTTACCTACCACACATCTACCCCATTCCTCGCGACCAGTTCGACTTCCAGTTTATTTACGAAATGAACCCCGTGAACAGAATGCAGTGGTTTGCAGGAATATCGATGTACAGCCTCGCAGACAAACCTCTCGACTA
>JAEEGG010014256.1_pt1 | contig 16855 bp, 19 predicted proteins | sample 9134161 | NCBI WGS metagenome assembly JAEEGG01 (sample SAMN16246543, study PRJNA631951) | gut metagenome | biome: gut microbiome; feature: rumen; material: CR-attached | host: Bos | place: Iran: Karaj | collected 2018-10 | reverse complement strand
GGTTCTCACGAAAATAGGTTTGAAGCAAGTTGTGAAAGCGCTTCAGCAGGTCAGCCTCTCCCCTGTCCTCTTCGAAAAGCTGGCGCTGATAGATACGATTACAGTATTCCAGTATCAGGTGCAGATAGCCAAGCAGCACATTTCTCAAAGACGGGGAGTCCTCGTGTGTCTGCAACTCTTGTCGCATCTGGGTCACCAGTTGCGTGATACAGAGCCATTCGTCGGGCTCCATGCGCAGCGAACCATCAAAGAAATACGAGAAGAACTGATAGCGGTCTATCTGGCGTTCCAGTTCAGTGCCGTGCAACAGTTCAGGCGACCACAGCAATACCCAACCACACAACGAGATACGTTCGCCGTTGTCCTCCAGTCCACCGATCTGTCCTGGTTCTACAGCTATGATGGAGGCATCGCTTACCTGCAGCGTCTTCATACCGTAAGAGAGCGTATTGGGAAACTGTCGCTGGATGAACAGACCATACACGCCATAGTTGTTCAGGCTATGACGGAAGGGCGCCAGCTCGTCATAATGAATGATGCTGATTAATGGGTGCAACACTGGTGCATCCACAAAACGAGCATAGTCGTTAGGACAATCAACCTTCAAAATATTCCTCATATCGGGAACAAAGATACATAAAATAATCTAATAATGGTAGAAAATTGATACTTTTTTAGCACTTTCTGCGAAATTGGTATATAACCTAAACGGTAAAAAAAGACCATTTTTAACCGAAAATCAGGCTAAAAAGCGAAATTTTACTGATCTTTGGTTGACTATATCAAAATAAAGTCGTATCTTTGCAAACGAACACCTGGGCCGTGCTGATGGGTGTTTCGCCAAGAACCGGATGGTGAGGCGTTAATTGGTTTCGAGCCGCCGATGGACTGGGTGGCCACGAGTTTTCTGTTGGAGCAACGCCCTTAGTTGCATTTTCGAGGTTCCTTTTAGCCTCCAGTTCAACCCATTAACATGGAGTGGCCGTAACGGCGGCAGCTCACTCATAACAGTAAACAGTCCCGATAAGCTGCCAGGGCTTGCAAATCGAAACCAATTATGCAAAAGACAGACATTGAAACAGTAAGTAGTAAGGTGATCACCTTACGCGACATGCAGGTCATTATTGACCGTGACGTCGCAGAGATCTATGGTGTAACAACCAGAGACATCAATAAGGCGGTAAAGAACAATCCCACCAAGTTTCCGGATGGTTATATTATATCTCTAAGTATCAGCGAGAAAAAGAAACTGGTGGAAAATTTCCACCGGTTCGAACCCTTGAAACATTCGACTGTCATGCCACATGCCTTCACAGAGAAAGGCCTGTATATGCTGGCCACCATCATCAAGAGCAAGGTGGCTACAGAGGCAACCATAGCCATCATCGAGACATATACCAAACTCCGTGAACTGGCTCGTACCATTCAGGCTGTCAACGACCACATGGAGGAGCCAGACAATACTTCGCTCCAGAAGATGATGACTGATGTCTTTGCAGACAGTCTGCCCGTAAAGATGAGGAAGACCACTTTCTCAGTCAATACAGGAATCATCAAGTTCTCTGTCGAGACAACCCGTGAACGTGACGAGTAACCTATAGCAGCAGCGGAGGTTCTAACCTGAAGAAAAGTCGCCAACTTATATTCACATCCAGGGCCTTCCTGCTGCTTTTTGGGTAAAAAACGACATAACGTTTGTTTATATGAAATATAATTTGTATCTTTGCACCATAAAAGGGAAGTGCTTCCAGACCTGAGAAAACGTCGCCAACGTTAAGATCCAGAAGCACAGTATTAAAGCGACCGCTATAGCGGGCTGCTTGCTGTGTGGATTAAGGGTAAGTTTGGCGACGTAATTCGGAGCAATCCGGATTCCCTCAGGTTGCGCAGTAGTGGCCCGCTTCCTTATAGAATATGTTTAATCCGCTCCGATCAGGCTGCAAGGGGCGACCTAAAAACGCCAAACGAAATGAAAAAACTACTATCACTTCTATTTTTACTTGCATGTTGCACAGCACCGTGCCAAGCCCAGTTCGGAGCCCTCGGTGGCCTGCTCAAAGGAGCCAAGGCTGCCAATGATATACGAAAAACCAGGAAGAACGCTCAGGAGGCATTGGGTAACAGGAAAGTCAAAGATGTTATTGACACTACCAGCGTGAACTTTAGGAAGGCCAGAGCCGAATTACAGCAAAGCCTGGATAATGATCCTGAGTACCAGAAACTGTTGGAACTCCAGAATGACTCCGTGGCGGCAAGGAAATACTATGAGGAGAAATATGGCGGTGAACTGCCGAAGCCGGATTTGGACAGCAAGGAGTATAAGGAGGCTCATGCGAAGACCGTGAAGATGTCTGAAGCCTTCGAAGATCCTGTATTGAAGAAGGCCATGGAGGAAAAACGCTCCCTTACCCTTGCAGAGGCAACCTATCTGAATGACAAGTACGGGACCAGCTTCGAGGGCGAAGGCATGGAGGCTTACAATGACTCCATAGGCATATTTGCTCATTTGAATGGCAAACTGAAGCCAATGAGCATTACCAAGTCCACGAAGATGACAGAAGAGCGTCCTGTGCCAGATCTCGGACAGAACGAGATAAAACAGTATGTACAGGACTTCATCGCCGTCTTAAAGAAACCGCTGGCAGACAGGGAGATCATCGACAGTGTACAGAACTACATGATCTATAATGGCCGCCATTCCGACTATCAGTTCAAGGGAACGGCCAGATTCACGATTTACTCGAATCCTGAGACTAATATCGGCAACCTGACTGTCAACGACGTACAGTTGAGAAAGGCAGGTGATTTCATGGAGCCGATTGACCCGAAGAATATTTTCGTGTTCAAGGTACATAAAGGGATAGACTGTAGGTTTATGGAATACATGTATTCCAAGATCACCTATAAGCAAAGCGAGCTGGCCGATTATGTCAGCAAGCGACTTGTTGACGATGGCTACATAGATGCCAACATCAACAAGAAGATCTCCGATGACCAGCTGTTCAGAGCGATGGACAAGCTGGAGTTCCAGTTTAAGGTGGAGAAACTCTTGAAACTATATCAGAACAAGGACAAATACCTGTTCACGAATACCATCCCTGAAGCCAAGGATGTTAGGATAACGTCGAAATCCCGTAAGATTGCCCACGTCACGGCTTTGGAGGTCGCCATCGATGCGGAGCCTGGCGAATACGCCTTCATCATCCGTAATCCGGAGGTGGAAAAGGATTTAAAGACAGAGAACTTCGACTTCTCTATCTTATTACAGGGAGCGTTCTTCTTCACCGTCAAATGACTTTGATAAAACAGTTACAATAAAAACAAAGAGTATGAAAAAGCAATCGATTAAATTTTCAGTATTGGCCATGATTGCCATGATGACCATGTGTATGTTCATCGCCTGTGGCGGTGATGACAAGGATGAAGACCTTCCCGACGGCTACCAGAAGACGACGGAAGGCGTTCACCGAATGGAAGTGTCTGTTGACGGTGACCTCACCGGATGGAACGGTAAGTTTGCCTTTGTGGCCGTCTGCGGTGACGGTACTCGCGGTTATGTGAAACTCTACGAGAACGGCAGGCAGATTTCAGATGACGGCACATTCCTGGGCGAGGAACTGCGGGACTATACCATCGAGACCGATGCAAAGTGCGACCAGATGACCTTGACGGCTACGCTTAGTCATGGTGCCTCTGCCTCTGTCAGTCCGGTGACTGTCACCCTGAAGAGTTATATCAACGGCCAGCCGAAGAAGGCGAAGACGGTGGAGTTCACAGATTCGTACAAGACGATCGTGTTCAACGCAGAACTTGATGCGGATAAGTATTGAACGACATGGCCATAGATGCATTGCATTTCCTTCTGGATCTGCAGAAGTTTGCAAGGAAGAGCTTTGAGTGGTGGGATGATGCCGCCCTCATGGAGATGCCGCTCGTCTATATGCCATCTCCAGGGATGACGAAGGTCTGCATACATTTCCCCACTGAAAAAGTGAGTGCATGGGATATCGCACAGTTCATGCGCCGATGTCAAAAGGCATGGGGGGGGTGATGCCCCCATCCTTCACGCAGTTATTTTCACCGATGCCAAGAGAAGAACCTTTCTGGCTTGGGACGAAAAAGCATCCTTCTGGAGAGACTGCGAAAGGTTGCTCGATAAATGGGCGCAGGCCAAACAGCCGTCCGCGAGAGTCATACAACTCGCGGCGGCTGGCGCCTGAATTTAATCTATAAAATTTTTATAGAATAAATGGCAGAGCATTGTGATGTCGTGGCCGGAGGCCGATCAGCCTTGGGCGCTGGTCGGAGTACTCTCTTGCATCAAGAAAGGATATTCCCTGAACCGCCTGACCATTAACTGGGAGGCGCGTGATCTGCGATACGGTAAAAGTGAATAACGATGGAACTTACAGAGAAGCAGATAGAGACCTTGAAGGGTACGACACTCACCAGTGGCCAGAACGCCTGGGAGTTCGTGCAGTCCCGCCCGCAGGACGCTCAGCCCTGGGTAGCTAAAGGCATCCTGTCCTGTATTGATAAGGGCTACCGTCTCGACCTGCTGATGATCGGCTGGGAAACCAGGGACATCAGAAGAAACAGATAATTCGGGCGGGCTGTACCGCCTCATGTGGAGGGCCAGTCCACTCCATAAGCCTTAAAAAAGGTTCATACAGCTACAGCTCGTAATAGAGTAAACTAATATGAAAGAGAAAATTGTACTTGAGGAATTCCCGGAGATGCTACGTGTATTTTTCGGGCATGAAGAGCCGACAAACGTCGTGCCGTATGAAGTCATTAACGCCCTGATCAGCAACATTGAAAACATGCCTGAGCCGCTGATCAACCATCCTGTCATCTTCTGTGGCGAAGGCGAACATGACCCTATTTGTGAGGTCGGTTTTGATGCCGTCGGCAATGTTGTCTTTTTCGTCGATGGTGTACTGCGGTTTGCCATTGATGAAGAGAAATGGCTCAATCATGATTTTAGTGATTTACAGGAGTCTTATTTCTGCAACGGCTCCGAAAGGTACATCCTTCTTGAAGGCACTTACAGCGGAGATCTTGTAACCAACGAGAAAGTGATATGAGTAAAGTTCTTGTCATACCGGATATTCACGGGCGCATTTTCTGGAAGGTAGATGTGACCGCAATGATCGCCGATATAGACAACCAGGTCATCGACGTGGTTTTTCTCGGTGATTATGTTGACCCTTATCCACAGGAAGGAATCACCGATGAACAGGCCATCATGGGGTTCCGGGAGATAATTTATTTCGCGAAGGGCAGGGATAATGTTCACCTGCTCCTTGGTAATCACGACTTGCAGTATTTCAAGGAAGACTTTATCTGTGAATGGGATTACTGTCGGTATTGTAGAGAGTATGAGGACGAAATCAAGACCCTATTCAGGTCAAACGATACGCTTTTTAAAATAGCCTGGCAGACTACGGTCAATGGCCGGAACTATATGTTCACCCATGCAGGAATAGTGAAAGAGTGGATTTCTTATTTCAACAAGAGGGTGATAGACTCCTATCGAATTACCGATTATGAGCCGACTGTAGAATACCTAAATAAGATGCTTCTTTCGAAGAAAGGTCTCGCCGCCCTTTCCTGTATTTCACGGGAGCGCGGAGGGAAATTCCCCTATGGAAGTCCAGTGTGGGCTGACATCGAGGAACACTGGAATATGATACGGTACTATCTGGAACCAAACTTCTACAAGGAGTTCTACCAGATCTTTGGTCATTCAAAGGTCTGGACCGAAGTCTGGAGTAAAGGTTACAGGGATATGAGTTTATATTACATTACTCCATATTTTGCCATGCTCGATGCCATGACGTCGTTCATACTGGATGACGATGGTAGAATCTCGCCTATAGGAGGCGAACAGCCTGATACAAAGGACGGAGAAACATGGGTAATTCCTCGACGGAAGCCAAAAGGATGGAAATAAAAGATTATATGAAAAAGAATTATGATGAGGAACTTTTGGACTTGTCCCTTGAAGTATGGGGACAAAGGAACCAAGTGATTGTAGAGGAATCTCCCTCCGAACAAAGCGTTATTGACAACGAGATTGCTGTAGGCATTTATTTTCCAGATACCCACATGTTATCTTTTAATCTCACAAGAGATTTCATAGATAAGTGCGGGTCTAAATTCGGGAAAAGTTGTCCACAACAACAAAAATCGGCAATCGGTCAATTCGGAACATCCATGATGTTCATATGGTGCGAGAATCTTAAAGAATGGCGTAAAAGGACTCACGACGTTAAGAAATATAAGGATTTGCGTTCTGAGGAGGATCAGGAGATGGATCTGTCCGATATATACGAGTCATTGAAATTTTTCGCTGAAGAAACAGGCGCAAATCAAGCCTCCTGTGAGACAGAGGACGAGGAATGGAAATATATCCTGACCGCAAAAAGAAAAGACGAAAACAGATAGGGTGATTCGTTTCTCCCAGCTGTCCGGCATCGGTAAAGAGCGGACTGCGCCCAACAATGCGGAAACGACATCATGGGCCGCATGCGGATGCTGTATCGGTTCCGTTAAACTTTTGGCCAAATTCGGTTCTATTTGGCCAATATGGAACAAATTTTGGTTAAAATTGAAAGATTTTCCACAAAAAGCTTGGTAGTTTGAAAAAACATTACCTATCTTTGCGATGTGTTTTTCATAGATTTAAAGTTAACGAAGGGGTGCAGTGGCGCCCCGATTTTTTTTATTGGCATTTGCGCCTCTGGCAGAATATTGCCGACAGGCTGGCCCATGGCCAGCCGCTTTTTTGTAGAAAAATCCGAAAAAGCAAGGGATCGGGGCGGCGATTGAGCACCGAAACGGTTAGTACCTTGAAGCCCTTCAGGGCGGTAATATGGGCTGCTCGATAGAGCCGTCTGTACCGATGCCGAAGGCAGGTACAGTGCCAGCCCACCCCTTATAAGCCAAATTGTGCTTTTACCGAAGCCGAATTGGTTAAATCCAGAGTTTGATTTAATCATATTCAAGCCATATTTTTAGGTTAAAAAATCAAAGTCAGGCCTTATTTTATAAGGTCTGAACATGTTTTTACTCCCTTTAGGGTCTTGAATTTGTTAAATCAAGACAAAATCCGTGTATAAATTGGCGGGTGCAGCCCCATTTCATAACTTTGCAGCAGTTTTAATATTAAAATGCAACAGTTATGAGTTTGGAAATTTTAGTCATTATCGCTGCCTGTATCACAGGTGCATTTTTGATTTGGTACGGCACATCAATGGCCTACAAGAACTATTACGGCAAGATACAGCACGTTAAGGAGTATCTTGAGGAAGAGAACAAGAAGCTCAGACAGGAGATCGAACAGCTCCATGAGCAGTTTCGCGGCATCAATCCGGAGCAACAAGATAGTCACTAACGTAACATTGTGTGTTATGAGAGAAAAACGTGTTTTACTATTGATGCTCGCGGCCATCGTAGGCCAGGTTGTCTTTGCCGATGGAGGATGGAAAGATCCCGTCTGGCAAGATATAGTTGAGCGAGGTGCCGGTGTTCCATATTATGGAGCCGGTGCCCAGGCCCTGAAAGATATGAACGATATATGGATAGAGCCGATCAAGTACTCTGTTGTACTGATCATCTATACTGCGGCCGCTCTGCTGGCCATGTATAGTGGCACTGTCACATATATCAAGTTACAGACTGGAGATGAAGGCTTTATGAAAAGCGTTGCAAACCTTTTCGGGGCCATCCTGTTCCTGTTCTCTGCAGTAGAGGTCATTCCCGGCTTCTTCGGCGAACATGGGGAGAATGTGATGATGTATACGAATAGTCAGGACGTCCTTGACCCCGTCAGACAAAACATCGAAGCCTATATTCTTCCTGTCCGCAGGGTGATTCTGGCCATAGGTGCTATTGTTGCCGTTGCAGGCAGCATTAGGATCTACTGGAAGATGAACAATCAGGACCAAGATATCAAGCAATCGATCTTTGTTCTTATCATGTCCTGTGTGTTCCTGCTGTTTGTAGCCATATCCATTCCGGCCTTCTTCGGCTTCAGGGCTTCGTCTGTCCCCTTAATCTAACTGGTCTATGGCATTGATAATTCCTCTGATAAAGGCCGATGAGAATAAAGTCTATATGATTGGGAAAAAGGTTCTCAATCATATAGACTGTAGAAATGAGTTGGAGATCATCAACTCCCTTCATGCTCTTGCGCGGGTTGTGTCGGCTTTGACCGGAACTCTTGGGATTATCCGCGAAGATCTTGGAGATGATTATGGCTGTAAGGAGTTTCTTAACAGCCTCCGAAAGACGAGCCGATATCCCTTCATAGGCTGCTCGTAGAGCCGTCTGTACCAACGCCGAAGGCTGGTACAGTGCCAGCCTTCCCCTCTTTAATGAAGGGGGGTGACTGTGAGGCCAGTCCCCTTCTTATGGTTTCATGCGCAATCCGCCTTTCTTGTGGGAGTGCAGGCCCATGAGGCCGGTGCCTACCTTGAACCAGTCGTCATCATCCTTCTTCCTACCCCAGCCGGACTGCTGGCCACCGCCACCGCCTGTGCCGCCGGTAGAGAAACCTCCCGTGCCTCCGGCTACCAGTGAGAGGTAGGCCGTTGCCACCTCGCCGCAGGTCTGAACGAAGTCGCTGCAAAGCTGCTCAGTGAAGACGTTGAAGGTCTCTATTGTCTGATAGATACCCTCAGTGGTGTCGAACGGTGCCGGAGATTCATGCCAGTCGTTCTGAAGTTCTGTGATGGACGGGAATTTCCAGTCCTTAACAAGCTCCTTTCCAACGGATTTACAGACGATTGGCAATGCTTCTTCTTTACTCATATCATTCCATCTGATTCTGTCTTCACGAGAGATTGGATAACCTCTCGTTTTTAGTTTTTCGCCGTTATGGTAGAATTCGCCATCTGTCCAAAATTCAGTACCCTGACTATTATCTCTAACCCATATTTGTCCCACTGTTATACCAAACGGCATCTTTCCGGCATCGAAGTGTCTTTGTTTCCAGTCCTCTACCATAGCTTCCTGAATCTCGTTGCCGAAATAATGAACAACCAGGTCACGGGCCGCCTGGTCATAGTTCTGGCCATGCTGCTGATACCATTCGAGGTGCTGTTTCTCGATGAGCTTCGGATCAGTATCAACACCATTGATGTTGACCTTTATATAGAAACGGCCATCCTCTCCAACGAAGATAGACGGATCGATATTGCCAACGAACGGGATAGCCCTGACACTTGGACCGGACTGTTTCGGCGCAGGCTTCTGTGTTTCGGTCTTCGGCTGTGCTGCTGGCTTCTTAGCTTTAGATTCCTCCTTCCAGCGGTTCTCGGCACTCTTAGCAAAAAATATGGCCACATTTCCCCAGTCCCTGCGGTCATAAGGATTTTTGGCTTCAACAGCAGCCTGCAGCTTTTCAAGACACATCCTGATGGATTCATCAATCGAGTAGTCCGACTTTGGTTCCACGTAATCACCGTAAGGGCTGTGCTCGATATTGAAGTCGTCGAGGAAGTCCATTACGAAGTTACCGATCTCAGATGCAGTGATATTCCTCGCTGCCTCAAGACGATTCCTGGCCCTTGCTATTTCCGGTTGTCGGGACTGTTCGAGCATCTGACGGTCTTCCTCTTCCTGAATGGATGAAAGTCTGAGGCCGTCGGCGCAGACAGCTCTATCGACTGCTTCCTGAGCGAGGGCGGCTATTTTTGCTGCCCCATACTCGGTAGCATCCTCACCGTTCCGGACTAAAGCAATTACCTGATGAAGGGCTTCCACAGCCTGAGAACGGTTTTCTTCTTCGGACTCAAAGCCGAAGTTTTGCATTGCATACGGCGCATCGGGATCAAACTCGATACCCAGACGCTCCAGTTGCTGCTCTATCGCCAGCGGCAGGTTCTCAGATTGACGGATGTCATCTGCCATCAATGCGGCATCATCAGCGGACAGGACGGTATCTTTCTCCTGTCCCTTTCGCCAGTCGGGATTAAGGAGTTTTTGAAGATCGACGACATCAGAGCCTTTGAACACGAGGCCATCCTTATGGTCGATGAGGGTGTAGCCCTTTGTCTTGCCATCCTGGTACTGTGAGAAGACGATCGATATACCCAGTTCCTTTTTCAGATCCATCAGGAATTTCTTGAACTGAGTCTTATGCTCACCCTCGATGTCGATACCCTTGTCACCGTTAAAGCGAGTTTTGACCTCGCTCAGAGTTCTGGTGACAGTATGCTCACCATCCTTGGTGTTGACCTTTATCGGCGCTGTCACATTCATTTTCAGTGACCTGCGGCGACGGTCGAGAAGGATACCCCTGAGGCTTGTTATGACATCCTTTTGGGTATCCTTGTTTTTTCCATTGGCCGCTATCCTGGCATCCAACTCCTCGGTGCTGACACTGCCGATCAGTTCATGGCCACGGTAGATGTCATAGCAGCTGTTCTGCTCATCGAGGTGGCAACGGTAGCCGGTGGAGATGAGCAATGATTTGAACTGCTCGCGGTTCTCGAACTTATATGCCAGGAGCTTATCGACGGCGTTCATGGTGCTGACACCTCGCAGCTGGTCCATGATACGACGCGCACGGCGGCCTTCTTTCCAGTTATCGATCCACAAGCCATTCTTTACGCTGACCGTCACCGATGCACCATGAATGTGAGTGTTCGCGGTGTCATTGTGGACCCAGAACACCTGCGGCTGATCCTTATAGCCAAGCCGGTCCATGGTGGTCTGAGCATCCTTCAGCAGCTGCTGCAGCTGTTCGGGATTGGCCTTGCCGGGGAATGACCAGCAGATATGCTTCTGAGGGTGTTTCACAAACTTATTGTGGTCAGCTATTTTCTGCATGTAACGGGACAGCACCACCGGCGAGTGTAGTTTATAATCACCCAGCTCGCCGAAGTTCCGCATAGAGATACATTCGGCTGTGCCTTCGGCCACCTTCTTCTCATTGTAAAAGCAGGCGGCAAAATTGGTGGCTTTGGCACCCAGAATCTTGACGACGCATCTTTCCATATCTTAACCCTCCTTTGATTTTATAAATTCCTCATTCGCATTTCTTATATCATATTCCAGGCTGTTCTTCAGGATATCCAGCGTCCATCTGTCGGTGGCTTTCCTCTCATTCTGATAACTCTGGATCATCCTCAGAAGTGTGGAATAATGACGGGCCTTATTACCAACTTTCGGATGAATGAGGCACCGGGTGATGATATCATCCTCCCCGAGCATGGCATCATTGATGCGCTTGCGGGAGGTTCGCATGATGGTGTTGAACTCCATCATCTTCGACCTGATTTCAGACAGATAGCCGATAAGTGTTGATTCAAAATTCAACACTTTATTCAGGGTAATGGAAGGAACCTCGCCTTCTTCACGGGCAACTTTCATTATAGTATTCACCTGACGCGCGATCTGGTTGACATTGTTGCCGATGCGGGAAAGTTCATTGCTGACGGCATTGATGTCTGCATGGACTGATGAGAGGACAGGACGATTTTCGCCGATGGCCTTTAGCAGGCTGTCGACCTCGCGGAGGTTGACGGGCGAAGTATCATCCATATGGGCAATGGCATAGTGCATAAGGTTGGTGATGGTTGTACGGCCTTGGCCGAAGCCATCCTTTGCACGCTCCATGACGTAATCTTTCTCACCGGGGAGGCAACGGAAATTGATATGTCCGTTCTCATCTCCCTTTATACTTTTCTTCTCCGAAACTTCTGAAGTTTCTTGGAAATCATAGTTATCCTGTTTCATATTATAATCTTTTCCGGCAAAGTTACGCCTTTACGGAGTGCGAACAAAATCTGTTATAATCAATCTCTTGATTTAACAAATTCAAGACCCGAAAGGCATATACTGAGCGGAAAATGATTATATTTGTGCCGTTTAATGGTCATTTATATGACTGAAAATAGATATAGTTATAGTCCGCATTGTGTGTACAATCTGGGCTATAATATTTGGCGTCCGAAGTATAGATGTAAGATCATCGTCGATGGAATTGACGAGAGATTTTTATCCTGCGGAGCATAGGAGTGCCCGACTCACGGAGGGCAATCAACCCGTGTTAGCGGCGAGAATGGAAGGAGGAATTACGGGAAAGGAAAAATGAAATTTTCCATCCCGTGTTCCGAGTGCCACTTCTCGCCTACCTCTGATAACAGAGGTACGTCGGCAAAGCCAGTAGTTTTCTTCTGACTTTGCAAATGCCTAAACGAAATTCGATATTTGATACAAAGATTTTGTATTATAGTTGCAATTATGAAGTAATTGCAGTTGCATTTTCTAAATAGTGCTTGTAGTACTTTTGAAATAGTGCTTGTAGTACTTTTCAAATTTTGTCAGTTGCATTTTTTAAGAAACTCTTTAGGTACATCTTGAACGGCATAAAGTTGTATTTATGTCATTTTCACAGATGTATTTGTTATATTATCTTAAAACGCACAAATTTATATTTGCCGATTGCATTTTATACAATTATTATTTGTATATTTGCAGCCTAATAAAATAGTATTCTGAAATGAACGAAGATAGTAAACCAAGACGCATACGTTGTAGTAAAGTCGTCAAGCAGTATAACACAGATCATCTCAAGCGCATTGCCGATATGGGATGCGGTGAGGTGTATCAAAGTTTGAAATCGTCTGGCGGCATAGTCACCAGACGTTGTATGAACTGCAAGAAATTGGCCGAAAAGCTCATCGAGAAGATCCCCGGCTTTCTGCCAAGTGAGCCGAAGGTCGGTGCTGATCTTAAAAAGATGCAGCAGATCCATGAGACTTGGATAGCGCACCTGCGTGAGACCATCGAGCGCATCAATAAGCCGGTCAAGCCCGTGTACCTCGCCGATGAGGTGACGAAGGTATTACAGGAAAAGGGATCACCTATCAAGTGTGAGAACGTTCATCTTGAATGGTACCTTGTCACCCATCAGGGAAAGCAGGTCACCCCCGAAAAGGTTGCTGCCGCCATCCTTGCCTACGACGGCACCGACTGGTCAAGCGTGAAGCGGTTGGCCAAGGGTGATGCCTACAATATCCGGGTGGAAGATGAACCGCAGTCCGCTGTCGGGGAAGGCCAGAAGAAGCGCAGTTACATCCGCAACCGTTACGAGGCCGTGACCAAAGTCTTTGAGTTCATTTGGTCACTCCCAGCTGTGCCGCACATCGACACCCTCGAAGAGCGGCTGGAGAATGATCTCCAGATTGTCGATGAACTTGCCGCATGGCGCAAGCAGGATACTGAGGACTATGACTATAGTACGAAGTACCAGGAATTCCTTGGCCGTCTGCAGACACTTCCGGCATCGGCTAAGAAAGTCAAGTTCAAGGCGGCTGTGCCGCCCGCGAAGGATAAAACGGAGCCAAAGGCAAAGACCAAGACAGTAGGTAAGGTCAAAACAGGTCCTGAGCAGGAGCCAGAGGAACCGGATTATATTTCAGATCTGGAGATGGTCGATCCTATTCCAGAGGAAATCAAGGAGATCCCAATTCCTGAAAATCATGCCGAAGACACGACGGCACCAGCCGATCCCTTTGAGGTGGCCAAGCAGAAGTTCAATGCTGGTGAGGAACTGAGTTCCGAAAACCAGAAGATTCTTATTGAACACAAAATTTGTCCGTCTTGTGGAAGCAGGAAAGGACTTTGGGATAATCCGGCAAAGTTCAAGCCGGACGGCACTATTCAATTTGATGCGAACCGTTGCTGCATGAATTGTAACAAGAGATTTTTCCTTTCAACTGATGGAGTGTTTAAATTCGATGTCACGCCAGCAGCAGACCGTCAGCTCATTCAATAACCATTGATGGGCATAAACTTTACGTATATGTAAAAAGAATAAAAGGGCGAGCTTCCCAGCTGGCCCTTTCGGCGTTAAACTAAAATGAAAGAATAGCGTTCATCGTATAAAAGAAAGAGGGAGGCTTACGCCTCCTCTGTGGTCTCAGGAGCCTCCTCCTCATCATCACCCGTGGTAATCTCGGTACCGGCGAAGATGATATGCTGTACGGTCTTGCCGTCTTTCTCATACTCATCTGGCTTGAAGAAGCCGTTGACGGTGATGCGGTTGCCCTTCTTGAGCAGGTCGAGGTCTGCGGCGTTCTTGTTGCTGCGCCAGATCTCAATGTTGAGGATTGCGCTGGTGCGCTTCTTGTTCTCACCCTTGCCCTCAGTGCGGACGATGGACAGGCCGAAGCGGGCTACTGTAGCGTTCTTGAACTCGTTCTTTACTGCGTCGTTGCAGACGAAACCTGTCACTGAAAATGAATTAACTGACTTCATAATTGTAATTTTTTAGATGTTAAACTTAATTTTTACGGTGCTATCAGAGCTGGCAAGGAGAAGTTGAACAATAGGCCAAGGAATTTCAAGGAAAATTTGCGGAAAACCCCATTTTCTTTAGCCACTACCTGGCGTTAAGAAGAAAATGCGGAAGGCTGCTGTAAATTATCTGCAGAAATAATGACGCGAAATTCCTGCGGATGAAGCAAAGAGGTACTTGCCGGTCAACGCTTGCGCTAAATTTGCACAGGAAAAATAAGAGTGACATCGCCCGAAGAAATTACGTGATAGTCATCCAAAATTCATGTATGACAGGTGTTGCCATCGATGCGGTGCGGGTTTGATGAACGTGATGCACCTGGTCAGGTGGATCATCCAGAACAGAGGGTGATAGGTGGAACCCCGAAGGAGAGAACTACCTAAGTTCACGGAGATAGGGCGACAACAGCCGCAGGAACCACGACTCACGAAGAAGACCGCCCACGAGTAGAAAAGGGTTAAAAGCCCCAAGGAGAGAGCAAAGGACAGGTGCAGCCAGGAAGTACAGCAATACGACAGCAGAGATGACACGATGAGAGATAAGATCACGCTCCGACAAAGAAGGCAGGATGACCTTTGGTGACCTTCACGATGAACACCTTTCATGAGCCTGAGTGCAGACCAAGGAAAAAGTGGAAAACTGCCAAATACGGTTTATTTGGAAGTATTATTAATCTCTGGCATCGGTAAAGACGGAATCGAGTATCATGCTGCCGCATGCGGGTTGCCGTATGCCAGGCGTTTCCGTTATGGTAGTACATTCGAAATAGTGACGGAATCAAATGAAACCGTGTTTACATGTGTATATTGTGGTCAAGTCCACAATATACACAATTACACAAAACAACACCTCCACATATATACGTGTACACGTGTGTACATTATATATATGTATATATGTAAACGTGATTACGTGGAGTATTTCACATTTCTTCACATTTTCGAGCCAGATTCCGTATGTGGCTGAAAAATGTTAAAATCTATTAAACGTCGTGTGTCCGGCATCGGTAAAGACCTCTGAGGGCTTTTAATGTTTGGTCATCCCGATAATTCTTCGTACCTTTGCGGCCAAAAGGCACCTCCAGCGAAGATGCCCCGTGTTCTTTGGCTTTATGACACGACTCTCCTTTCTCCCTTAGATTTCAATCTTAGGCAGATTATTAAGGGCTTTCTTCTTTTCCTCATCGGCAGCTCGCAGGTAGACGAGCGTATATTTCAGGCTACTGTGCCCCATGAGTTCCTGGACGACCTTTACATTCGCACCGCCTGTTAATGTCTGGGTGCCGAAGGTGTGTCGCCCACAATACCATGTGATGTGCTTATCAATGCCTGCAGCCTTTGTCCACTGCTTCAGGAAGTGGTTACACATATCACCGCTGTTTTTGATGGGCAGTGAAAAAACAAGGGTTTCGCTTGTTGCATCTTTGGGTTTGTCCCCGACAATTTTAAGCAGCGTATCAGTCATAGGAGTGACAACACCGCTGCGGTGGCTACGTCCTTCTACTTTATGTTGTCTGAAGGAAATTATCTTGTTTTGGTAGTCGATATCGCCGTATGTGAGCTTTTTAACGTCGCAAAACCTCATTCCGGCGAAGCAGGTCAGGGCAAATGCACGGCGAACATCCGGGTATTTCCACGTATAAGGTGTGTTGAACAGCTTTTGAAGCTCTTCAGCGCTTAGGATCTCCTTTACGAGCATATCCTCCTGGCTATCGACGACAATCCCTTTGCAGGGATTCTCCGGGAAAAGCCCTTGCTCCAAACCAGCGAGAATAACCTTTTTAAAGCGTCTGTATACGGACGAAACGCCAGTGCCGCGATGATGATCACTGATCCACTGGGCAAATTCTCGCATCATTTGCTTGTTTATCTGCCGAGGTTCGACGTGTAAGGCGAAATGCGGGTATTGCTCCGCAAGGAAGGTTTTAAAGTTATTGAGGGCCATTTCTATGACCCTGACATCCTTCTTCTGGTATTTGTTGATGTAACTTTGATAGAAGTCGAGGAAATTGATGGCTTTCGACTTTTTGAGCCGGTAGCCCTCTTTGTTCTTCAGGAACTCCTGTTCCCGTTCAAAGCGGATTTTTCGCGCCAGCTGCTTGATCTCATCGTTTTTAGTGCGTTCAGCCGACGTCCTGGGCTTGGCGTTCAGGCGTAGCGACAGACCCTCTTTCCGGCGTATACAGGAGCCGTTTTCCTCCTTGTAGCCGATTTTATATTCCAGATAAAGGCTGTATTCAGACCCGTTATTGATGGGTGTCATCAGCAATCTGGGGTTTCCTGCCTCTAAAAGGAGCTTGTTTTTACCTCTTTCTGCCATCTCTTTTCTTTTGTTTTCACCTGTTTGCAAAGGTACAAAAAAGAATTGAATCAAGGTGTAGAAAAAGTGTAGTTTTTAACCAAAATTGTGAAAATAAGGGCATTTTAGGAAGGTAAAAGAAAATCAGACGATTGACCTAACCGCCTGATTTTTACGCATTTGCCTGCTACGTTTGCTAATCGTTTCTTTTGCTTTCCGCCTTGCAGTACCCCGACCGAGCAT
>JAEEGG010014254.1_pt1 | contig 16856 bp, 10 predicted proteins | sample 9134161 | NCBI WGS metagenome assembly JAEEGG01 (sample SAMN16246543, study PRJNA631951) | gut metagenome | biome: gut microbiome; feature: rumen; material: CR-attached | host: Bos | place: Iran: Karaj | collected 2018-10 | reverse complement strand
TGCGCTGCTCGGGGGCAGCCTCCTGCACCTGCTGCATCTCAGGAATCTGAGCACGCGTCAGGATTGAGCAGATACGGTTGTACATCTCATTGATCATATCATCCCAGACCTTTGCACTCTCCAACTTGAAGATGAGCAACGGGTCTTTCTGCTCGTAAGAGGCGTTCTGTACAGAGTGCTTCAATTCGTCGAGCTGGCGCAGGTTCTCCTTCCACGAGTCGTCGATGATATGGAGCAGGATGCTCTTCTCAAACTCCTTCACCACCGTCTTCGACTCACTCTCGTAAGCCTCCTTGAGGTTACAGGGGATGTTATACATGCGGCGGCCATCTGTCAGAGGCACCATGATGCGCTCATAGAGCTGTCCCTGATTCTCATATACCTGTTTGATGATGGGGTTAGCCACCGTCTGGATGCGCTCTGTGCGACGATTGAAGTTGCCGATGGCAGCCTGGAAGGCATTCTCCGTCAGTTCCTCGCGAGGCTGATTGATAAACTCTTCGTTGGTGAAAGGTACTTCCATCGAGAGCACGTGGAGGAACTCCTCCTTCACACCCTGATAGTCGCCTGCGTTCTCGATGATATTCACTACACGGTCCCAGATGATGTTGGCGATATCCATACCGATACGCTCACCCATGAGGGCGTGACGGCGCTTCTCGTAGATCACGGTACGCTGCTTATTCATCACGTCGTCGTACTCAATCAGACGCTTACGGATACCGAAGTTGTTCTCCTCAACCTTCTTCTGGGCGCGCTCGATACTCTTCGAGATCATCGGACTCTCAATCATCTCACCGTCCTTGAAACCGAGTTTATCCATCACATTGGCGATACGCTCAGAGGCGAACAGACGCATCAGCTTGTCTTCGAGTGACACGAAGAATACAGATGAACCCGGGTCTCCCTGACGACCTGCACGTCCACGCAACTGGCGATCGACGCGACGGCTCTCATGGCGCTCTGTACCGATGATGGCAAGACCACCTGCGGCCTTTACTTCAGGCGACAACTTGATATCGGTACCACGACCTGCCATGTTGGTGGCAATCGTCACAGCACCCAAGCCATTGGTAGATTGACCTGCAAGGGCCACGATATCTGCTTCCTTCTGGTGCAGTTTCGCATTCAGCACCTGATGTGGAATCTTACGCATCGACAGCATCTTAGAGAGCAACTCTGAAATCTCCACCGAGGTGGTACCTACCAGTGTAGGACGTCCACTCTCACGCATCTTCACGATCTCGTCGATCACAGCGTTATACTTCTCACGAGCGGTCTTATAGACACGGTCGTCTTGGTCGTTACGGATCACAGGACGATTCGTAGGAATCTCTACCACATCAAGTTTGTAGATATCCCAGAACTCACCGGCCTCGGTAGAAGCGGTACCCGTCATACCAGCCAGCTTGTGATACATACGGAAGTAGTTCTGCAGAGTGATGGTAGCAAAGGTCTGTGTGGCAGCCTCTACCTTCACATGCTCCTTGGCCTCGACAGCCTGATGCAGACCGTCGCTCCAACGACGACCTTCCATGATACGTCCTGTCTGCTCATCGACAATCTTCACCTCACCGTCGATAACGACGTACTCATCGTCCTTATTGAACATACAGTAGGCCTTCAGCAACTGCTGCAGGGTATGTACGCGCTCACTCTGAACGGCATAGTGGTTCAGCAACTCATCCTTCTTGTCGAGACGCTCCTGATCGGAGAGACCTGTCTCGGCCTCGAGGGCAGAGAGTTCAGAGGTGATATCGGGCAATACGAAGAGTTCGTTATCGTTCACCTGCTTAGCCAACCATGCTGTACCCTTATCCGTGAGGTCGCAACTGTTTAGTTTCTCATCTACGACGAAGTACAGCGGCTCTACGCACTCAGGCATACGGCGGTTATTGTTCTCCATGTAGATGTTCTCCGTATTCTGCATACCACTCTTGATACCCTCCTCCGAGAGGAACTTGATGAGCGGCTTGTTCTTGGGCATGGCCTTGTGAGAACGGTAGAGTGAGAGGAAACCTGCATCGAGTTTTTCCTGACCTTCTTTCTTATTGCCTGCCTCTACCAGTTTGTTACCCTCTGCGATGAGCGTCTTGGCATCAGCGAGATACTGGGTAGCCAATTGGCGCTGCACACCAACGAGTCTTTCTACCAGTGGCTGATACTCCTCGAACATCTGATCGTCGCCCTTGGGGATAGGACCAGAGATAATCAGAGGCGTACGGGCATCATCGATCAACACGGAGTCAACCTCATCGACGATGGCATAGTTATGAGAGCGCTGCACGAGGTCGGCAGGCGAGATAGCCATATTGTCGCGCAGGTAGTCGAAACCGAACTCATTGTTGGTACCGAAGGTGATATCTGCCTGATAAGCCTTACGACGAGCCATCGAGTTTGGCTGGTGCTTATCGATACAATCGACACTCAGACCATGGAACATATAGAGTGGTCCCATCCACTCCGAGTCACGCTTGGCCAGATAGTCGTTCACCGTTACCACGTGTACACCGTTACCTGTCAGCGCATTGAGGAACACAGGGAGGGTAGCCACAAGAGTCTTACCTTCACCTGTGGCCATCTCGGCAATCTTACCCTGATGGAGCACGACGCCACCGAAGAGCTGTACGTCGTAGTGTATCATCTCCCACTTCAGGTCATTACCACCAGCAGTCCAGTGGTTGTGATAGATAGCCTTGTCGCCATCGATGGTGATGAAGTCCTTCTTCGGATCACCAGCGAGTTCACGGTCGAAGTCTGTGGCTGTCACGATGGTCTCCTCGTTCTGGGCAAAGCGCTTGGCAGTCTCCTTCACGATGGCAAACACCTCGGGCATCACCTCGTCGAGGGCTTTCTCGTAGATATCCAGCACTTCCTTCTCGATCTTGTCGATCTGTGCGAAGATGTCGGCACGCTCGTCGATAGGTGTATTCTCAATGGTAGCCTTCAGCTCCTCGATGCGGGCTTTCTGCTCCTTGGCAGAGTCCTGTACCTGCTGCTGCAGTGTCTTCGTACGCTGACGAAGCGCATCGTTATCCAGCTTCTCAATCTCGGGCGAAACGGCTTTCACCTTTTCCACCAGCGGCTGGATGAGTTTCATGTCGCGGCTGGATTTGTCACCAAACAGCGACTTCAAAAATTTGTTGAAATTCATATAATCTTATAATTTTTATTCCTTTTATTTATAAAACGGCTGCAAAGTTACTGAAAATTTTCCATATTTCCTTTGGAAAGGCTGAAAAATATTCGTAATTACCTAAAAATAGTCAGTAAGAAATGGGAGGAAGGTCAGAACAATGGTTCTGCGCTGCAGGCATTCGGGGCCCTGATGCGGATGGCTTTGGCAAGGGTGGGGGCGATTCTGTCGGTAGTGACAGCCGTTTTTACGCGTTCTGCCTCAAGGCCATAGCCATAGAAGATGATAGGGAAGAGGAGTGCCGACGACTGTGAGAGCCGGTCTGTGCCTGTCTCTTCGTGCTGTAAGTGCCAACCTGGCGATACTTCGATAAGGATATCTCCACTGCGTTGCGGCACATAGCCGTTTCTGACGCGGCGCAGGTCTTCACTGTGTGCGTTCTGCAATTGCAGACCTGTATAGACACTCTTCACGCCTGCCATCTGGGAGAGAAACTCCTGGGCACGCTGGAAGAACTCCGAAAGGTTCAGTCGTCTGGTCTCCAATAACTTATGGTTCACAAACAACTGATTGTCATAACTTGTCTCGATATAGCGTCCTTGTCCCCAGAGCGCACTGAAATACATGTTCAGCAGATTGGCGGCTCGATTAATGTAGAAAGTGCCAGAGGGAATACGGTATTTCGCGTAGTCGGTACCATTATCGTCGCCATAGCCCGTACTTGTCAGTACGAACAGCACTTGTCCGGCACCGATCCTGTTTTCCAGACGACTTACCAGCTGGCCTATTTCCTTATCGATCAGCAGGTAAGTATCCTTGAGTTGTTGCTGCCAGTCTGTCACAGACTTATCCTCAAAACGTCCTGCGTCATAGGTCACACTCAGTAGGTCGGTGATACTGTCTGTACCCAGCCCTTCATAGGTCACACTCTTCAGTGCCAACTCCGTAATCTCGCTGTTCACCCGTGCGTCCCAATTGAACTTCTTTGAGGATACATCGATGCGTTTTAACTCGTTGGCATTCAGTATCCATGTATGTATAACGTTCGAGTAATACTGCGCTGCAATCCAATGCCCGTTTCTGGTGTCTATCCAAGAGGCACCATCGGCAGCATGACCTGCCGTCAGAACCGCCATTTCGGGATAGGGTGCTACCGCATAGACCTTCGCCTGGCCTCCCGATGCCACCTTCATCTCATCGCCTAGTGTGGCTACCGACAAATTGACAGGCGAGGGAATGCCCGGCTGTAGTTGATCATCAGTACACCTGATGGGGCGCAGCGTCGATTTGTCCATCCATTGCATCCCCACGATCCCGTGATAGAAAGGACTCGTACCCGTCATCACTGAGGCGACAGCCGAGGCCCTGTCTGGATTCATAAAGGGATAAGAGGCCTGCTCGAACATCACGCCCTTGTCCATCAGTTTCCTGAATCCATCGGCAGAATAGAGGGGGGCAAAGGTCTCGAGATAATCACTGCGAAGTTGATCGATGGTAATATTCACCACCAGTCTCGGCACCTGCTTGCTGCCTGTAGTCTGTGCCAGCGTCTCGGCATTCCAGCCAAGCACGGCAAGCAGTGTGATATATAAATAACGGTTACTCACGCCTTTTTCGGGTTCATTTTTATATTGATGATACTACGATACAGCAAACATAGTGCCAAAATCATCAGACCTTCGGCATACTGCTGGAAAAGACCGCCCAAGAAGAAGCCTGCAATCAGGACCAGTTGGATGATCCACCAGCGCGAAGGGCGCTTACGGATAACTGCGGGCAGGAAGAAGAACGGCAGCGGGTTCAGCAGCAGGAGTTGCAGATTGAGTGTCGTCGTAGGATGCTGCGAGAAGAGCATCACGAACAGCACGAGTCCTGCGAGTCCCTGAAGCGTCATCAGCACGACGTCCCACCACACCAGCAGTTTCTTGCGTTTCCATTCCACGAGCGCTAACAGTGCCGATACCGCCAGCACTATCAGGAAACAGGCCATGGGCGATAGCGGGAAATCCTGTTCAATCACCTGTACACCACCCGGCAGTGCTATCCGACTCTCCTTCACCAAGGGGCGATATTCCCCATTGACATAGATCTTCGCACGATCGAAGTCGTAGAGCAGATTGTCGGGTAGGAACTCCTGCTGGCGCTGATCCGTCTTCAGATCAGCCTTCAGGCCCAACAGCATATCATTGCCGAAGGCTGCCCAGGGGTGATTCCTCACGCACAGATGCACCATCTCACGGTACGACGGACTGTAATCCTCTCTCGGGGCATACTCAATCTTGCCGTCGATGCAGCACTCAATCATATCCCTCGGGCGCGAGGAACAGTTATCATAGAAATAGTTATAGCGATACACGCGGTTCTCGGGTTTCAGGTTCTCCTTCAAAGCCTGGGAGAGCCGTTCTTTCTCGGCTGATGTCAGATTCAGCACCTGTTCCACCACCTGACTGCCCACGCGCTTATATTCATCTAAGAAGAGCGCATAGGGATAGACGCCCAGTTCATAGTCTGTCAGTCCGAACACGAACCTGGCCACGAAATAAGGCTTGTGGAAATCAAACACGCCCCAGTTGAAGGCCCAGTCCTCACCAGTTCTCAGGTCGTGCCACCTCAGTGCGCTGTGTCCGTAGAGACTGTAGATCTCTTCGTGTGGGGCGCAGGTCATGAGGCTCACCTCGATGGAATCATTGGCTATCGCTTTCATCGGGGCAAGCAACAGAATGACCCCGATTAAACTCCTAAAAATGTCTTTATTTTGTTTCACGATGCAAAAATAACTTATATTTTGCAGTAAAAAGCCATTTATTCCATTTTTTTTCAATAATTTTGCACGCTGAAATGATTTTCTATAGAAATAAAGTACAAAATATGAATAAAATTCTCTGTTGCCTCGCTTTTTCCGCGTTGGCAGCGACGGGTGCCTATGCACAGGGCACTAACTCTCCTTACAGCCAGTTTGGCCTGGGCGATCTGACAGACCAGAGCGTAGGCTTCAATAAGGGTATGAGCGGTGTAGGTCAAGGATTCCGTAAGGGAAACGAGATCAATCCCCTCAACCCCGCTTCTTATTCAGCCGTCGATTCCCTCAGTTTCATCTTCGATGCAGGAATGTCGGGTCAGATTAAGCATTATAAAGAGGGCGGCACGAAACTCAATGCCAAGAACGGTGGCTTCGACTATGTCATGGGACTCTTCCGCGTGTTCCGCAATTTCGGTGTCACCTTCGGTATCATGCCATACTCCAACATCGGCTACAGTTACTCTGCCAAGGAGAAACTCACTGAGCCCGAGGCTACCATCACGACGACACATGATGGCTCGGGAGGTCTCAGCCAACTGTTTCTCGGTGCAGGATGGCGCATCGTCAAGCCTCTTTCTGTCGGTGTCAACTTCTCATACCTCTGGGGCGAATATGATATGAAAATCACGACAGCCAGCAACACGGATATCAACGCTCTGTCGAAACAGTATGTCGCATCCATCAACAACTACAAACTCGACTTCGGTATTCAGGCCGAGATTCCTGTGAACAAGACCGACAGGGTGGTGCTGGGTGCTACCTTCTCTCCAGGACATAGTCTCAAGTCCGATCCCGAATGTCGTCTGATTCATCGTAATACGGCTATCAACAAGTCGGATACAACCAGTTATTCGATTACCGACGGTCTGAAGATTCCCAATACCTTCGGCTTCGGTGTGGCCTATCATAAAGACAATCGTCTGAGGGTAGGAGCCGACTTCCAGTTGCAGAAGTGGGGCAGCATTGCCTATCCCGACTACGTGAAAGTCCAGGATATGGGCGACTATGTGTTGAGAGACGGCATGCTGCGCGATGCCCAGAAGTTCAACTTCGGTGCTGAGTGGCTGCCCAATCCCAATGGACGTAAGTACCTGCAGCACGTGCGTTATCGCATCGGTGCAGGCTTCTCTACACCTTATTATAATATAAATGGGCAGAAAGGTCCTAATGAGTTCCATGCCACCATCGGTTTCGGTATTCCCATCCTCAATGCCATCAACAACCGTTCTATCCTGAACATCAGTGCCTCTTGGCAGCGTCGTTCATCATCCGATCTCCTCTCGGAGAACTCGTTCCGCATCAACATCGGTCTCACCTTCAATGAGAGATGGTTCGCTAAATGGAAGGTAGAGTAATCATAGCTACACTGGTTGCGGCCGTCTTGTTGGGATGCAATGAGGCGCAGGAGCATACTGCCCCTGCTATCTATGACCGTGACTCTGTCTCTATGATGACCTCCTATGGTGTCAACACCCTCATCAGCGACTCTGGTGTCATCAAATACCGCATCGTCACTGAGCGCTGGGATGTGAACACCGTCAAGAACCCCTCACGCTGGACCTTCGAGAAAGGTGTCTTCTTCGAGCAGTTCGACGAGAAATTCCACGTTGAGGCCTATATTCAGGCCGATACCGCTTGGTATTACGATCAGAAGAAACTGTGGCATCTGCGAGGCCGCGTGCGAATCCGTAACATCAACGGACTCATCTACGAGAGCGAAGAACTGTTCTGGGACGGTATCACCCACGAGATCTACAGTTACGCCTTCTCCAAGGTCACCACGCCCGAACGTAACATGGAGGGTACTTACTTCCTCAGCGACGAGCACATGCGCCACTATACCGTCAGCAACTCCAAGGGCTCCTTTACCCGTGAGGATATGACGGGTGAGAAGGAGGAAGAACAGACCACCCAGAACCAGCAGGCCACACAAGATACGACTCAGATGCCCGAACCGATACTCCGTCCGAAGATGGAGAAATCGCGCCGCACGTCACAATAATCCCAATGTTAAATCTCAATGCTTAATACAGAACTCGTTGGTTTACTGATCTCAATGCTTCTCTCTGCCTTTTTCTCAGGCATGGAGATAGCCTTCGTGTCGAGTAACCGCCTGTTGGTAGAGATGGACAAGGAGAAGAACGGGCTCTCGCAGAAAGCCATTGCGCTCTTCTATCAGCATCCCAGCAATTTTGTCTCTACGATGCTGGTGGGCAACAATATAGCCCTCGTCGTCTATGGTATCCTCTTTGCCAAGATCTTCGACGATACGCTGTTCTACGGTCTCAGCGATGGCATGCGCGTCACAGCCGACACGCTGCTGTCCACCCTCGTGGTGCTCTTCACAGGCGAGTTCCTGCCCAAGTCGATTTTCAAGAACAATCCCAACGCCCTGCTCACCTTCTTTGCCATTCCCGCCTACGTGTTCTACGTAGTGCTCTATCCCATAGCCCGCTTTGCCACCATTCTGGCCAAGGGCCTGCTGCGCCTGGTGGGTGTCCGCATGAACAAAGACAGTGCGGATCATGCGTTCACACGCGTCGATCTCGACTACCTCGTGCAGACCAGTATCGACAATGCCGACAATGAAGACGATATCGGCGAGGAGGTCAGGATCTTCCAGAATGCCCTCGATTTCACCGATACGAAGGTGCGCGACTGTATGGTGCCTCGCACCGAGATCGATGCCGTCGAGGATAGCGCTACCATCGAACAGCTCAAGCAGGTGCTCATCGAGTCGGGCCACTCCAAGATCATCATCTATCACGAAGACATCGATCATATTGTAGGTTATATCCATTCCTCCGACATGTTCAAGATCAAGTCGTCGATGTTCAATGTGAAGTGTTCTGAGGTCAGCGGACTCATCCGTCCCATCTCCTTCGTGCCCGAGACGATGTTCGCCTCCAGGCTCATGAAGATGCTGATGCAGCAGAAGCGCTCACTGGCCATTGTTGTCGATGAATTCGGCGGAACCAGTGGCTTGGTGTCGCTCGAAGACGTGATGGAGGAGATCACGGGCGAAATTGAAGACGAGCACGACAACTCTACCCACGTGGCCAAACAGATAACCGATGGCGAGTATATGCTCTCTGCCCGTCTGGAGATTGAGAAGATCAATGAGATGTTCTCGCTCGACTTGCCCGAGAGCGATGAGTATATGACACTCGGAGGTCTCATCCTCCATGAGTACAAGTCGTTCCCGAAACTCAACGAAATTGTGAAAATCGGGCGCTACGAGTGCAAAATCGTCAAGAATACAGCCACAAAAATCGAACTTGTGCGATTAAAAGTGACGGAATGAGAAGTTTTTTACCAAAAAATTTCGCCATTTGCAGAAAGTTTTATAATTTTGTGCCCGATTTATGCAAATCACCAAGAAAAAGTAAAAATAAAAAAAGAAATAAAAGTCAAAAATGGCAGCATTAGGAAAAATCAGAAAAAGAGGCGTAGCGCTGGTGTGCATCATCGGCCTTGGTCTTTTCGCCTTTATTGCTGAAGAGGCCTTCCGTTCTTGTGAAGCTACCAAGAACCAGCAGCGTCAGCAGATAGGCGAGGTGTTAGGAAACAAAATCAACGTTCAGGAGTTCCAGGCTCTTGTCGATGAATATCAGGAGGTCCTGAAGATGTCTCAGGGCATCGAGAACTTCACCGAGGAGCAGCTCAACAGCATCAAGGATGAGGTATGGAACTCTTATGTCAACGAGACCATTATCCAGAACGAGTGCAAGAAGGTTGGTATCACCGTTACCGACGAGGAGCTCCAGAACATCATGAAAGAGGGTACGAACCCCATGCTCATGCGTTCACCTTTCGTAAATCAGCAGACTGGCCGTTTCGACGTCACGATGCTGACCAAGTTCCTCGACGACTATAAGAAGGCAAGTTCTAACCCCCAGCTCGCCGAGTCTTACGAGCGCATCTATAAATACTGGCAGTTCCTCGAGAAGCAGCTCCGTCAGCAGACACTTTCTCAGAAGTACCAGTCACTCATCGCCAACGCTCTGGTGTCTAACCCCATCTCTGCCAAGATGGCTTTCGAGGGTCAGAACCAGGAGAGCGACGTGCTGCTCGCTTCGATGCCTTACTCTTCTATCAACGATAACGACGTGAAGGTAGAGGAGAGCGACCTGAAGAGCAAGTACGAGGAGGAGAAGGAGATGTTCAAGCAGACCGTTGAGACCCGCGATATCAAGTATGTATCGTTCCAGGTTGTTGCTTCTGCTGCAGACCGCAATGCCCTCCTGAGCACCATGAAGGACGCTTCTAACAAGCTCCAGAGCGGTGCTAACCCCGCTGAGGTTGTCCGCAAGGCTCAGTCTCAGTTCCCTTACACCGGCATTGCTGCTACCCGTCGCGCTTATCCTGCCGACATCGCAGCCAAGATCGACTCTATGGCTGTAGGCCAGACCACTGCTCCGTTCGAGAGCAAGTCTGATAACACCTTCAACGTGGTGAAACTCATCTCTAAGGTACAGATGCCTGATAGCATCGAGTATCGTCAGATCCAGGTAGGCGGTGCTACTGTTGAGGCTGCCCGCAAGACTGCTGATAGCATCACAACTGCTCTGAAGGCCGGTGCCGACTTCGAGGCTCTCGCCAAGAAATATGGTCAGACCGCTCAGTCTCAGTGGCTCACATCGGCTATGTACGAGAACTCTGGCACGATGGACGAGGATTCTAAGAACTACCTCAACGCCATCAATACCCTCGCTGTCAACGAGGTGAAGAACCTCGAGTTCTCTCAGGGTAACATCGTGCTGCAGGTTACTGCCCGCAAGGCCATGGTAGATAAGTATGATGTGGCTGTCATCAAGCACACCATCGACTTCTCTAAGGCTACCTATTCTGATGCCTACAACAAGTTCAGCCAGTTTGTCAGCGAGAACAAGACCATCGAGGATCTCGAGAAGAACGCTGCCAAGTTCGGCTTCTCTGTCCAGCAGCGTAAGGACCTCTTCAACTCAGAGCACTATGTAGCCGGTCTGCGTGCTACCCGTGAGACGATGAAGTGGATCTTCGACGCCAAAGTAGGTGAGGTTAGTCCGCTCTATGAGTGCGGTAACAACGACAACCTGCTGGTAGTAGCCCTCACAGGCATCAACCCCGTAGGCTACCGTTCACTCAATGTCATGAAGGATATGGTGAAGTCAGAGGTTATCCGCGACAAGAAGTTCGAGCAGATCAAGGCTAAGCTCGCCGGTGTTGCCGACATCGCAGCAGCCAAGGCTAAGGGTGCCCGCATCGATACCGTTAACCAGATCACTTTCACTGCTCCTGTATTCGTACAGGCAACAGGTGCCAGCGAGCCCGCTCTCTCAGGTGCAGTGTCTGCTCTCAAGCAGGGCGCCTTCTGCAAGAATGTTGTCAAGGGTAATGGCGGTGCTTATCTGTTCCAGGTTATCAAGAAGGCAGAGCGTCAGGGCGTGAAGTTCGACGCACAGGCCACCGAGCGTATGCTCCAGCAGCAGGCTTCTCAGGCTGCCAGCCGCTTCATTCAGGAGCTTTATCAGAAAGCAAACGTGGTAGATAATAGATATTTATTTTTCTAGTATAAAAGATTATCTTTAGGATATTGGTCGTAAAATTTTATATTTTACGTATGTTTTTCATAGTTTGGGGGGAGCCTGCTCGTGAGAGTAAGCTCCCTTATTTAATAAAAAGGTATTGAGTTATGAGAAGAAACGAGAAATTTGTCATCACGATAAACCGTGAACTGGGAAGTGGCGGACGCACCGTAGGCCGCAAGTTAGCCGAGAAGTTAGGCGTGCCTTTCTATGATAAGGCTGTCATCAATGCGCTTGAGGAGAAGTTCAACCTCGATGTCGATGAGATCGAGAAACTGAAGGGCAGAAGCCATACCTGGTGGGCCGAACTGAAGCACATGCTGTGGATCGATGAGTCGATCGATGTGACATGCTATGAGCCCGAGTTAGAGAGCGCCCTTACCCTCGAGACACCCACCTCTGCCAAGATGTTCAAGACCGAAGAGGAGATTCTGCGCGGCATCGCCGACGAGGAGTCGTGCGTCATTGCCGGACGTGCCGGATTCTACGTGTTCCGCGATCATCCCAACCACCTGAACATCATGATTCAGGCCTCGATGCCTTTCCGTCTGGAGCGCGTCATGCGCAAGCAGAACCTGAGCGAAGCCGAGGCCCGCAAGACCATCGAGAAGGTCGATAAGATGCGAGAGAACTATGTCAAGGAATACACCAAGACATCGCGTTACGACACCCGCAACTACGACCTCGTCATCTCTGCCGACGGTATGTCGGAAGACGAGATTGCAGATATGATCCTCGGATATATCAAGTAGTAAAGGCCTATCCCGCTCATCATGGCTACCGAGACTTACGTGCCGGAGACGGCTGCCGATTTCTTCGATGAGATCGAGGCGGCCATCGCTCTCAGACCGGAATATCGCCGCGTGTATCACGCGCTGAACGAGATGTTTAGGAAATGCCTGAACCAGCTGACGAGTGACACGCGGCTTAACTTTGGCGGCGACTTTGCCAAGACTGACTATCTGCTGAAGGAGCATGAGGCCCCGAAGCGGTTGGTGAAGGCTACCAACGATACCCGCGTGCGGCTGCGTAAGCGCTACGAACTGTCGGACGACGACCTTGCCCGCTTCTGTCTCTTCGACCTGAAGAATCTGTGTCAGTTTATCGCGTTCGTCTATCATACCGACGTTCCCCCTCGGCTCGTCGGCCTTTTCCCTACCGAGAAGGTACCCGCGTTCACTCCCGCGCTGGTGAGCGAGTGCATGCGCGTCATTGTCGATAGTTGGGACGATGCGTTCGTCTATGTCAGGACCGAGGTGAGCACTGATGGCGACCTGACGAAAGTCTGCTATTCGCGCGATCTGCAGCACGACGACTTCGACTGGACCTATCTGCGCGAGCTCTTCTATGCCAACGCCCAACTGAACCTTGTGCATCCGCGCGAAGACGATGGCATCGTCTATCCCGAACTCATCATCTTCGAGCCCGACTATCTGGTCAACATCTCTACCATCGCCCACTGCTTTACGGCCTATGCCGACTCCCCCTATGTCGATCTGATCAAGAAACTCGAACCCTCGGCCATCTCCGAACCCATCGTGCTCGGTAACCTGGCAGGCCAGTTGCTCGACGAGTCGATCCACCAGATGCCCTCTACCCATACCTATTCGCAGAGCGTGAAAGACTTCTTCAAGTCGAATGCCATCAGTCTGCTCTCTGCCCAGGTAGGTGCGCAGTTCCATCAGGATGCACAACAGCAGCAGCGACATATCGCGAAGGCCATCCACGAGACGCTGCCACAGGCCGTCAGCCATTTCGACGCCCGTAGCGGCATCGTCGAACCCTCGTTCTTCTCCGAGATGCTCGGTCTGCAAGGACGTATGGACTATCTGCAACTCGACTACAGCGTGCTGATGGAGCAGAAATCGGGCAAGGGCGCCTTCCCCTACGATCATTTCGTGAAGCCCCGGCAGACCGAGGAGCACTACGTTCAGATGCTGCTCTACATGACGATTATCAGGTATAATTTCCGGGAGGCCTACGAGCGTAACGGGCGCAAGATCGATGCCTTTCTGCTCTATTCCAAATACGAAGACAGTCTGCTGGCACTCGGTTTCGCCCCCGAACTCATCTTCAAGGCCATCAAGATTAGAAACGAACTGGCCTGCAACGAGATGCGGCTTGCACAGCCCGACGGCTATAAGATACTCGACACGCTGACGCCCGATGCGCTCAACCTCAAGCATATCGCCAACAAACTGTGGACCGACTATCAGCGCCCACAGATAGCCCGCGTGCTCGACACGATACATCAGGCATCCGATCTGGAGAAAGCCTATTATTTCCGGTTCCTGACGTTTATCTCCAACGAGCATGTCTTGTCGAAACTCGGCAACAAGGTCAAGGAGAGTTCCGGATTCGCTGCTACCTGGCACGACTCGCTTGAAGAGAAACGCCAGGCGGGTAACATCTACAACGGACTGACACTGCTCTCGCCCAGCAAAGACACCACGGGCCGCATCGAACAAGTAGAACTGGGATTCGCGGAAGACGAAGACAACGACATGTCGAATTTCCGTGTGGGCGACATCGTCATCCTCTATCCCTACACTGCCGGCAAGGAGCCCGACGTGCGCCAGACGATAGTTCACCGTTGCAGCATCGACACCATCGGCACCGACAAGATACGGCTCACGCTGCGTTCGCCCCAGACCGATAACCGCGTGTTCATGGCACACCTGGAACGCCCGTGGGCCATCGAGCACGATTTCATGGAGTCGTCTTACAGTTCGCTCTACAAGGGCATGCAGGCTTTCCTGTCGGCTCCCCAGGAGCGCCGCGACCTGCTGTTGCTGCAGCGCGCGCCTCAGACCGACGAGTCGCTGTCGCTCAAGGGCGATTACGGCTCGTTCAACGAGTTGTCGCTCCGTGTCAAGCAGGCGCGCGACCTCTTTCTCATCATCGGACCTCCAGGCACGGGGAAGACATCCTACGGTCTGCTCAACACCGTGAAGGAGGAACTGCTCGAGCCCGATGCCAGCGTCCTGCTGCTCTCATACACCAATCAGGCTGTCGGCGAGATCTGCAGCAAACTGGCCGAAGAGGGCATCGACTTCATCCGCATCGGAGGTTCCACGAGCAGAGCCGATGCCTATCGCAGCCATCTGCTCAGCACCCGTGTCGAACAGAGTCCTAACCTCGCGTCGCTCCGCGATATGCTGTGCCAGACACGCGTGTATGTAGGCACCACGACAGCCCTCAACGCCAATATCTCCCTGTTCCAACTCAAGCAGTTCAGTCTCGCTGTCATCGACGAGGCCTCTCAGATACTCGAGCCCCATCTCATCGGCCTGCTGAGTGCCCATCACGCCGGACAGCCCGCCATCCGCAAGTTTGTCATGATAGGCGATCACAAGCAGTTGCCCGCCGTCGTACAGCAGACCGAGGATGTCAGTAGGGTAGAGGATGCGCTGCTCAACGCCATCCACCTGACCAACTGTCGCCTGTCGCTCTTCGAACGGCTGCTCAGACAGTATGCCCGCGACGAGCGCGTCACCTACATGCTCCGCAAACAGGGACGCATGCACCACGACATCGCCATCTTCCCCAACATCGCCTTCTATAATCATCAGTTAGAAGAGGTGCCGTTGCCCCATCAGACTGGTCTGCTGCCCGAGCGAGGCAATGGCGAGAACGGCATAGCCGACCTGTTGCAGACGCGCCGCATCGCCTTTATCGACACCGAACGTCCGCAGGATGCCATCTCCGACAAGGTCAACCCTGTCGAAGCCGAGATGATAGCCGCTACTGTTGTCAAGATTTATGAGATAGAAAAGCCTCGCGGTTTCGATGTCGCCAAGACCGTGGGCGTCATCGTGCCTTATAGGAATCAGATTGCTACCATCCGCAAGGCCATCGACGGTTACGGCATCCCGTTGCTCCGCGATATCACCATCGACACCGTAGAGCGCTATCAGGGCTCTCAGCGCCAGTATATCGTCTATGGCTTCACGGTTCAGAAGTATTATCAACTGAAATTCCTCACGGACAATGTGTTTGAAGACGAGATCGATGGCAGCCTTGTCGATCGTAAGCTCAACGTTGCCATGACGCGTGCCGAAGATCATCTCATCATGTTTGGCAATGCCGCTTTGCTGTCAAATATTATCACCTTCCAACGTCTGATCGATTTCGTGCGCAGCAAGCAAGGTTTCTTCCGCATCCCGAAATCCGATTTCATCTCCGGTCGCTTCGAAGTAAAATGATTAAGGCTGCGATTAAGCGAGAGCAATGTTAAGCTTGCTTAAACATTGCCGAGCGTGAGCAGACTCGATACGAAGTATCAAGTAAAGAGCGCAAAGAGTAAAACCCTCTGCGCTCCATTCAAATGCTTCCGATGATGATGAGCGTTCTTCACGCATTCACACAACTCGTTGCTCCCAAGGCCGTCAAAATGGCCGACGCCACAGATGCAATGATCTGCACAATCCACTTAATAATCTCTTTCTTCGTCATACGCCTTTCAATTTTTGCATTTTTACATTTTTACATTTTTACATTGATGCTTTGCATCACGGTTCTTCCGAACCTCCCTGGTTAGGCTTTCCGCCGCCACTGTCATCCCCGCTGCTCTGCGAACCGCCACCGCTCTGGCTATCACCACCGCCGCTCTGCGAACTATCATCCCCGCCACCATCATCTTCCGCATCAATCAGCCCATAGGCCGACAGCGGCGTGCGCAGCGTGTACGACTTCTCCTTGCCGTTAATCGTCTTCTTGATGCTCTCCACCAGATAGGCGAACTGCAGCGAGCACTGATCCTTGAACTTCTTTGAGGTGATCTCCTCGCCCTGAGCGTTCTCGGGGATGAACACGAAGTTCACGCCAACCACCATGTTGTTCACACCCATACGGAGAGCCTCTTCGATGCTTGCAGCACCCTGCTTCACAGACGTTACCGTGGGACGGAACGTGCCCAGTCCGTCGAGCTTCACAGGCTGTCCCTGCGACATCATCTCCTTCAGACACTTCACGATCGATGCCAGCACGAGCTGCATAAATTCATAGGTCACCAGTCCGCCGTGTTCAGCCACGTGCTTCGCGAAACCTTTAGTAGTAAGAGCCTCTTTCGACTCAGCCTCAGGGTAGTAACGACCTTCCCTGTCAGTACCAACCGCCGTGTTCTTGCGGAGGTTCACCAAAAACGCAATGTTTTCTTTTGCCATACTTCTTTTTTGTTGTTTAAAAGGTTAATAAATTGTTTTACGTTTGTCTGCCGGAACGTTGCGCGCCTTTGTCCCTTTCGACATTGCAATGTATCTCAATCGCATTGCAAAATTACTAAATTTCCCGCACTCCTGCAAGACTTTTCCAAGCCCGAAACCACTTATGGAAACTTCCTGCCACTTATGGC
>JAEEGG010014251.1_pt1 | contig 16861 bp, 16 predicted proteins | sample 9134161 | NCBI WGS metagenome assembly JAEEGG01 (sample SAMN16246543, study PRJNA631951) | gut metagenome | biome: gut microbiome; feature: rumen; material: CR-attached | host: Bos | place: Iran: Karaj | collected 2018-10 | reverse complement strand
GGCCGACAGAGCCAAGCACAACGTGCTTCCGCTCACCAAGTTCGGGTTAATGCAGATTACCCGTCAGCGCATAAGGCCGGTTACGGAAATCAATACTTCCGAGCAGTGTCCCGTGTGCCACGGTACCGGAAAGATCCACTCCAGTGTGGTAATAGACGAAGAAATAGAGCGCAAGATTGCCTTCTACGTCATTGAAAAAGGAGTCCGGACCATCACACTCAAGACTAGCCCCATCCTGGGAGCGTATCTCAAACGAGGGCTGTTCAATTCCTACATTACCCGCTGGCGCAAGCGCTACAAGGTAAAACTGGACCTTCAGGAAGTGACCGATTTCACGGTCCTGCAAAATGAAATGTATAACGAAAAAGGAGATAAGCTCGAGTAGCTTATCTCCTTTTTCGTTATATTTGTACCGATAACCAATGGATTATGAAACGGAATCTTCTTCTTTTTACGCTGTCGCTGATACTGTGCCTGCCGCTGGGGGCGCAGAGACAGACCAAGCATTATTCTTCGGCCAGCGAGGCTTTCAATGAAATGATGGCCCCTTGGAAAGAGATGTACGACAAGCAGCGGGCCAAGGACAGCGAGGTGTTAACCTATGGAAACTATGAAATCCGTCAGGGAAAGAATTTGAGAGGGGAAGATGGCCCTTGTTTGTGGGATGCGGCAGCAAGAAAATGGATCATTGCGCCCGCTACAAGTAAGGAGATCAGCTATTATCAGAAAGAAAGGAAAAACGAAAAGTTCAGGATTCCGGCGGGTACTTTTGAGTGGGAACGGATGATTTTTATGGATTCCCAGAAAGGGCCGATGGCCGGATGTCCGGAGCGCTTTAACGGCTGCCTGTGGATGGAAGGACACGAGTGGATATGGCCGGACGGCTCAAAGCGCTCTTTTTCGCGTACCCGCGTGGGTATTTATCGGATAGTGGAGGGCCAGCTCGAGCAGGTGTGCCTGTTCCCGGTGGAGCAGTTGTCCAACCGTTTTGGTTTGTACAGAGCCTATGGCCCTTGGGGGAGAAACGAAAAATACAGGTATTTCGATATTTATCTGAATTTTTTGGATATCCTAAGTGAGGAATGTGTTGTGAATCGGATTTCCCATTTAAAAACGGATAATATCCTCAGGGAAGGTAACGGCGGAGACTTTACCCAGTGGTGGGAAAATGTGATTTATGATTGGTCCGGCAATGAGGTGTTCCGCTATGATAATATGCTTTCGCGCGGCAATCGGATCTGGTTACTTTCCGGAGACAAATGGCTTCTTATGGACCGGGAGATGCAACCCGTCACGCTTCCGTACGACAAGATCGGCCCGGTGGAAGACGCCTTTTATGATCCCGCATCCATCATCGTTTGCAAGGATGGCAAGTGGGGCGTGCTGGATACGCACGATCAGGAACTCATCCCGTGCATCTATCCCCAGCTGGATGGCGATGTGTACACGGGCGTCCGGGGGGCATATACCCTTCTTCCTAAGATTTGCTACAGTCACTGGTACATTGATTCGGTGGTGGAATATACCGTCAAGGGGGAATTTGAGAAGCAGGCCGATTATGAGGCCCGTATGGCCAGCCCCGCCCTCCAGGCCGCCTATCTGGAAAAGCAGCTGGGAGACTTGAAGGAGGCCTACTTCAAATGGACGCGCCTGCAAATGGATATCTATGGGAAGTACGATGCCGAAAATGAATGCTTTACACTGGTTCCCAAGGCTATCATCAAACACGAGAGATTCCCGGAAGGAGCGGGGGTTCCCATCTTCTGGCACAGAATCGAACTGCGTGTTCCCATTGCCGACGCCCCCGCCTTCAAGGAGGCCTACGACAGCATCAAGGAAGAGGCTGTTGCCGGCGCAAAGCTCTCCATCCGTGGAGATGTGGTAGACATAGATGAGATCACCTTCACCCTCCCCGACGGCCGCCAGTTCTCTTACAAGAGATAACCATCCTCCGGAAATTATTTTTCGGGACGGGACCCGAAAAACCAATTTCCTCCGGATTAACCTTTCCGGCGCGAAGCGACGAGGGGGGAGTTTGAGGGGTCTCTCCCCTCAATGAGTCGAAGACTCTTCATTCACCGGGTGACAACCCGGTGGATGCGGCGGGGGACGGAGGCGAGGATTTCGTAAGGGATGGTGCCCAGGATTTGGGCGAGTTCGCTGACGGTGGGGTCTTCTCCGAAGACGGTGACGGTGTCACCCACGGCGCAGGGCACGCCGGTTACGTCCAGCATACACATATCCATACAGATGTTGCCTATGGTGGGGACCCGGTGACCGTTGAGGGAGAAGGAGGCGGCGCCCCGGCCCAGGTGGCGGTCTATGCCGTCGGCGTAGCCTACCGGGATGGTGGCTATGACGGTTCCTTCCTTGGCCTGGCCCCATCGGCCATAACCTACTGTATCTCCGGATGTCAGCGTTTTGATTTGCAGGATCTTTACCTTCAGGGAAGCGACGGGGGCGAGCTTTACTCCGGGGAGGGCGCTGATGCCGTAGATGCCGATCCCCAGGCGGACCATATCGTACTGGTACTGGTTGAACCTTTCGATACCGGCCGAATTGAGGATGTGCCGCATGGGCATATAGCCTATGCCATCGGCCACTTGCTTGGTGCGCTGTTCAAAGAGGTCCAGCTGGGCATGGGTGAAGGCGTCCTGCTCGGGTTCATCGGCCACGCAGAGGTGCGAAAAGAGGCCTTTGACACGAACCTCGGGGCTTTGTTTGAGGAAGTCGATGAGGGCCGGAATCTCGTCTCCCATAAAGCCCAGGCGGTGCATACCGGTATCCAGCTTGATGTGGATGGGGTAGTCCTTGAGGCCTTTTTCCTTTAAGACGGAAACCAGTTTCTGGAGGGAGTACAGATTGGGGATGGAAGGTTCCATTCGGGTCTCTATGATTTCCGGATAGAAATCCGTTCCGGCGGTGAGGACCAGAATGGGCAGGGAGATACCGTTGCGGCGCAGTTCCAAACCCTCTACAGGGTAGGCTACGGCCAGGTAATCTGCTCCGGCGCGCTGCATCATAGCGGCGAACTCTACCCCGCCGTGACCGTATGCGTTGGCCTTGACCAAAACCAGCAGTTTGGTCTGAGGGTCCAGCATAGTGCGGAAGTATCTGAAATTCTCCGTGGCAGCCTTCAGATTAAGCTCCAAACGGGAGAAATCGTCCTCAATCATACTGCAAATTTAACACTTTGGACTGACATATAGTCATAAAAATTGTTTATTTTTGCATTAGGAGCGATATTTGAGAGAAGGGTTTTTGAACCTTTAAAAAGTAAAGATATGTCCCCTACAATGATTTGGATTATCCTCATTGCGGTGATGATTTTGAGCCAGTTGGTTCAGACTATGCTTCAGCGCCGCTTTGATAAATACGCAGAAATACCGGTGGGCCTCACAGGGGCCGAAGTAGCCAGCCGAATGCTGGCCGCGCACGGCATCCGGGACGTCAAGATTGTCTCCATTGCCGGTAAACTCTCGGACCATTACGACCCCACCACCAAAACCGTCAACCTGAGCGAAGGCGTGTATTATGGCCGTTCCGTGGCCTCCGCCGCCGTGGCCGCCCACGAATGTGGGCACGTGGTGCAGCACGCCACGGGGTATGCTCCCCTCAAGATGCGTTCGGCCCTGGTTCCGGTGGTGTCCTTCTCCAGCAATATCGTTTCCTGGGTGCTGCTGGCTGGGGTGCTGCTCATCAACGTGATGCCGTCTCTGCTGTGGCTGGGAATCGGCCTGTTTGCCCTTACCACCCTGTTCAGCTTTATCACCCTGCCGGTGGAGATCAATGCCAGCACCCGCGCCGTGGCATGGCTGGAGAATGCCGGCATCGTTGGCTACGAAACCAAGCCCATGGCACAGGACGCCCTCAAGTGGGCCGCATACACGTACGTCATTGCAGCCCTGGGCTCCCTGGCCACCCTTCTCTACTATATTTCCCTGGGGAACAGAAGGAACTAGATCGTTAGTCCGGCTTTGACCTTTTCTGCGGCCTCGTCGCCCTTCAGATAACGGAGGATGGCGAGGCCGAAGTTTACGGCATGCCCGGCTCCGCGTCCGGTGATGAGGTTGCCGTCCGTGACGGTGCTTTCCGGTGTAAATACGGCACCCTTGGCAATGAGGGACTCCTCAAAGCCCGGGAAGCAGGTGAACTTCTTGCCTTCCAGGCCGGGCAACTGGGACACTACCAGACCGGGAGCGGCGCAGATGGCCGCCACGGCGCCGCCGCGGGCCCAGTGGTCCTGCAGGATTTCCATCAGCTCCTGGTGCTGGGCCAGGTTCTTGCTGCCGGGCATTCCGCCGGGGAATATCATCACGTCCGTAGCATCCGTGCCGGGTTCCATAACCTCCACATCGGCCCAGCAGGTATCGGCCGAAACCGCCACTCCGTGGGAACTTTCCACCAGATATTCATCCGTGATGGATACCGTCAAAACCTGTACGCCGCCCCTTACCAGCACATCGCGCGTGCCCAGGGCCTCCATATCTTCAAAGCCGTTGGCTAAAAACAAGGTTACACCTTTCATACGAATTCAATTTTCCCCAAAGATAGCACTTTTTCCAAAGAATTGTTATATCTTTGCAGCCCGGTATTGAACTGTGGTGTAATGGTAGCACTAGGGATTTTGGTTCCCTCAGTCAGCGTTCGAATCGCTGCAGTTCAACGAAATTTGGCGCCTTTCAAAGGGCGCCATTTTTCGTTGAACTGCACCGACAGAATCTTCGATTCATTGGTGAGAGGACTCCCCAAACCCCTCCCTCGTCGCTTCGCTCCGGAACAAATGTCTTCGACAAACTGGGGGCCTAATCCCCCAGACCCCCTGGGTCGGCCTTCGGCCTCCTTGTCATTCACAAGGGCGCCATTTTTCGTTGAACAAATGTCTTCGACAGACTGGGGGCCTAATCCCCCAGACCCCCTGGGTCGGCCTTCGGCCTCCGTACCCTACTAAGGGCGCCATTTTTCGTTGAACTGCACCAGATGGGGGCAGAGCGTGGTAGACGTCCCACTTTCCGGACCGTCTACCTCATTTTCATAGGGTTTTCGCGGTAGACGTCACAATTTCTGGCACGTTTACCGCACCATGGGGACTCTGGTGTGCGTTTTGGGCCTGTTTTGCACACGCGACGGGTTTTTGACTGCTCCCGTGTGCGTTTTGGGGTGATTTCACACACCGGATTGATGAATCTGGAGGAAATTGGTTTTTCGGGTCTCGTCCATTTCTGCTTTTCGCGCTGGCAGTTAAGTTAATGGTTATATGATGGTTAGCTACTTGGACCCCCTGTCAATCAATGGGAGTTCATTTGCTTATTTCATTGATTACTATTTATTTAAGTGCCAGTGTCCAATCATTGGTGACTGGAAGGGAGAGCCTCCGGACGGCGTAGCCGCCCATGGCTCGTGAATGGGAGGGGCCCGCCGCGAAGCGGTGGGAGGGATAGGACCGAAGGTCCGTACCGGCAGGAGGCTCTCCCTGGAGGGCACCTCTTCTTTCCGGAGGATGGGGTGTCAGATTACCGTTTGTCGCGGAAGAAATCGAGCATAAGCTGGACGCATTCTTCCTGGAGGATGCCGCCGACGGCTTCGGTGCGGGGGTGGAGAAGGGAAGGGGAGAAGAGGGAGTAGCCGCGGCGCTGGTCGGGGGCACCGTAGACCACGCGGCCCAGCTGGGCCCAGGCCATGGCCCCGGCACACATGGGACAGGGCTCCACCGTGACGTAGAGGGTGCAGTCGTTGAGGTATTTGCCGCCCATCGATTCGGTGGCGGCGGTGATGGCCAGCATTTCGGCGTGGGCCGTGGTGTCGTGCAGGCGTTCGGTCTGGTTGTGACCGCGGCCGATGATGCGGCCTTTCCATACCACAACGGCACCGATGGGGATCTCTCCGGCATCGGCTGCGGCGTACGCTTCACGAAGCGCCTCGCGCATGAATTTTTCGTCCTCGTTCATGCTGCAAATTTACATATTAAATTGAAAAGTCCCTCCCTCGAGGGGAGGGGTTTCGGGAGGGGGTAACGTAAAAAGCCCAAAGGGCAAAGATAACTGGGAAAAAGGTGGCGTATTTCTGTCTTTTTTGTTATCTTTGCGTGTTAGTTTGGAGTAGGCCAAAATATGAAAATTATCAAGGCGGAATTTGCGGGCAGCAGTACCCGCGTAGGGCAGAAACCGGCTCAGAAATTGCCGGAGTTTGCCTTCATCGGCCGCTCCAACGTGGGCAAGAGTTCGCTCATCAATATGCTCACCGGCAACTCCAAACTGGCCAAGACCTCCCAGACCCCCGGCAAAACGCAGCTGGTTAACCATTTCCTCATCAACGACAAGTGGTACCTGGTGGACCTCCCCGGCTATGGCTATGCCAAACTGCCGGACAAGGACCGCGCCCGTCTGCGTCATATCATCTGGGATTACATCAACAACTCGGAGGAGCTCATTATGCTCTTCGTGCTGCTGGACTCCCGCCACGATATGCAGGACGTAGACCTCCGCTTCATCTCCGAACTGGGAGAGAAAGGCATCCCCTTCGGCCTAATCTTTACAAAGGCCGATAAGCAGGGCCCGGAAGTCCTGAACGCCCAGGTACTCAAAAACAAGGAACGCCTCCTGGAAGACTGGGAAGAGCTGCCGCCCGTGTTCATCTCCTCCTCGGTGAAAGGCACCGGAAAAGAAGAAATTCTCAACTACATAGACTCTATACTCAAAACCCTATGATAAACGATGTCCATAAGCACCGGATGGCGCTGTTTACTTGTGATGCCTCCCGCTATTTTGCGGAGAAGGTAGTTGAAGCTATGAATCGCATCAAGCCGGAGTCCGATCCGGAGGTCACCCTTGGCCCCCTGGAGGTTTCCCGCTTCAGCGATGGTGAATTCCAACCCTACTACGCCGAGAGCGTGAGAGGAGCTACTTGCTTTATTATCCAGTCCACTTTCCCCACGGCCGACAACCTGATGGAGCTGCTGCTCGTCATTGACGCTGCCAAGCGTGCATCGGCCAACAGGGTCATTGCCGTAATCCCTTATTATGGCTGGGCCCGTCAGGACCGTAAGGACAAGCCCCGTACTTCCATTGGCGCCAAGCTGGTGGCCAATATGCTCAAGGTGGCCGGCGCAGACGCCGTGATGACCTGCGACCTCCACGCAGACCAGATCCAGGGCTTCTTTGATATGCCCGTGAACCACCTCTACGCCAGCTACGATTTCCTGAACATCCTGGAAAAGATGGCCAAGGAGTTCCCCGACACCCTCACCCTGGCCGCTCCCGATATGGGCGGTGCCAAGCGCGTGAACGCCTACGCCAAGAAGCTGCACACCCCCGTGGTTATCTGCCACAAGACCCGTGCAAAGGCCAATGTGATTGAGAAGATTGTCCCCATCGGTGAAGTAGAAGGCCGAGACATTGTAATCATTGACGATATCATTGACACCGCCGGTACCCTCACCGAGGCTGCCAACGAGCTGCTCAAACGCGGAGCCCGCAGCGTGCGCGCCTTCGCCACGCACCCGGTGCTTTCCGGCCCCGCCTACGAGCGCATTGACAAGAGCGCCCTCTCCGAGGTTTACGTAACCGATACCATTCCGCTGGATCCTTCCAAGAAGGCCTTCCAGAGCAAGTTCCGCGTGGTCTCCCTGGCCGAAACGTTTGCCAGAATGATCCTCCGCGTATACAACTACCAGCCCATTTCCTCCGAATTCCCGCTGTAATGAAAACCTTGCTTGCCGCCATACTTTTTGTTGGACTCGCTGTGCTGCTGCTGGGCGTGAACATCTTCTTTTTCAAGAGACCGTTCCCCGATGGAGAAATCTCCACCAACCCGGAAATGCGCAAGCGGGGCATCAAGTGCGCCAAGCAGGAAGAGTTGGAAATGTTGGCGGCGCAGAAAGGCAAGAAGGTATGTAGTGGAAACTACTCCGAGGCCTGCGAATCCTGCGCTTTAAAACCGTGATATGCCAAGGAAGATAACATTTATTGTTAATCCCATATCGGGTATAACTGATAAGTCACAGGTGCTTTCCGCAATAGGAAAACACCTGGACTTGTCCTTATACCAGCCCCGGATTCTGTTCACCTCCAGGGCCGGAGAAGCCGAGGAAATGGCAAGGGAAAGCCAGGCCGAAGTTGTTGTGGCCGTTGGAGGAGACGGAACCGTGAGTGAAGTAGCCCGCGGCCTGGTGGGAACGGAGAAAATCCTTGGAATAGTCCCCTGCGGAAGCGGAGACGGCCTGGCCCTGCACCTGGGCATCAGCCGCCTGCCCTTCCTGGCCATCCGCACGCTCAACAAAGGCTGCGAGGCCCGCATAGACGTGGCCCGGATGAACGGACAGCCTTTCTTCTGTACGGCAGGCTTCGGCCTGGATGCCAAAGTGAGTATGGAGTTTGCCCGTTCTACCAGCCGGGGCCTTCCCAAATACATCTCCCTGGCCTGGGAAGAGTGGAGACAGCGCTCCCTCACCCAATATGCCATCCGTTCGGATAAAGGCATTCTCTGGGAAGGAAAGGCCGTCTTTGTGACGGTGGCCAATGCCAACCAGTGGGGCAACCAGGCCCGCATTGCGCCTATGGCCTCCCTGCAGGACGGCCAGCTGGACATAGTGGTGGTGAACCCCTTCTCTACCTTGGAAATCCCGGACCTGGCCACCCGCCTGATGCTGGGCCAGGCGCCCACCAGCAAGCATTTCCTGCATTTCCGGGGCAACCATTTCTACATTTGGAGAAGCGATGAAGGGCCGGTGCACTTTGACGGTGACCCCTTCCACGCCGGCAGCTCCTTTGAGCTGGATGTGATGCCCGGAGCCCTCCGCGTAATGGTTCCCCGTTCCAAAACCAAGAAGATTTGATGAAGAAACTCTTTCATATCCTGTATGTAGCCGTGGCAACCGTGGTGCTGCTCTTTCTGCTGGCCGTCCTGGTCACCAGCGTGAGCCCCATCTACAGTTTCCGCAAACCCCAGCCTTTCAGCGGACCGGATATCTACAATCCGTACAGCGCGCTGGATACCGTACAAGGCTGGAAGCGGGCCAACTTCCACACCCACACAAGGGTCAAGGGCCCGTTCCCGCCCAACGAGGCCGAGGCCGACGCCCAGGAAACCTACGAGGTATATGAAGGCCTGGGCTACGACATTGTAACCTTCTCCAACCACAACGAGCTCACCGTGCACCCCTTTGACCAGGCCCTGCAGGTGAACGTGTACGAGCAAGGCTACAGCCCCTTCAAGTTCCATAAGCTGGTGTTTGGCAGCCAGAAGGTGATCCATTGGGACCCGCTGCTGCCCATCCTTACCTCCCAGATGCAGTTTGAACTGGATTATCTGGGCAAGGGCTCGGACTTTATCCAGGTCAATCATCCGTACCGCACCATCGGCCTTACCAAGGTGGATATGGAGAAGCTCTCCGGCTACGAGATTATGGAGCTGGACACCCACGTGAGCACCCAGAACGAGTACTGGGACCAGGCCCTCAGCGCCGGCCACTACAGCTTCGGCCTGGCCAATGATGACCTGCACCATGCCCGCAATCCGCATCTGATTGCCATCCGGTGCAACTTCCTCTGTACCCCTTCGGCCCGTTATGAAGATCTTAAGCACACCCTGCTCACCGGCTGCTATTACGCTATGCGCGTGCCGGATTATGGCAACGGGGACTGGGACGTCAAGCGGGAGAAGAACCATCAGCTGCCGGCCATCCGTCAGATTGGTATGGCAGGGGACACCATTAAAATGACCCTCACAGAAAGGGCCGACAGCATCCGCATCAACGGCCAGGACCACGCTACACTGAAGCTGGCTCAGAACACGGACAGCATCAGCTATGTTTTACAGGCCGAAGAGCCCTACGCCCGCCTCACGGCCTATTTCCCGGGCGGGGAAGTGATTTACACCAACCCCTTCGCCCGGTACGACGCTTCCCAGGCCGACAGTCCTTTCAACAACGAGCACCAGCCCCTGAACCGGGTGCTCACCGTGCTGTGGAACCTTTTTCTGCTGGCCTGCATCGCCGGAACCCTTTACCTGTTAGTAAGCCTGTATAAGAGAAAATGATACCCCTGCCTCCCAAGAAAGCCCGTCTGAGCACGTACAGCCTGCTTCTGAGCCTCTATACCCTGGTGGCTTTCCACCTGCCGTTTGCCCGGCACGCCGCCGCCTGCCTGGATGGGGGATGGAACAGCGTGCTGCTTACTCTGCTGGGCCTGGTGATGCTGGTGGGTGTCAATTACCTGTTCTATTACCTGCTGGTGTACTGTTTCCGTATGGTGGGCCGCTGCATTTTGGCCTTCACCCTGGTGGGAGACGCCATTATGCTGTACTTCGTGAACAACTACGAGGTGCTGGTAACGGACGAGATGATGGGCAACGTATGGCGCACGCAGTACTCGGAGGCATCGGGCTTCTTCTCCTGGGCCTTTGTGTTTTACGTGCTGCTGCTGGGCGTGCTGCCGTCCATCTATGTAATCAGAAGAAAGCTGGATTACGGCTCCTTCAAACGCTTCCTGGGGCAGACGGGCATTACCGTTGCCGCCGTGCTGGCAGTCATCTTCGGCAATATGAAAAACTGGCCGTGGATAGACCGCAATTCCACCGAACTGGGCAGTCTCCTTATGCCCTGGTCGTATATCGTCAACACCATCCGCTACTTTGACGGAGAGCGCAAGAAGAACGTCAAGGAGATTCCGCTGCCGGATCCTTCGGCCATCTCCGAGACCCGGGATGTGTGCGTGCTTATGATTGGGGAATCGGCCCGCCGGGACCATTATTCCCTGTACGGCTACCCCAAGGAAACCAATCCCTATACCTCCAAGGACAGCGTGGTGGCCCTGGTGGCCGATGCTTCCGCCACCTACACCGCCGCCGGCGTACGGGCCATCCTGGAGCCCACGGAAACCCGCGAACTGCACGAGATTCTGCCCAACTACCTGCAACGTGCAGGGGTAGATGTGAGCTGGCGCACCAGCAACTGGGGAGAACCGCCGGTGCATACGGAAAAGTACTACCGGATGCAGGACCTCAAGGAGATGTATCCGGAGGCCGACAGCCGCTACGATGGCCTCCTGCTGGCCGGTCTGGAGGAAGAGTTGAAGAACAGTAAGGCCGAAAAGATCTTTGTGGTCATTCACGGCTACACCAACCACGGCCCGGCCTACAACACCAATTATCCGCCGGAGTTTGAGGTATTCACCCCCGTCTGCAATACCGTGGAGATGTCCAAGACCAGCCCCGAGGAGCTCAATAACGCCTACGACAACAGCCTGGTATACACGGACTTCCTGATGCACTCCGTGATTGAAATGGTGAAGAACCTGCCGGACCGCCGCGGCTGTGTGCTCTTTGTCTCCGACCACGGAGAATCCCTGGGAGAAAACAACCTCTATATGCACGGCGTGCCCTATTCGATGGCCCCGCGCGAGCAGCTGGAGATTCCGTTTGTGGTGTGGACGGACGCCCGGGACCTGAAAGTGAAACCCCTGGAAAAGGTGGGGCAACATCACGTATTTCACAGTGTTTTACGCTTCTTCGGCATCGAAAGCCCCGCTTTTGACGAAGAAAAGTGTATCTTTGCAAAAAATTAGAGAATTATGGCTTTAGTTGCGATAGTCGGGAGACCGAACGTTGGAAAGTCAACGCTTTTTAACCGCCTGGTAGGAATGCGCCAGGCCATTGTAGATGAGACGGCGGGCGTAACCCGTGACCGTCATTACGGCAAGTGCGAGTGGAACGGCCGTGAATTCTCCGTAGTGGATACGGGCGGTTACACGTCCAATTCCGATGACGTCTTTGAAGACGCCATCCGCCGCCAGGTGGGCATTGCCATTGAAGAGGCCGATGTGGTGCTCTTTATGTGCGAAGCCGCCACGGGCATCACGGACTACGACTCCGAGATTGCAGACCTCCTGCGCCGCTCCAAGAAGCCGGTGGTCCTCTGCGTGAACAAGGTTGACAGCGGAGAAAAGATGTACGACGCCTTTGACTTCTACAGCCTGGGTCTGGGAGAGGTCTGGACCATTTCGGCCGCCAACGGAAGCGGCACCGGAGACCTCCTGGACGAGATTCTGAGGGTCCTGCCCGAAGACGACGTACAGGCCGATGACCACGCCGACATCCCCCACATTGCCATAGTGGGCCGCCCCAACGTGGGCAAGAGCTCCCTCACCAACGCCCTGCTGGGAGAGGAACGCAACATTGTGACGCCGGTAGCCGGCACCACCCGCGACTCCATCTCCACCTACTATAACAAGTTTGGCCACGAGTTTATGATTGTGGACACCGCCGGTATGCGCAAGCGCGGCAAGGTCACAGAAGACCTGGAGTTCTACTCCGTGCTGCGTGCTATGAGAACCATCGAGCACTCCGACGTGTGCATCCTTATGATAGACGCCAACCTGGGTATGGAAGCCCAGGATATGAACATCTTCAACGTAATCCAGAAAAACCGCAAGGGTTGCGTGATTGTGGTGAACAAGTGGGATCTCTTTGAGAAAGACGTTAACACCATGAGGGACTACACGGAAGGCCTCAAGGCCCGCCTGGCTCCCTTCAACGACATTCCCATCATCTTTACCTCCGTGCTCAACAAGCAGCGCATCCTGGACGTGCTGGATGCCGCCGCCCGCGTGGCCGACAATATGCGCCGGAAAATCTCCACTTCGGCCCTTAACGATGCTATGCTGCCGGAGATTGAGAACTACCCGCCGCCGGCTTGGAAGGGTAAATATATCAAGATCAAATACGTGACGCAGCTGCCCACGCGTACCCCGCAGTTTGCCTTCTTCTGCAACCTGCCGCAGTGGGTCAAAGATCCCTACAAGCGCTTCCTGGAGAACAAGCTCCGCGAGCACTTTGACTTTGAGGGCTGCCCCATTCAGGTATATACACGAGCCAAATAACTATGTTTGATGCAGTAAAAATCAAAGACCAGTGCGTCCAGTGGATTCGCGACTGGTTTGAAGAGAACGGCCCCGGCTGCAATGCTGTGCTGGGAATTTCCGGTGGTAAGGACAGCAGTGTTTGCGCGGCCCTTTGCGTGGAGGCACTGGGCGTTGACCGCGTGATTGGTGTTACTATGCCCAATGGCGTACAGCCGGACATTGACGATTCCGTCAAGCTCATCAACCACCTGGGCATCAAACGCTACAACGTAAACGTGGGTCCCGCCTTCAAGGCATTGATGGCCGAAGTTGAGGCCCAGCTGGGTCACGAGGCCAGCCGCCAGACCTACATCAATATGGCTCCGCGTCTCAGGATGACCACCCTCTATGCCGTTTCCCAGAGCAACAACGGCCGCGTGGTAAATACCTGCAACCTCTCCGAAGACTGGGTGGGTTACAGCACCCGCTACGGAGACGCCGCCGGCGATTTCTCGCCCCTGGGAGGCCTTACCGTGCAGGAAGTGGTGGCCATTGGCAAAGTGTTGGGTCTGCCCATCGAGCTGGTGGAGAAAGCCCCTTCCGACGGCCTTACGGGCAAGACGGACGAGGACAACCTGGGCTTCACCTACGCCGTTCTGGACAAGTATATCCGCACGGGCGTGTGCGAAGATCCGCAGGTGAAGGCGCTCATCGATCACAAGAACGCCACCAACCTGTTCAAGCTCAAGCCCATCCCTCACTTCGAGCCCCAATTCTAAGTGATGATGCGCCGTATCTTTTCGTTTGCGCTTTTCCTGGCGCTGGCTTTGCCCGTGTACGGGCAGGCTGTCCAGGGGGCCCACGGAGAACGTACGGAAGTTATCTGGGACCAGGGAAAACCCCTTATTATCCAGCATCTGGACTCATTGGGTAACACCCTCAGCCTCAAGGCTTATGCTTATGAGGAGGGGAGTGCCCACCCTTCACACGTAACCGCCTTCAAGGACCCGGATCATTGGGAGCGGAAGTCTTATACCTATGCCGGGAATCGCGTTCTTACGATGGCCGTCTATGGCCCTTTCGGCCGAAAGGATACCCTCTCCTGGAAAGAGGCCGATACCACCGGAAGTGTTCGCTGGAAGCCTATGCCGGAGGCACCGGATCCGCTGGCCGAATGGCAGGGAGCCCTGGAAGCCAGCCGCCTTTGCGGGCTGGATGCGCTCCTTTCTCCGGACCCCCTGGACGGGAAAGCTTTCCTCTTTGGGGCCGATGGAAGGTTCCTGAGCTGCGTGCAGTCCGGCTATGAAGAAGGCCCCCTGATTCTGTGGCAGGGAGAAGGCCGGGAGCCCATTGTGGCCCGCTTCTCGGACCCCGGCTACGACGATTCCCAGATGGGACCGGACAAGCGGGTTCACCTGGTAAACTCAGATGATATTGCCCGGGCTATGGAGATTTGCGGAGCTTCCACAGCCCCTTCCAAGGGCTTCTTCCCGGGGTGCATTTTTCTTTTGAAAAACAGCGCATACGGGGTCGTTCTGGACTTTGCCAATCGGCCCGAATATGGGGTCTCCTCGGATACGTATTATGTAGCCGATACGCAAAAGGAAGGCACTGTAGCCTATAATCACTACAATTACGGGAATTTCCTATGGGGCGCATCGGCCCGGGAAGTAAAGGTTCCGCTGTGGACAGCCCTTCTGGGCGCGCACGTGCACAACTTCTTTCTTTCTCCTTACAGCCGTTTCCAGCCGGATTCGCCCGACGACCAGTTTTCCATCCGGGCCGGATATCATTGGCGCTAAATACGATTTTTTCAAAAATCCGTGGAATTCCGCGGATTTTTTGTTATAATTGTAGAAATAAGGAGTGACCTATGGAGGGTAAAAACTACATAGAGCTTCTGGAACTCCAGAACAGAATCAAGGAGAGCATTGCAGATGCCTTTCCCGGAAGATACTGGGTCAAGGCAGAAATAGCCTCCTGGAGTCCCCGCGCCAACGGTCACTGCTACCTTACCCTTTCCCAGAGCCGTACCGGCAAGTCCATCGCGGAAGCCCGTGCTATGATCTGGAAGTGGAAGTATCCCCAGCTCACCCAGTTCTTCGAAGAAGCCACCGGCCAGCGCCTGCAGGCCGGCCTCACCGTATTGGTGCAGGTAACCGTGAGCTACAGTGAGCTTTACGGCGTAAGCCTTTTCATAGAAGACATAGACCCCGCCTTTACGCTGGGAGAACAGGCCCTGGAGCGCAAGAAAGCCATAGAGAAGCTTACGGCCCAGGGATATATGGAAATGCAGAAGGAACTGGCTCTGCCGGACCTCCCGTACCGCCTGGCCGTCATCACTTCCAAAACGGCCGCCGGTTACCAGGACTTCCGCCATCACCTGATGGACAATCCGGAGGGTTATGCTTTCCAGCTGGACCTGTTTGAAGCCCTGGTGCAGGGAGAGCAGGCTCCGGCCTCCATTATGGAAGCCTTGGAAAAAGCAGGGGAGAAGAACTACGACGCCATCCTCATTCTCCGCGGCGGCGGCTCAGAGCTGGACCTTGCCTGCTTTGACAACTACGAACTGGCTGTAACCATTGCCACCTGCCCCGTGCCGGTAGTTACGGCCATAGGCCACGACAAAGACGTCCATATTGCAGATATGGTGGCCCACGCCAGCGTAAAAACCCCTACCGCCCTGGCAGACCTCTTCCTGGAGGCGTACGAGGCGCAGGATGCCATCCTGGACCGCCTGGCCAATAGGATTGGCACTTCGGTGCAGCGCCTGGTGGCCAAGAGTGAGCTTAGGGTAAGCCAGGCCGATGCCGCCATCCGGCAGGCCGTGCAGCGCCGGATTGGCTCGTTGGAGATTCTGCTTCAGAGAAGCGTAGGCCGCATCTCCAGAGGCCTGCTGCATAAGTACGCAGACGTAGCGCGGCTCAGAGACAACGCCGCCCACCGCGTGCAGTTTGCCGCCCAGGCCCGCGTGAGCGCAGAGGTGTCCAAGGTGGCGCTCAAGGAGGCCCTCATCAAGGCTTCGGACCCGCGCAGCATCCTGGCCCTGGGCTACGTGCTGGTAACCGGCAAAGACAACAAAGTGCTCAAGACCGTGGACAAGGTGTCCAAAGGAGACCGCATTGGAGTCCGCTTCAGTGACGGTTCCCTCACCGCCAAGGTAGATGAGATTTACACGGACAAGATAGACAATAACCAAGTTAAAACCGCATAATATGGCTCAGAAGTTTGATTACGCAAAGGCAATAGCCGAGTTGGAAGAGATTGCAGCCAAGGTGGAGAATCCCGAGACCAAGCTGGACGATATTGACGCCCTGATTGGCCGAAGCAAGGAACTTCTTAAAGAGTGCCGGGAATACCTGCGCACCGTGAAGGATAAGATTGATTCACTGGACAAGGAGTAAGGTATGAAAAAGATCTACGAACAAGACCCCTGGCTTATGCCGTACAAAGGCGCCATTGACGCCCGGCACGAGCACATCTGGCAAACCCTTAAGCACATTGCCGGAGACGGCCTCCTCAAGGATGCTGTGAACAACCATCTTTACTACGGTCTGCACAAACTCAAGGATGGCTGGGTGTTCCGTGAATTTGCCCCCAATGCCTCCAAGATTTTCCTCATTGGAGACTGCAACAACTGGAAGCGCACCGATGCCTATGCCCTCCAGCCCCTTGGCAACGGCAACTGGGAACTCAAGATTCCCGCAATGTTCCTTAGGCACGGCCAGTTGTACAAACTCTATATCGAGTGGCCGGGCGGCGGTGGAGAGCGCCTCCCTTCCTACGCCACGCGGGTGGTGCAGGACGAGGTAACCAAAGTCTTCAGCGCCCAGGTGTGGGCTCCCGCCAAGCCCTACCAGTGGAAGCACGGCCACGCCGGCAAGCGCCCCAATCCGCTCATCTACGAGTGCCACATTGGTATGGCCTCGGAGAAGGAGAAAGTGGGCACCTTTGAAGAATTCCGCAAAGACGTCCTCCCCAAGGTCAAGGCCCTGGGTTACGATACCATCCAGATTATGGCCCTG
>JAEEGG010014249.1_pt1 | contig 16862 bp, 9 predicted proteins | sample 9134161 | NCBI WGS metagenome assembly JAEEGG01 (sample SAMN16246543, study PRJNA631951) | gut metagenome | biome: gut microbiome; feature: rumen; material: CR-attached | host: Bos | place: Iran: Karaj | collected 2018-10 | reverse complement strand
GGACTGGTTGCCCTGATGTTCCTCGACACCAGTATCAATATGGCGATGCAGCCGTTTAAGATGCTCGTAGGTGACATGGTGAACGAGAAGCAGAAGGCCAAGGCCTACTCCATCCAGTCGTTCCTTTGCAATGCCGGTTCGGTGCTGGGCTTTGTGTTTCCTTTCATCTTTACATTTATCGGCATCAGCAATGTGGCAGAGAAAGGTGTGGTGCCCGACAGCGTTATTTGGTCGTTCTATATCGGTGCAGCCATCTTGATTCTTTGTGTCATTTATACCACTTCGAAAGTGAAGGAGTGGAATCCGAAGGACTATGCCGAATATAATCCCGTTTCGGAGGAGAAAGAAGAGAGTGCCAATTGGATCACCCTGCTGAAGAATGCCCCCTCGACATTCTGGAAGGTAGGACTCGTGCAGTTCTTCTGCTGGGCAGCCATGCTCTATATGTGGAACTATACGACCGGTGCCATCGCCGAGGTGGTGTGGAACACGACCGATCCTTCCAGTGAGGCCTTCCAGGAGGCAGGTAACTGGGTGGGTATCCTCTTTGCCGTTCAGGCCGTGGGCTCTGTTGTCTGGGCCGCTCTGCTGCCACAGTTCAAGAATACAAAGGTGGCTTATTCCGTCAGTCTGGTGATCGGTGGTATCGGCTTTGCACTCGTACCGTTCATCAGTAACCAGTATCTGCAGTTCATCCCGTTCCTGATGATTGGCTGTGCCTGGGCTGCGATGCTCGCCATGCCGTTCACGTTCGTCACGAACGCCCTGCAGGGCTATGGCCACATGGGCGCCTATCTCGGACTCTTCAACGGCACCATCTGTATTCCTCAGATTGTGGCGGCCCTATTAGGCGGTGTCGTCCTGACGCTGGTAGGTGGCCATCAGTCCACAATGATGATTGTCGCTGGCGTCAGCTTCCTCATTGGCTCTGTCTGCGTCGCAGGGATCAGGGAAAAGAAGTAATAAGAAGAAGATAGATGAAGACAGAAGAAGATAGAGGACATCACATCTGTAGTAATGACATTTGTCATTGGGCAATCGGTACTTGCCATTGTCTTTTATCTTCTTTTGTCTTCTTCTGTCTTCTTTTATCTTCAATAGCCGCTCCTGCCATTGCTGCCAACCTGCTGACGGAGCGGTACAACCTCACCTATCTGGACCTGAGCAACGGCCTTCCCCATAATCATGTCAATGACATCTTCAAGGACTCCAGCGGATTTCTTTGGATCTCGACATATGGCGGTGGCCTGGTTCGCTACGACGGCTACGGCGTCATGGAACCCAGGCTTGACCTGAACAGCAAGTCCTGCCGGAGTATTGCCGAGGACGATTTCCACAGGCTCTGGGTGGCCTTCGACGAGGGCATCAATATTATCGACCTGAAAACGATGAAAGCCGTAGTGCCTGACCATCCGGGGCTACGGAATCTGCTGACCCTTCCTTCCATGAAGTGCTATCGTGATGCCACAGGGCGCATCTGGGTAGTCAATGACCGTCAGGTGTCCCTCATCACATTCGACGCACAGGGGCAGCCGGATCATATATACAACTATCCCCACTCTTGGAGGATGCTCGACATTGCCATCTGTGACGTCGAGGGAAACGGCAAGCCGTGGATAGGTATCGACGGCGGACTTTACCGGTTGGTGGAAAAAGGCGGGAAACTGGTGAGGGAGGAGATATCCGCTTTGCTGAAACCGCTCGAGGATCACTACATCACAGACATCCTGAAGCGTAATAATGTGATCTGGATCACGACCAACCAAGGACTGTTCCGTTACGATCCCTATCTGCAAAAATTAGCTGAGTACCATCATTCCAGTGCTCCGGGAGCCCTTTCCCATGTGTTCCTGTCGAGTTTGGCAGTCACTTCCGACAATCGTCTGTTGGTAGGTTCTCTGTGTGGTGTCAATATCTACGATGACCAGACGGACAGCTTTACGGCATGGACCACGGAGAGCAGTGTCCCCCTGAAAAGTGACTTCGTTCATTGCATCCGGGTTTATCAAGGTCACATCTGGATAGGTACGGAGTCGGGCGGCATTGCCTGTCTGGCACCGCAACGCCTGCTGCTACGTAACTCCGTTCATACAAGCGATCCCCGTTCCCTCTCCCCGAACCCCGTCAACGCCATGCTGGTTGAACCCGACGGACGGTTATGGGTGGGGACAGTGGAAGGAGGCCTGAACCTTCGTGAGAAAGGCACTGAAGACTTTGTCCATTACACGACAGCCAATTCCGGCTTGTCGCATAACAGTGTGTCGGCTCTTGCTGCCGACAGTCACGGCAAGCTCTGGATAGGCACGTGGGGAGGCGGGGTCTGCCAGACAGAAAGACAGGGCGCACACCACATCTCCCGCCTGGAATTGCAGGGGGAATACCGGTGGCGTACGGATTTTGTAGGCGCCTTGGCTGTCGACTCTATCAACGACGGCCTGTGGATAGGCAGTAACGCAGGCTTGTATTTCTATGATTTCAAGTCACGTGTGATTGAGGAACCGTTTGAAGGCTGCCGCAGCCTGACGGGAAACATCGGGGCCATCGTCGACCGTGAGGGGTTCCTGTGGATGGGCTGCATGCAGGGCTTGATAAAAGTGGACCTCAACTCAGGTCACCAAAGGCGCAGACCCTTTAAGCACGAACTGATCTCCCACAAGCTGGACGATCCCAACTCGCGTATTGTAGACAAGATATCATCCTTCTGTCTGACGCATGACGGTACGCTTTGGCTGGGCAGCAACGGCTATGGACTTTATAGAAGGAGACAAGGAGACAAGGAGACAAGGAGACAAGAAGGCAAGGAGACAAGGAGACAAGACATCTTTGAGGCATTGACCACAGAAGACGGACTGGCCTTTGGCGGTGTCAAGGGCATCGTTGAGGATGTCAACGGACGCCTATGGGTGACGACACAGAACGGTTTGTCGATTTACGATCCGAAGACCCGTGTATTTTCCAACTATTTCGAGAGCGAAGGTCTGGTCAACCATCATTTCTATTGGAATTCAGCAGCACGAGACGCTTCGGGCGTGATCTATCTCGGCAGCGAAGGCGGACTGATAGAGGTGTTGGGTGAGAATACGGAGGCCAAGTCCAATGGCCAGTTAGTGTTCACCCACCTCATCGTGGACAATCAGGATGTTACTGCCGGCAGTGAATATCTGTCGGAAGACATCTCGATAGCCCGTTCCATTCAATTGCGTGAGGGTAACCGTTCATTCTCCATCGCTTTCTCGGCCCTGGATTACGGGAATGAGGAGCAGGCGATGTTCAGTTACAGGATGAAAGGCCTTGATGATGAGTGGACACCCCTCAAACTGGGTGAGCACTCCGTCCGCTACAGTGCCCTGCCTGCCGGCCACTATACCTTCGAGGTGAAATATGTGTCATCCTTGTCAACTGATCAGTCGGACATAGCTTCTATCGACGTGAATGTCAGCCCTGCTTTCTGGAATAGCTGGTGGTTCCGTTCTTTATTGAGCATTCTCTTTATTGTTCTCGTGCTTTATATATATAACAGGTGGGTGGCCCGTCTGAAACGTTTGGAGGCCGAAGAACTGCTCAATCCGATTCGCCGTGTCTTGGAGGAGTCAGAAGACCCCGCCCAGTTGCAGACCCGTATCCAGAACATCCTCGACAACCAGCAGCGTTACAAGCATAGCGTGACGAAGAGTGTCGAGGCCGACAAGGAGGAGGTGCTCAAGCGTACCAAGCCGTTCATGGAGCGTGTGATGGAGATCATGGAAGCCAACTATATGAACTCCGAGTTTGGTGTCCAGGAGTTCTGCGATGCCCTTGGCATGAGCCGTACGGTGGCCAGCAAGCATCTCAACGCCGAGGCTGGAGTACCCGTCGGGCAGTTCATCCGCAACTACCGCCTGAACATGGCCAAGGAACTCCTTTCATCGAAGTCCGGCAACCGCTACATCACCGAGATTGCCTATAAGGTCGGCTTCAACGACCCCAAGTATTTCACCCGCTGCTTCACGAAGATGTTTGGCGTCAGCCCCAGCCGCTCGGCATGGATGTCCGACTCAGCCGAATAATCAACGCCCGACTTTTAGTTTCAACAAAATATAAAATTTATATAATCAATATTATGGTACAAGATTTATACATTTTGATGATTACAGCAGCTGTAGTCAGTATCGTGTTTAAGCTCTTGAAGCAACCTGTGGTGCTGGGTTATATCGTGGCTGGTGTGCTGGTAGGTCCTAATCTGTACGGCGAGACCCTTGTGAATGGAGACAATGTGAAGGCATGGGGCGACATCGGTGTACTGTTTGTATTGTTCTGCATCGGTCTGGAGTTCCGCCTGAAGAACCTCATCAGCAGCGGCAAGGTGGCAGCCGTAGGCGCATTGACCATCATCGTGGGCATGATGCTCTTAGGTTACCTCGTGGGATGGGATGCCGATTTTGACATGGTCAACTCCCTGTTCCTGGCGGGCATGCTTTGTATGTCGAGCACCACTATCGTGATGAAGGCCATTGACGAGGCAGGCTTGAGTAAAGAGCGTTTCGTCAAGGGAGCGACCAGCATCCTCATCGTGGAGGATGTGGTGGCTGTGGTTCTGATGGTATTGCTCTCCAGTATAGCCATCCGCCATCAGTTCGAGGGTGCCGAGTTGGCCGGCAAGGTCGTCGATCTGGGCATTACGCTCGCGGCATGGTTCGTCTGCGGAATACTGATTATCCCGACACTGATACGCAAAGTGAAAAAACATCTGAATGACGAGACACTTATCATCCTCGCCCTGGGTCTGTGCCTGGGTATGGTGCTGACGGCTGAGGAGGCAGGGTTCAGCAGTGCACTCGGTGCTTTCGTGATGGGATCTATCCTTGCCGAGACAGTGGAGTCGCATCGTATCGAAAAACTGATGACACCGCTGAAGAATGTCTTTGCAGCTATCTTCTTCATCTCTGTGGGTATGATGATTGATCCGGCTTCATTGGCGGAATACTGGGTGAGCATCGTCTATGTCAGCCTGGTCATTATCATCGGAATGATACTCTTTGGCACCTTGGGTTGCTGGTGGGGCGGTCAGACGATGCGCGACTCCATGCTGACCAGTTTCTCGTTTGTGCAGATTGGCGAGTTCTCATTCATCATCGCTGGACTGGGTACAAGTCTGGGGGTTCTCAATCCCATCATCTACCCCATCATCGTGGCAGCCAGTGTGGTGACCACCTTCCTCACACCTTATATTATGAAGGCTGCTGTGCCATGCTACACGTTCCTATATAATCACGCTTCAGAGAGCTTCCGTGCTAAGATCGACCAACGCGAGCAGCAAGTGGCAGAAGCAGAGGCGGCTAAACCATCCGGCAACAAGAGTTCATTAGCAAACAATGCGCGCCATGCAGTCAGACATACCTTCTTCTTGAAGCATCTTGTCAATCTGTTTATCAAGAACATGAGTGCTCATGATGAAGAAAAACATGGTTCTTGACAAATATTTGCTGTATCTTTACACACTGTAATGTTATGTATTTACTAAAACTAGTAATAAAATGAAAAAACTGATGATTGCCGTAGCCCTCGCTTTCGTGAGTATGGCAGGTATGGCACAGAACTTTAGAGCGAATCTTGATGAGAGTGTGAAACCTGGTGACGATTTCTGGCAGTATGCCGTAGGCAACTGGCTGAAGAACAACCCGATTGACAAGGAGTACCCGATGAACGGTGCTTTCATCGATCTGGAAAAGGCGAACAAACTGCGCATCAATGCGCTGATCATGAAGTATGCCGACAAGAAGGATCTGCCACAAGGCAGCGACGGACAGAAGATTGGTGCGCTCTATCGCCTCCTTATGGACAGCGTGAGCCGCAACAAAATGGGCTATGAACCCATTATGCCTTACCTGAAGCAGATACGCAGTATCAAGACCCGCGAAGAGGCTATGAAGGTGATGGCTGAACTCGATGCCAAGGGCTTTAACACCGCCCCTTACGGTATGGGTCTGACGATGAATCCCTTTAACTCATCAACCCTTATGATGTATGTCTCTCATGGTGGTGCGTCGTTGGCACAGGAATACTATGCTGAGCCCAACGAACAGCAGCAGGCCGAAGTGGCTGCCAAGAAGAGTCTGTATAAAGATTTTCTGAAGATGGTGGGCAACAGCGATGCCGATGCTGAGCGCATGATGGAGGCAGAATGGGCCATCGAGCACAGGATTGGCGTCAAGAAGCTGAACCAGGTGGAGAGTCGCGACCCGATGAAGACTATCCACTTCACAACGTGGGATCAGTTGCTGCAGGACTTCAAGGGCATCGACTGGGTGGCCTATCGCGACGCCCTGAACGCGCCCAAGGACATTGACACACTGAATGTTGAACAGCTGGAACCGCTGCACGAGGTGGAGAAGATACTGGCCGAGACAAGTGTTGAGGACTTGAAGGCCTATATGGAGGTTAAGGCCGTTTACTTCTACAGCGACTACCTGAGCGATGCTTTTGAAGACCGGTATTTCGAGTACCAAAAGGCTGTCAGCGGCATACAGGAGCAGAAGCCCCGCTGGAAGCGTGCCGTCGCTGAAATCGACGACAACCTGTCTGAGACCATCGGTAAGCTCTATGTGGCAGAATATTTCCCCGAGACCAGCAAGCAGCGTGTCTATCGCCTGGTGAAAGACCTGCAACAGGCTTTCGAGGATCGTCTGAAGGATAACACCTGGATGAGCGACTCCACCAAGGCCAAGGCTCTGGAGAAGCTGCATGCCATGTATATCAACGTTGGCTATCCCGATGAGTGGGAGGATATGGAGAAATTCATCGACATCCGCGAGGACCAGAACCTCGTAGAGAACTTCATCCGTATCAAACAGGAGACACGCGCAGCCAACTACCGCAAGTATTGGCGCAAGCCCTTCAACAAGAAGTTGATGCCAATGCCGCCACAGATGGTGAATGCCTGCTATGTGCCCAATTTCAACAGCATCAACTTCCCCGCTGCCATCCTGCAGCCCCCGTTCTTCGATCCCGAGGCCGACTATGCCTGCAACTACGGTGCCGTTGGAACCGTCATCGGTCATGAGATGAGTCACGGTTTCGATGATCAGGGTTGTCAGTTCGACAAGGACGGTAATCTGAAGAACTGGTGGGCGGCTGAAGACAAGGCAAAATACGATGAGCGCACGAAGGTGCTCGCCGACTGGTTCTCAAAGCAGGAGGCTCTGCCCGGACTCTTTGTCAACGGTCAGAAGACTCTGGGCGAGAACATCGGTGACAACGGTGGTATTCAGGTGGCCTATCGTGCCTTTGAGAACCGCATGAAGCAGGAACCTCTGAGCACTATCGACGGCTTTCCCCCTGCTCAGCGCTTCTATCTGGCCTACGCTCGCCTCTGGGCCAGCAATATTACGCCTGAGTTCCTCGCCAGAGCCGTCAACAGCGATGTACACTCACCACACATTTTCCGCGTGAATGCTGCTCTGCCGATGATCGACAGCTGGTATGACGCCTTCAACGTCCAGCCCACCGACAAGATGTTCATCCCCAAGGAGAAGAGAGCATTGGTATGGTAAGAACGACAATGGTTAAATTAAAACAATGATATATTAAATATGACATGGCCAAGTTAAGTTGATACAAAGATGGATATAGATTTAAAATATAGGCTTATATTCGGCAACATCATTGACCTGGATGGTGATCAGCCGCAAGAACTCATGTTGGAACAGGGGAGCCAGAAGAAAATCTCCGATGGTAAGAAAAACTATCTCCTGTTGCTCTGCGGCATCAAGGTCAACCGTAAGATCTATCAGCCTACGGAGATAGAGGCTGAACTGGACATCATAGAGCTCATCGAAGGCGCATCAAACCAGCAAGAGACTACTGCGCCCCAGTTCGACGACGTAAGCCAGCTGCTGTTGCAGAGGATGGTGACGCTTGATGTCGTGGTGGACGGTCTTGCTGACGACGTTGCCACGAACTGCTATGTGTATGAGCTCATCCCCCAGCTGCAGCATGATATCCACGGTACTAAGATGTATGTGAAGCTGAGAATCTTCAGCGTGGACAAGCTGATGACCCTTAACAAGTACAGCAAGGCCTACGTGGCCCGCAAGCTCGGCTCTGAGATACTGAAGCCGGAGAGCATGAACTTCGGAACCTTCTCGGAGAAAGAGCCCCTGATAGCGTCCGACGTCACAGGCATGCAGCATCTGATGTACACCGACGGCGGCGTGAAAATGGAGTTCATACAGCCCTATCTGGTACAGTATAATGAGTCGTTCTACGACTTCCTGGTGCGCACCTCCAACCGTTGTGGAGAGTTCCTCTTCTTTGAGGACGGCAAACTGGTGCTGGGCCTGCCGGAAAGGAAATCAGAAAGCGATCCGAAAAAAGAATCGATTGTAAAGATCAGTGACTATGTGACGGTGACTGCCTTGGAGAGGTCGGCCGATCCGCTGAAGATCAGTGGCTATGCCCGTGACAGTGTGAAGAACGGTAAAGGCGCAGTGAAGGGAACGCCAGATGCCAAGCCGACTAAGGAGGGCGAGACATTTCCCGAACTGAACTTTTCGGCCATTGCTCGAGAGAAGACCGGTTTCCCCGAGGATGTCTTCCCTGTGTATGCTTCGAGCAATGCCGAACTGGCTCAGGATGACTACATCTTCCCGCTCTACGTGGACAAATTCACCAATAGGACACGTGAGCTGAACTATGACGGTGATCCCGGCCAGGCTGCCCTGGGCAGAATGATGCTTTTCGGCAAGACCCTGTTAGGCAACGAAATACCGGACCCAGGATTAGGAGTTGCTGTCACTTTTCTCCTGGACGGAGTCTTAAACGAAGCTATTCCACAAGCATTGGCTTCTTTGAGGATATTCTCGTTCAACGGCGGACAGGCCGCGCGGTATATGGGAGGCCTGGTAGGGAAAAGCGATCAATGCAACGAGCAGAAAGCCGTGCAGTTCGGTACGCTGAACAGCGATGGATGGACTACCCTGAATTACTATCAGGATATCCACCGGCATGAGGAGGAACAGCAGCGGAAGATCGTGTGCATCAACATGGGCACCAAATTTGCCAACGTGAAGTTAGGGCAGAAGATCAAGGTCAATGGGCTCGACGATACCTATGTCATCATTCAGATAGAGCAGAACTCCGAGGAGGCCTGGAATCGCGACTACGATAGATACGACAAGGCGGCCGATGACAAATACGCCGGCAGCCGTTCGCTCAAGATCTATGCCATTCCCGGGTATGGTGAAAAAAAGAATCAGTTCATTCCTCCTGTGCAACCTGTACCTGTCATCCGGAAAGTGGGCCCGCAGACTGCCTTCATAGCCGACAATGAAGACCCGAAGTTCCAGGGGCGTGTGCGCATTGCCTTCCCATGGCAATCACTCAATAGTCCGGAAAGGGGGGAGCTACGTAAAGTGGTCATCAAGCTTAAAGAGGTAGAGGACTATATTGAGACCCTCAGAAACAAGAAGAAAGTGCTTCTGGATGAGGCGACAAGAGCCAGTCAGTTCGTCGAGGAGCTGAAGGACTATGTAAAAGCCACGAAGGAAGGCCGTATAGAGCTGCTTCAGTCCAGGAATAGTCGAGTTGAAGAACTCGAAAAGGATCTCGAAAAACTCAAGAATTCACAGACTATTACCGGCAGTGAAGAAAAGAGTGCCCAGCTAAAAAAGAGCCGGGATGAAATTGCTGAATTTGTGGCAGCAGCCAAGGAGCACGACGCGAAGAAGGGCAAGGCAGACTATCGGGATCTTGAGAAGGATAATACGGTCATCTGTAAGTATAAAGAAATCTATGATAAGAAGAACAAGGCGTACCTGAAAGCAACAGCCGACTTGAGCCGGGCCGAGAGCAAGCAGAAAGAGACGAAAAGACAAAGCCAGAAACTGCAAGAGAGGGTTAAGCTCGACGTGAAGGCCATGGCCACGCCGTGGGTGCGCGTCGTCACGCCGATGGCCACGCCAGGCGGCGGCACGTTCTTCCGCCCCCGGGTAGGCGACGAAGTGCTGGTGAACTTTGAGAACGACAATGTGGAGCGTCCATACGTCATAGGCAGCGTTTTCTCCAAGAACAACCTCACCCCCGACGAGAAGATGTATCGCCAGCGTGGCACTGAGTTGCAGGGCAAGGATGTCTCCATGTCTTTGGTTTCGCCTAACGGCCATCATATCACCTTTACCGACCCCGTAGGCGGCACCAACTTCCTGTCCAATCTGGTTTCGCCGGGATTGGGACTGTTGGGCACTATCGTGGGAGGGCCGTTCACTGATCAGTTGCCAGGCGCTAAGGACCTGGCAGGTGGCATCCATATCGGAGACCGCCACGGCATCTACGAGATTGACATGAAGAGCCATAAGCGCTCCATCGAGATCAAGTCGCCTTTCGGCACGGTGGAAATCGATGCCTTCTCGGGCATCACCATCAGTGCCCCCAATGGCGATGTCACCATCAGGGGAAAGAATATCAACCTGGAGGCCGGCAATAAGGTCAACATCCGCTCGGGAATGAATATTGACGACCCGGGCCTGGGTGACCCGGAAGGCTCGAAGTACAAGTGGGGTAAGGCTCTTACTGACATCTTCGCCGAGATTATACCTGCAGAAATCAATAAGTATATGTTCGCCTCGATCGTTGACCTGTCGTACATCCGCCACGTCGTAGAGGTGTTCGTGCGACCCGTCGACGGTACGCTGAAACTCAAGTCGAAGCGCTACCTGATGCTGGAGGCCGGCAATGGCAATGCCACCATCCGCCGTGACCGCTATGCCAAGGCGGTGGAAGAAAAGAAAGAGTCGCAGGAGGAATTCTACAAGGCATTGCTCACCTGTGTGAAGTTCATCAGTGAGAAGGTTGATCTCTTCTACGATACCTATGAGACGTTGTGGATAGACGGCTACAAGAAGAAGACCGAGTACCTTGAAAAGGCCGGATGGGTGTTGAAGGATGAGAAGCAACCTGACTTGGCTGAGATAGCATCAAAAGCCAATGAGTGGGACGATCAGAAGATTACCCAGGACACCTTTGAGAGTCATTTTGTTGAGACAGGTATTCTGTTCAGAGAAGGAGCGAAGCACAATCAGATTACAACCAGCCCCATCCTGAAGTTCGACTACATCAAGGATTCTGCAAGGGCCTTTGGCGAGAGTGCTTTCAAGATGTACCAACATATGGAGTCCTTCGATCGTTTCTTAAATGACGGCTCAGATCTTCCATTAGGCAAATTTCAGTGGATGGATAAAAACTTCTCAGCTGCGCTTATTGACATGGATGAAAAGATCTTATGGGCAAAAGGCTGGAAAGCGCTATATAACGATGGTAATCAACATCAGCTTTTCAATGATTTGGATCCTAACCCCAAAGCAGACAAGTTTGCGATGCAAAACAAAACATTCCACAAGCGCAAACTGCTGCTGGCTTTTATTAACGAGGTGGCTCATTCTCCGCAGAATGTTCAAAACAAGTACTTCGAGTGTAACCTCAAGATGGATTATGTGATGACGACCCAGTCACTTCGTCAGGAATACTATTGGAACCGTATGGTGTTCAATCTCGACAGAGCAGAGAAATACCAAAAGAACAATTACAAGCGCAAGTTGCGTGACAGCACAGCTGGTATCTTCCTAAGCACGGCCAAGAAAATCGCGGCTCCCTTCGACCGAGACATCTGGAATGACGCAGCCGACGGGCAAATACTCTTCTCCGACCAAGAGAGCAAGACCCTCAACTTCCAGGGCGAGGGCCTCCATGAGGAGAGCAGTTCGAACATCGGCACGCTGGATCACCTGAAGAAGGAACTGATGGCCATTAAATAAAGGTAAAAAGGTGAAAAAGTAAAAAGGTAAAAAGGTGAAAAAGTAAAAAGGTAAAAAATGGATTATATATTCGAGGACTGGGAGAAAAAGCTCTCCACATTTGAGAGCAGCGTAGAGAAAGACCTGGCGGAGATCAGGAAGTGCAAGGCGGAGATGCAGCAGATGAAACTCGACGTGGTGGCAGAGCTGCAGAAAGGCCGCTATGTGCGTGATACTCAGCGGCTGGTGCTGTCGGCACCCGAGATCATCATCGGCAATGTAGACCGCAGCGGAACCCTCTTTGCAGGAGGCTCCAAGGTCATCGTCCGTGGTACGCAGGTAGGTGTCGAGGGAGCAGGTGAGGGTGGACGACTGGATCTCCGAGCACCTAGCATCCGTGAGATTGCCGAAGACCCGGGCACCGACGGACGTGAACACGTGGTGGGATCGCTGTCCGAGGTGGTCAGCCAGGCACGTAACATCATCATCCAGAGCGACGATGCAGAAGGGGCGTTCTCAGCCCCCGCTGCCCCCACAGGCGGCAGCGGCGTGCGCATCCATGCCGACAAGACCATCGACGTGCATGCCGCCATGACGGCGGAAAGCCGTGAGGAGCGTCTGACGAATCTCATCAGTGAAACCGAGAAACAGAAAAGCTACCTGAAAGAGCAAGCCAGTGCCCATAAGAAGTCGTTCACCGATCTGAAGAAAGAGATGCAGGATCTGATAGAGAAGCGAGATACGCTGGCGAAAGACTACGGCAACGTCCGTACTAACTACCGGGAAATCAAGAATGTGTCTGAAGAGATAGAGGCGCTCTCCATGTCGATTACGGAGGAGACCTACGCCTATGCGGAGATCCTGTCGATGCTGGCAGAGACAAACCGAAGGCTGAAGTGCTTTAAGGACGAGAAGTCGAAGATTAAGAAGGGCGACGACTTCAAGAAAAAGCCGACGGGAGCTGCTGTCAACATTACGGGTGAGAACATCAACCTGTTGTCTGCCGACGGCGAGCACAACCTGCGAGACAACAAGGAGTCGGGTGTCACCATCACAGCCAACACGGTGGGCATCACTTCCTTGGATAAGGATGGGGCACTGAATAAGGAAGGCAGGGTGAGCGTTGTGGCCAAGAACATTGAGATGGCTACAGCAGGCACTGCCGATCTGAAATTCGACGATGAGGGTAAACTTGAGAAGGGTACCTTCGCTGCTGAGGGCGACTTCAAGCTGACGTCGAAGAACATCACCATCGAGGGTGTCGATTATGAGGTGGCCGACAAGAAATACAAGGAGAAACAGCTCACTGAAGACAGCAAGATCAAACTCCGCGCCAAGACCATCGAGGTATCCACCGAGAACTCGGCCAACGTGGAGGTGGATGAGAAAGGCAAGATCACCAAGGCGAACTACACCTCGGAGGGTGACATCATCGTACACTCGAAGACCTTCACCATGGAGAGTGTCGATACAGACATAGAGAACGGCGAGGCTAAGGAGAAAGCCCTCACGGCAGACAGCAAGGTGGCTATCCGTGCCGAGAAGACCGATGTATCGGCCACCGATACCGAAGGCAAGGCTACGGGCAGCGTGAGCATCAATGCCAAGGCTGTCAGCCTGAAGTCGATGGATGTGGAGAAGGAGAAGCGCACCGACGACAAACTGGCCGCAGGCAGTACGATGACCATCGTCGCGGAGAAGATGTATGTGGGTGCAAAGTCGAAGGATGTGAAGTCGAAGAAGGTGCAGGTGATGTCGGAAGAGATCGGTGCCTTTGCCGACAAGACGCTGGAGATCCAGCAGGACGAGGGCAAGGCCCTGGTGCAGCTCTCTGGAGGCAATACCTCGCTGGGCGGCAGCAAGATGGAGATCTGCGGCAAGACAGAGGTGAAGGACGAGCTGAAGGCACCGAAGGCTACCATCGACAACATCGAGGCCAAGACTTCGTTCAAGTCGCCCAACATCCAGGACGGCATGGGCGCCGCTGCCGGAGGCGGCAGCCTGAGCGCCAAACTGAAGACGGAGGATGCTCCGAAGGAGTGAGGAATGAAGAATGAAAAGTGAAAAGTTATGAATAATTATATTGCATTAGAGATACATGATCTTGCGAATAAGCTGAAGGGCTATAACGTGCTGTTCAACTATCGGCTGTCAAACCTCTGCGTCAAGGCAGAACCTACAGCGCTGATGCCCGTAACGGTTCTTGTGGCCGATACGGAGTACAATCTGGAAGAGGTGGCCAATATCATGAGGCCCGACGATTTCTCATTCGATGTCTATCCTAAGAACCCGAACAACTTGCAGGAGATGATCAACGGCATCTTCGACGCGCATCCTGAGTTCAAGATGGAACTGAAGACCGACAAGGCGGAGCAGGAGGGGGCTGAGGATAAGCACCATGCCTTCTATACCATGCCGCCGGTGGACAAGGACCGCCGCAAACTGCTGAATGAGGCCGCCAAGACCTTCCACAAGGAGTGCATGGTCAACCTGGACGTCACTTATGCCGAACTGCAGGCGCGGCTCGTGGAGCCCTATTCCAAGATGTCGCCTTTGGATATTGACGAGGCGAGGAAAGGCTTCAAGAATATCTATGACAAGGCGAGGGAAGAGTGTGACAAGATCCTGCAGCTGAAGCAAAACGAGATTGAGGAGGGATACCAGCGATACCTTACTGAGTTTAATGACCGCTATGACGAACCGAATGCGGATGACGATGAGATGGAAATCTCTCACGATGCCGAAATCGAGGCCCTGTTTAGTTAATGAATAAATGACACAGATATTATGATGAATGATTTTAAAGTATCAAAGAATGGTACAGCACTGATTATCACACTTGGTAGGAGTCTTAATACGACCAATGCACCCGCATTGCAGGAAGAGATGTCCAAGTTTATGGGCGAAGCGATTGAGAAAGTTGTTTTCGACGCCTCTGAGTTGTTGACACTTTCGAGTAGTGGTCTTAGGGCAGTTTACTTTGCAAAACAAAGGTTGGGCAATAAACCTGAAATCGTATTTGTGAATTGTGCCAAGGAGATTTATAATACGCTCAAGATGATCGGCCTTGCCTCCGCTATCAAGTTCTTGAAGGTAGAGAATAAGAAAGTCGTACGCAGCCAGGAGTCCCTGGAAGAGTTTGCCGCCAACAACGATGTGGTGTGTTACTCCATGAGAATGGGGCAAGACGATGAATAACCGATATGTCTTGAAGTGATGACCCGATTGCATTTTCAACCTATTCAAGGCAAGGCGCTTGATATCCTCGACACCATCCTCAAGAATGAAGAGGTGGCGTCGGCGGATGATGTTTGGGGAAAACTCAGTGTGGTGGTCGAAGAACTTGTGCTGAATATAGTTGACTATGCTAATTCCGACTATCTCGATGTGGAAATCATACGCGATGAAAAGAGCATCACACTGCGTTTCCGCGATGGGGGCGATCCGTTTAACCCGCTTGAGAAAGAAGAACCTGATTTCACTCTCCCGCTGGAAGACCGCAAGATCGGCGGCCTTGGCATCTTCATGGTTGTCAAGTATATGGACTCAGTCACCTACGACTACACGGGGGACGAGAATATCTTGACGGTCAGGAAGAATGTAAAAATGTAATAATGTAAAAATGTAACAATTAGAAATGTAACAATTTAAAGCTATGTCATATCTGAGTAAGATTTTTAATGTTGTAGCAGGCACAGGCTTGCTGATCCTTGGGTATAACCATTATCGTACCAATCAAAAGCTGAAGCGACTCCGTAAGTCAAATTCAGAAAAGAATCGCATCACTTCCGAGTTGCGCCTGGCCAGCCAGATTCAGCAGAGTATGATGCCGCTCGGCCACAAGATCCTCGACAACGTGGAGATTTACGGAACACTGCTGCCAGCCCGTGAGATGGGTGGTGACCTGTTCGACCACATGGTTCGTGACGGGAAGCTCTACTTCTGTATTGGTGACGTTTGCGGCAAGGGAGCCCCCGCCGCCATGCTTATGGCCTATGCACATTCGTTGATTTGGACTTTCACGCGCGATGAGAGCAATCCTTCCCGCATCCTACAATCTCTCAACGAAGTCGCAAGCAAGGATAATGTCTCTTGTACGTTCTTCACCCTCTTCTACGGTGTGCTCGACCTGCAGACAGGTCTTCTGCAATACTGTAATGCAGCTCACAATCCACCATATATACTCAGTGATAAGCTCACGATGCTTGATTGTGATCCCAACCAGCCTATTGGCCCGATGGAGGATGTCGAATTCACCCTGCAGGAGACCACGCTGACTCCTGGCAGCACCATCTTCCTCTACACCGACGGACTTACTGAGGCTAATAACGCGAAAGGAGAGGAACTAGGACCAGAACGTACACAACAGATTCTGGAAGATTGCGTGAAGCGGCAGTTGAAACCCAAGGATATTGTAGACACCGTCATCGACGCAGTGCATCAATATACAATGAAAGCTGAACAAAGCGACGACTTAACGATGCTTGCCATCCGTTACCGATAGCCGTTTTCACCCGCCAGATGCTTAATAACAAAGATACCTGATACGTCGCCTACACAGAAATGATGGCCCAACGATGATTTCGCAATTATAACATTGGCAGGAAACAGGAGATCCATCATGTACGATCAACTTCGGGAAGAAACGCTCTATAGTATGCTTTATGCAGTGGTGACAACTATAGCTATGTTGGCAAGTTGTTACCATCATTGACGGTGAGGAGGTTTGTAAGGCCATGTAATCCAGCAAACGTACACATGGGGAGCGTCCCGTGTGTACATTTGCTTTGGCTAATTATCAGCATCCAGACTTTCAAAATCATCAAAAAGAGTTTCAAAATCAGCAAAAATGATATCGAAAACAGCAAAAAAGCAGAAAAATTGCCTTAATTTTTGTTTTTTTTTTGAGGATTTTGTTTACCTTTGCAAAAACTAAAACTAAAATATGAAAGAAGATTCAGAGAAAAGAATTCAATCGCCCGAACAACTGTCCGACCATTTGCGGGTGACTTATATTCCCACCTATCTGTTGGCTGCGGCTTCAGCGTTGCTACTTGTTGCATTCATTGTATGGGGCATTTTGGGTAATGTGAGTGA
>JAEEGG010014243.1_pt1 | contig 16867 bp, 5 predicted proteins | sample 9134161 | NCBI WGS metagenome assembly JAEEGG01 (sample SAMN16246543, study PRJNA631951) | gut metagenome | biome: gut microbiome; feature: rumen; material: CR-attached | host: Bos | place: Iran: Karaj | collected 2018-10 | reverse complement strand
TGTAAGTCTCGAGATTCGGCAGGGCGAAGTGGTAAGCATTGTCGGTGCTTCGGGTGCAGGCAAGACGACGCTGCTGCAGATTATGGGTACCCTCGACCGTCCTGACAGCGGTACGGTGAGGATAAAGGACACCGACATAACGCGGCTGTCGGAGCGTGAGTTGTCGCGCTTCCGCAACCAGAATATCGGCTTCGTGTTCCAGTTCCACAACCTGCTGCCTGAGTTCAATGCGTTGGAGAACGTGTGTATGCCGGCACTGATTGGCGGCAAAACAATGGAGCAGGCGAAGCCCGAAGCGATGTCGCTGCTCGAGTTCCTGAACTTGGCAGACCGTGCCAGCCATAAGCCATCGGAGCTGTCGGGCGGCGAGCAACAGCGTGTGGCGGTGGCCCGGGCTCTAATGAACAACCCCGCCGTGGTGCTTGCTGACGAACCGTCTGGCAACCTTGATTCGGTCCACGCACGCGAGTTGCACGAACTCTTCTTCAGGCTTCGCGACCATTATCGCCAGACTTTCGTCATAGTGACACACAACCGCGAGTTGGCGGAGATGTCCGACCGTCAGATAACCATCAAGGACGGCGGCGTCGAATGTTGAATCTGTTAAAACTTTATTTGGTATGATAGTAAACAAGGATAAACAGGATAAGAGGAATTACCGTTTCGGTGACCATAGCCGTGTCGAGCGAGGAGAAAGGGATGAAAACCAATCGTTTCACGTGAAACATAGCAAGCCGGAGAAGCTGCAGATAGTAAGCGGTATGCGTCCGGTAATGGAGGCCATAGCAGCGGGTAAACAGATAGATAAAATAATGTTGCAGAGCAACTTGGAGGGTCAGCTTGCGCAGGAACTCAAAGCTATGATACGCGAGGCAGGTTTGCCGGTGCAGTATGTGCCGGCGGAGAAGCTGAACAGGATGACCGATAGTAACCATCAGGGTGTGGTGGCTACTATTTCACCCATAGTGTTTTGCAATTTTGCTGAGCTGCTGCAACGCCTGTTGGACGACGGCAAAACACCGTTTATCCTCCTGCTGGACCATATTACGGATGTGCGCAACTTGGGTGCCATAGTCCGCACGGCCGAGTGTGCCGGCATCGACGCCGTGGTGGTGCCCGACCGTGGCAGTGCGCAGATTAACGAGGATGCGATAAAATGCTCATCGGGAGCCCTGCTGAGAATGCCTATATGCCGTGAGCAGAATTTCAAGACTGTGCTCAATCTTGCCCGACAGATGGGACTTACGGTGTGCGCTGCAACGGAAAAAGGTGCAACGGACTATCTGTCAGTGGATTTTACTCGGCCGATGTTACTCATAATGGGATCGGAAGACACAGGTATTTCATCAGATTTGCTCAAGCTGTCGGATGTCAGGGCACGACTGCCGATATGCGGCGACGTCCAGTCGCTCAATGTGTCGGTTGCCGCAGGTATTTTTATGTATGAGATGATGCGTCAGCGCAACGTGAAATAGGTCACGACTCTAAGCTTACAACAACAAGACACCGCACGGTTTGTGTGGTGTCTTGTTTTGCTTTGTAAATACGTTTGACAATCAGATGGCTAAGGATGGAGATGTATCTTTTATGATTTTTTAACTAAATTTTCAAAACTTTTTGTGCCTAATAATGCACTTATGGTTGTGAAATACTCTTCCTCGAGGGATGCTGATGTGAGTTGGGACGATGTGCAGACAAGAGGCGATTTTGAATTGCGTAAGGGGTTGAAATTTAATGTAATGAATGGAATTTTAAACTTTTTATATATAATTTTATCAGAAAAAACTTTATAAAATGTTTTTTTTGTGTAACTTTGTAAGTTAGTTTAATGCTGCCAAAACCGTTTTTGGCGGTGTTAATATTGAATGCAATTATATGATATAGAATAAAATAAAATAGTTATTATATGAAAAAAGTATCATTGTTATTGGGACTGATTTTTCTGATTTCGGCTTTTACGTCGCAGGGTCAGATTGTAACAAAGTACCAACAAGGATTTGAGGCAACCGGTGAGACTTCGTCATACACCGTTGTGCAAGGTTCGGCAGTGCCGGTGACGACAGTGGCATCGTCGGGTGAACGCTCGCTCAAGCTTTCGCAGTCGACGAGCAGTGAGGTTATCATTATGCTTGATACCCTCGACTTCACCGACAATGGCTCGTTCCAGCATTTCTATCTGGATTTTATGCACATTTGCGATGTCGACCCTGTGGCAACTGCCAGTGTGCTTGAAGTCGCCACCATCCAGATTCGTCTGGCCAGTGAAACCGATGCCCAGTGGCTCACCTTCACAGGTAACGACCACTATGACAACTCGTGGGGCGGTGGTAGCACTGACTTTGTCGGAATGAACTCGTTCTCGATGCAGTCGTATTCCACGTGGATGGGTACGACAATCAACAATACGTGGTGGAAACGTGAGCGTTTCAAATTCGCCACCAAGTTGACAGGTGTTACTCTGGCAGACAGAAAGGTGCTGATCCGATTCCGTTTGAACCGTCGCAGTGCCACCGCAACAGGAGCAACGAATACGGGTTGGTACCTGGACAACATCAAGGTACAGTGCAGCCCCAACTCGATGCTTTTGCCTGTTATGACGATGGTGGATTATCCCGACCTTGGACTCACCCCCAACAGCCGTAGCACCCACTTGGCAGCTGATTTCGCCACTCCGTTGACGCAGGGTATGTGCTCGGATTCGATTTATGTAGACTATCAGCTTGGCAGTGACGGGGTTGTGCGTCGCAAGACGATGACACCGGTACCGGGTGTGGCTGGTCGCTATGAGACCTATCTGCCTTTCTGTGGATATGATACGATTGTGAAATGGCGTATGATTGGTAAGGACAACTCGGTGAACCACAATATGACAAGTTTCCCGTCGGATATGACGACGTGGCAGCAATACAAGTGTATCCGCGGTAGGGAATCGAATAATTCAATATCTTTGGCATCAACGGGAACATCGACTTCATTACCATTTCCCAATTTAGGAGACTTTAAGTGTGAAATGGTGTATGACAGTGCAGAGATGGCAGAGTTTTTCGGTCCGCAGAATACATATATCGGTCCGCAGGGCACCCATAAGATTCAGGCCGGTGCCATAACGCAGATACGTTTCCCTGTGGCGGCCAATATAACCAACTCTACGCGTAACCGCGTGGTCATTAAGATGAGGAATGTCGACAATGATTTCAGTTTCAATCAGAACAATGACTTTACATCGGATTTCCAGAAGTTGGTGTACGACTCGTCGTTGGTGATTACCCAAAACGCCCAGACGCTTGGTACCATTAACCTGCAGGATACTTTCTTCTATGCTGGCAAAGGCCTTGGTATAACGATTTATTGCGACAATACGAGCAATGACCCCACGCCAGTCAATGTTAGAATGATAAATGCATATCAACAAGGTACACCTCAGGTGTTGAGAAAGGGCTCGCTTAAGAAAGGATATAATGCTACACACGGTTTTGATGTGTTTGGATCTTTCTTTGTCAACGGCGAATTTGATATGAATCGCCCGAATTTCACACTTAGGGCCAATGCCAATGCACCGCTGCTGTATGACTGTGGTATCAGTGGATTCAGCTATCCCAATGATACGACACCGGCTGTGGCGAATGTTAACAATAACGTGATTGTGACACTGAAAAACTATGGTGCCCAGACAATCAACGCTGTACGTATTTATTATAGTGTTGATAATGGCGTCCATCAGTATTTTGATTGGTCGGGTACTTTGTTAGGCGGTGGAACGGCAAACGTTACCATTAACACTACGCAGACATACACCGCTGGCTATCACGAGATGATTGCGTGGGTAGACGACTCGGTCTTAGCAGCTGGCGTGCGTTATCGAGACCACGAGCCGTTCAACGACACGTTGTGGACACGTTTTATTGCCTGCGACGGTCCGATGCACGGCACTCGTGTTGTCGGAGGCTCGACTCCTGACTATCAGTCGTTGGAGAAACTGCTCTATGCTCTGAGCCAGTGCGGTGTTGACGGTCCGTTGACAGTCAAGTTGGCCCCGGGCTATTATTTGCCTCACACGTTCCCTGCCATTCCTGGCATATCGTCAACCAACTATGTCCGTTTTGAGCCGCTTTCAGGTGCTGTGACTTTTGTGTCGTCGATGCACGATACATCGCTGGTCAATTCACTTGTCAATCTGCAGCGTACACACCACGTGCGTTTCAAGAATATACATTTCTTGTCAAATGCTGCCAGCAATCCTGTGACTTATCTGGTGCGTATGGGTACCAACAGCGTAGGATGCCAGTTTGACAGCTGTTCATTCGCAGAGGTTCAGGGCGGTTCAATGTCTGAATCGTATATGGCTGCTTCGGCATTGCTTTATTCTGGTGGTGCAGATTCTTTGGTAGTCAACAATTGTACCTTCAATCGTGGTACGATGGGTATAAGCCTCGTTGGTCCTGCACAGGACAATATGGCACACGGAAGTATTGTGAGAGGCAATTACTTCCAGAATCAAGGTACAAACAGTATGGTTATCCGCAACCAGATAGACGCTGTGGTTGACAGCAACAACTGCAATGAAGTATATGCCAATTCAAGCTATGCCATCCTACTGCAAGACTGTAGTGGTGAGACAAAGGTGACGCGCAACACAGTGTATGTCACTTCTGGCGCTTCGTGTATAGGTGCTACACAGTTGTATGGTAGTGCCACTGGCTATGCTATCATCGCCAATAATATGCTTGTCAGCAATGATGACGGTACATCCAATATGCTTACCACTCCGCTCAATATCATTACTGCCAATTATGCCAAGATTCTGTATAACTCGGTGAAGATGACCGCTCCGACACGTAGTGGTATCGCTGCTGCTACATTCGGTGGCGGTGTGCTGGAAAACAGTATGTTCTATAACAATATTGTGGCTTGCTATGATACGTTGAACTTTGCGTTCAATTACATTCCTACCGAGGATGCAACAAATCTAATAGGATATAATATCTATTATTCAAGAGGCCCGCTGCTGAACAAGTACGATGGCATCAACTGCCTGTCGCTTACAAACTGGCAGACTCATTGTCCGACAGACGCCAACTCACAAGCCGTTAATCCAGCTTATTTGAACAGCACTCCTACGGACTTGCGTTCCTATAGCCAGAATGTAAAGGGACACGGTGTGCATTTCGACGATGTGACAATAGATATTTACGGAACGGCACGTGATCCGCAGGCTCCTTGCCTTGGTGCTTTCGAGTTCTCGTCACTGCCGTATGATTTTGAGATTTTGGAATTCCTTGAGCCGTATGATGAGTATTGCGAGGCTCCAGCATCTGCTCCGTTGAGAGTGGTAATAAAGAATAGTGGTGTCAATGCTTACGATCCTTCAACAAGTTCAACCAATGTGCAATTATCGGTGTCGCGTAGCACCACACCTGGAGTCTTGGCTCCCGGTGCATCAGGCAATATGGTTATAAACCGTGTTATTCCTGCGCTTGACACTATTATCCTGAACACAACTATAACCATACCTTTCCCAACGAATGGTATGCTGGATACAACCTATTCTCTGTATGCTTGGCTGACATCGACTATGGACCCCAACCCGGCCAACGATACAAACTCTATGACGGTAACGTCACACTATCACGCTCCGGCTCCAGACAGTATCAATGTCAATTCAGACTATGGCGTACCGGCATCGGTCACAGCTACTGGTGGCCTGCAGACTTGGTATTCAAATGTCTATACTGCAAGTACGCAGCACAAATCGGAGGTCTATTGGTATGTGTCACCTGAAAGCACAACACCAATTTGGAGAGGCAACACCTTTGTGACTGACCCGCTTTACACAGATACAACCTTCTATATCCGCCAGAAACGTGATTACGGTTTGATTAAGATAACCGAGGTTCAGTTTAAGCAGAACCAGCCAGGTGTTACTTATCCTATGCCGCTGTGGATGAATGCATCGACAGCTGTTGCTATTGAGTTTACTAATGTCGGTGACTATCCGGTCAATCTGAAAGACGATACTGTGATGTTTGTCAGCAATACCAGCGGTTACAACAACAAGATATACAAATTCCCCAATGTCACAATACAGCCCGGTCAGTGCCTTGTTTTGCAATACAGATCTGGTGTCAATACTTCGGATTCAACAGTGACTATGTCGTCGGGAATAACCCTCAATGCTCCGTCGCAGACACTTAATATAGGTATTATTTACAGACATAAAGGTGTGATAGAAGACGCTGTGGCAATCAACCAGATAACCAACCAGACCCAGTGGACAAGCAAGAATGTCCCCAATACATCCTGGTTCGGCGAAGGCATTTTGCTGGTCGACAGTATACCGACTGCTGGTATTTACCGTAAGAGCTGGCCGCAATATCCGTCATCGTTGACAGCATCTAATCTGCTGTGGCAGATAGCAGATGATTCACACAAGATGTCGCTCGGTAGACCTAATAAAAACCTTGTGCGCTACTACGATAACGGCTGCCTTGGTGAGGCCGCTCCAGTACATATCCATCTGATCAACCTGCCGAATGTCGATATGGCAGTGGATAATCTTAACCTTGAAGGTGGATGCGGTATGACGCAGACACCTATTACGGTTAACGTTCATAACCGTGGTGCATATCCCAGTGGCCAGATTATTATGCATTACCGCGTGGACGGTCATCCGCAGTACAGCGGCCAGGCTCCTGCATTACAAACAGGATGCGACACATTAACAGCTGGCGTAGGAGCAAGTTCCACGATTTCATATACCTTCAGTACAATTCCCGACTTTACTGTTGCTTCGGCATCGGTTGATTTTGATGTCACAGTATGGGTAGAGAAGGTGGATGTAGACAATGCCGGTTTCAACGACACTGTAAGGTTGTCGCTTACCTCGATGTTTATGCCTACTTATGCAAATGTGAGACAATATGATACAGTTGAATATGATGGCACACTTACGATGCAGTCCATTACGCCTCCAACCGATTCCCTGGCTTGGTATGACCGTAATATGATGCCTCTTGACACGTGCAATGTCTATACTACAGGCCATATGTATGTCGACGACACCTTCTATGTAACTACCTTTGGTGCTCACATTGAAAACACTCATATCGGGACATTGGCATCTTTGACATCGGCTACTGCTTTCCCGTCGCCGTATAATCCAAGGAAGAAGTATGTAAAGGAGCAGTATCTGTTCACGGCTGCAGAGCTTGCTGATGCAGGCTGTCGACCAGGTCCTATCCAGACAGTGTCTTTCTATCTTGATACAATAATGTCTTCTGCAGGTGTTATTACCTTCACAGATTATACTATATCTTTTGGCACAACTTCTCAGGCTACATTCACTGCAAATAACGGATGGCTACCTGTGACGCAGCGCTACAGTGCAGACACATTGGTGCTTACCAACAGCACCAAGGGGTGGATAACTCACAATTTGCAATCTGCATTCCAGTGGAATGGTACTGATAATGTCGTCGTTCAGATAACACGTTCTATTGACCCGGCTATCACGCAGGGCGCAAAAACGCGTTATACCGCAGCTGGTAACAATAAGGTTATTTACAAGAATGACGATAACAGCGACCTTGTATCGTTCACAGGCAATGGATCACGCTCCGCCAATCGTCCCGATGTACAGTTCGGTTTCGTTGGCTATGGCTGCGAGGGACCGGCAAGACCGATTTATGTTACCGTTACGGGTACACCTGCCGCAGATGCATACTTGTCGTGGTGTGCAGCAGATACACTGCCGTTTACATCTTGCGACAGCACCAACATCAATGTGGAATTGAAGAATATGGGTGTCCAGACTCTCACATCCTACACCATTGATTATTGGATTGACACACTGCACGGTGTTTATAACGGAACGACAAGCCTTGATAACGGAGTTTCACAGGATGTAACGATAGCAAATCATCTCTTCACTCCTGGACGTCACACGTTAAGGGCTATTGTAAACGTGGCTGGCGATACGGTGCAATCAAACGACACGGTTTCTCGGATGATTAATGTACGTTTCTGCGGTGGCAATTATTCAATTGGCCCCAATGGAATGTTCGCTAATTTCACAACTGCAATCGACACACTGAATAATGCAGGTATTGACGGCTCCGTTGTTTTCAATGTGGAAAAAGGCACATACAATGAACAGCTTGTTCTTGGACCGATTGACGGCTCTTCGGCAATCAACCAGGTGACATTTAAGGGTATTGAGAACTATCGCGACAGTGTCGTGTTACGATTCGCTCCTACGAATACCAATAACTATGTAATTAATATTGATGGTGCGGAATTCGTCAATTTTGAATGGATGACATTCTTGGGCAGAGGTACAGGCAACTACTCCAATGTTGTATCTATTGTCAACTCCAGACAGCTTCATTTCAAGAATGCCGAAGTTCGTGTCAAGGGAGGATTGAATAACATTAACGCATCGGGTATTATCGTTGGTCCTGGTGTCAACGCATTGTACATTGAAAACTCTATACTGGACAGCGGTTACTATGCTGTGAGAAGTACTGTTACTGACCCAGGTGCAACCGAAGGTGTCTACATCACTAACAATACCATCAGAAACTTTATGTTTATGGGTGTTTATTTGCGTAAAGTCAATGATGTATACATTGTGAACAACCATATGATTACAGGAGCTGCTTCAAATGGCAAGCCTTTGACTGGCATATTTGTCGCTCAGCACGACGGACCGGCTACTATCGAGCGCAACTTCATTTCTATTTACGACAACTTCACCGGAGCAAAGACCGGTATCAAGGTCGTTAATGTGGTCGGCTCAAATGCAACCAGGACCCACATTCATAATAATATGTGCGCAATCTATGGAAACACTAATGGTACATCGTCGGGTATCTCGATTGATAGTAGTAATTGGGTTAATGCTTACTTCAACTCTTGTCAGGTATATGCAGGTACCGGCTCGCAGGGACAGAACACCAAGGCAATGTATGTAGGAACCACAAGTTCTGACATATATATTATGAATAACATATTCTCTAATATCAGTGCTGGTTATGCATACTACGTCCAGTTGGCAGCAAACGTTGCCAATTCCGACTACAACGACTACTACTCATCGGCAGAGCACAGACTCGTTTACTGGGGAGGCAACGAGATAGATACATTCCAAATCCTACAGCAAACCAATGGTATGGATAACCATTCTATGAATGAGAAACCATACTTCATTTCGCCCAACGACTTGCACCTGTCCTTTGGTACCTTCTGTGAGCGTGCCCAGTACAACACTGAGGTTCCTCTCGACATTGATGGTGTAATCCGTCCTCAGATTCCTAACCCCTGTATGGGTGCCCACGAGTTCTCTCGTTTCAATCACAACACAGGTATTCTGGAAATTCTCAAGCCAGGTCTGAAGACTTATGCCACACAGACAACGGGCTTCACGGATAATGTTGAAAGTGATACGCTTTGGGTGGTGGTCAGATTCACCAACGATGGTACTTCTACAGAGAGTAACCTGCGCTGGTGGGCAGAAATCAAAGGCGTTAATCCCACGCTGCGTTCAACCGATCGCTTCTTTGATGAGGTATTGCCTCAAACAAATATCACCGACTCCAACTTTATCTTGATGCCAATAGGTATTATAGATACACAAACCGTTATCGTACACTTCCCGTTGGTCGGTGACAGCGTGCCTGAGAACAACGTTCTTGAAAAAGACTTCTTCCTTGACCCTGCCTATAACTTAATGGCAGAGAATGTCTTGATTCACGACTCTATTGGATGCCGTTTGCAGAATACTCCCGTAGGTATCAAGGTAAAGAATGTAGGTCGCAAGACATTCACTGCAGGAACAGTGGTTCCGATCGGATTCCAGGCTATCCTGAACACAACGGGCATAACTGTATCAACTCTGCCTACATCATTTGTCGAGAACATTACTCTTCCTGTCGATGTTGAGCCTAATGCATCTGTATCGCTCGACTTGCAGCAGACTGCCAACCTCTATCCTACAGGTAATGACAAAGATATAGTGGTACGTGCACGCGCGTGGTCTTCATATCAGTACGACCAGAAACAATACAATGACACTACAAACTATGTCAACCACAACTCCTACTACACTCCGCGTGCACCTATAGGCGTTGACCTTCACATTCCTTATGCAACTTGGGATACCATCCACGCAACTCAGACTGACTATCCGCCAGCTGGTGCACCGATTCACGCCAATATCCGTTGGCACCGCGACTCTACCGAGGCTCCATACTTCGCCCCCAACAACTACGGTCGTTCTTGCTGGTGGGAGACTCCGCAGTATTTCTTCGACTCGACCTACTACCTATCTTGCATCCGTACTCACGGCCAATATGCTTGTACCAGCTACTATAGCCCTGTCCACGTTTACCTCAATCCTCGTGTACCAGTCGATATGGCAGTACTTGATGTCGTTGAACCTGTCGGAACACGCGTCTATATGACTGACGACTCCGTCAAGGTGTCACTCATCAACTATGGCTCGCAGCCTGTTACCAACATCCCCGTTGTGTACCAGTTGTTCAACCACTCCAATACGCTGCTCCAAGAGGTGCGTGAAGTCTGCCCGGCGACCATACAACCCGACTCTGTCTATGTATTCAGTTTCGACTCGCTGCTCAGCATTCCCACTTGGTCAAGCACCAACAGCTACCATTTGCGTGTATGGACCGATATGCCGAACGAGAATGTGCGCCTGAACGATACCCTTCGCAATTTCTCATACTTCTATGCTACTCCAGATAATATCTATAATGAGGTCAATGTTGGTCAGAAACCTGGTCTCGACATTACCCGCGTCGCTTTCAGTTCTCTTGACAACGACGTCTCGCCGTCGGGCAACAAGTATATCAACTTTGTAAATGCAACCCTCCAGACTTCTGCCATCAACACTCCTCAGACATTGGCTACGCCTCTGCCTGACTATGGTGGAAAGGGCGCATCTACAATGCAGTCGCTCGGCTCCTTGCGGGCTTTGCATCTGACAAAGGGCTCTGTCGATACGATGATTGTCGAGTGTATGAACAGCGACAGGTATAATGATTATGATACGAAAGGATGGCTCTCTATATGGATCGACATTAATCGCGACGGACATTTCAAATATATGCCGTTCGAGTATGTTGAGGACAGTCTCGACTACAATTATCCGTACACCGAGATATTCTATCAGGATACCATTACCAGTGGTATTCCCAAGAGATTCCTCTTTACCTTGCCCGAAGACATCCGCACAGGCTATATGCGTATGCGTGTTGTTGTTGAACAGGGTGCGTATTCTCCCTCGAATGTCGATACTACCGACGAAATCCAATTCGGCTGCGTCCACGACTATCTGCTCTATGTCGAAGACCGTCCTGTCGATTATGACCTGTGCGCTTCACGTATCGTTGGCCCACGCGAGCAGCATATAGGTGGACATACAGGTTACACGTCTGATTCGTCTTACGTTGTCTCCTTCCAGATAGCCAACAAGGGTAATCTCCCGATTAACGCAGCAGATGTCAACTATTCGTTCAAGAATGCACGCTACGGCAATGTGTCGGGTTCGCTGCAATGGACAGGCTCGTTGAAAGCTGGTCAAAGCGCTGTTGTTGAGCTCCCTGCTCATCAGTTTAAACTTGGTACAACCAACCTTGTCATCACCGTTTCTACACCCGGCGATACCATTACAGGCAACGACACCCTGTTGTATCAGTATTACAGGGCTCCTATCAAAGAACTTGTCTATAGTGACGACTTTGAAGGCCTCAGCGACTGGTTCGTGCCGCGCGGATACAACCCCTACACACAGAATCTGTGGCAGCGTGGTCGCACCCACAAGCCCAACATTATGGCTTGCGTAAGCGACTCGAACGTCTTCGCCACCAACCTCTCCGGCCTTGTAAATGTATACAACACAGGTAACGTTAGTTTCGCCTACACCCCGATATTCGATATTACCAACATCCGTCCTGACACGCTCGAGCTCTGGGTTGCAAGGGATATGGTACAGGGCCATCTTGCGCGTATTGAGTATTGTGACTACCTTGGCCGTTGGGTCACTGTCGGTTCTGGTAACGATTCGTTGTGGTACAACTCCGGTGCAAACTGGGATAGCACAAGCCCGGGATACGGCTACATCCACCACCGCTTCTCGCTCAATACTATTGGTAGTGAGTTCCAGCAGCGTCTCCAGCTCCGTCTGGTCTACAAGGTTGAATCCGAATCCGCTGCTTGCGACGGTATTGCTATTGATGACTTCGTCGTGGGACGTGCACGCCGTAATCTTGACGTCGGTGTGATTGCCATCACTTACCCGACACATCCAAAGTTCGGACAGTCGATCAATCCTCGTGTTGTCATCAAGAACTATGGTCTCGATACTATTTATGAAGTCAGCCTGGCTTATCTGCCTTACGGAGTCAACCTTTCACGTATAGGTACCTATCACAGTGAGACGGGTATACTCCCCGGCGGTACAGACATCTATGAATTCCCGACTCCATTCATCGTTCGCAACGACTTCCCCGATACATTTGAGATTTGCGCCTTTACTACGGTCAATATGGATATGTATCAGGATAACGACTCTGTCTGCAGCGAGTTCTATCTCTCGCCGCTCGACAACGATATGGGTGCCGTCTCGTTCGTGTCGCCGCTCGACCGTGTTATTGCAGGCGACTCTATCGAAGTCAATATGCGCATACGTAACTTCGGACAGGCACCGGTGTCCAACGCCAGCGTTACCTATGTCTACAATGGCAATTACGTAGTCACAGAAGAAATAAACTTCAACGACTTACTTGGACACGAACTGCAGTCGTTCGAATACATCAACTACTCGTTCAGACAGAAGTTCCGTGCGTCGATGGGTTATATGGACCTCGTCGCCTATGTGCAGATGCCCAACGACGATTATCCGTACAACGACACGCTTGTTATGAAAGTTGAAGGTATGTCGGCAATCACCGACCTCAGGGCTCGTGAGGTTGTCGTCGACCCCAACGCGCACGCTGGTGTCACCATTGGTGTGGTGGTCGATAATGTGGGCGCTCGTGCTGTCAATAACTTCAAGATAGGTTTCTGGTACTATAAAGACACCTCTACCTTGCACGAAGTCGTATACAGCGCTCCGACGCCGCTGCCGGCACTCAGCACTATCTGCTACCGCTTCCCGGATTATCTGCCGCAAAATATGGAACTCTACAATTATGTCACAGCTTATGTCTATTCCGAACTTGACAATGACCGCACAAACGATACGACGACCATTATTGCCTCACCGTATATAGACCTGCGGCCCAAACGTGTACTCGTCGAGGAGAACCGTACCGACTCCTGCCGTGTACGCATCGAGATTGAGAACATCGGCAATACTCCAAGCTATGATTACCAGGCAATAAATTGCGAGGTTGTCATTAATGGCCGTACAATCAAGTCTAATAACAACTTCAATGCCATACAGCCCGGCGGCTATAAAACCATTGAGTTCTCTAAGAAGGTGCCCAAGAGTCCGACACGAACCTATACGGGTAGCGGTAAAGTTTCCTTTATGTCCGATATCAATGAGGACAACAACACCACTACACGTGTCGAAGTCCAGAACTATTTCGAGGGCGTACCGCTCGTGTCCGAGGCCAATGGTATTGTGCTGCAGCAGAACTACCCCAACCCGTTCGACAACAGCACAAGTATCGACTTCTACCTTCCCAACGCCGGTAATGTACGCTTCTTCGTGATGGATGAACTGGGCAGACTTGTATTCCAGGATGAACAGTTCTACACCTCTGGCGACCACTCTATCCAGTTTGGCGACAAGGACATCTCGACAGGCGTCTACTATTACGGCATTATGGTCGACGGTGAACGTCTGATGCGGAAAATGGTTCTGAAACGCTGACGATAGTGCAACAGAAATTCATAAAATTCATCAAAGAGGAGCACCTGTTTGCCGAAGGGCAACAGGTGCTCCTTGCTGTCAGCGGTGGACGCGACTCGGTGACGTTATGCCACCTTGTCGCTCACGCTAAAATACCTTTTGCCATCGCCCATTGCAATTTCCATTTGCGTCCTGGCGACTGCGACCGCGACGAGGCCTTTGTGCGTCGTCTGGCCCAAGACTACGGCGTACCCTGCTATGTGGCACAGTTCGACACCCATAAGTACGCGCTGGAAAACAAACTCTCCATCGAAGAGGCTGCACGCAAACTGCGCTATGACTTCTTTGAACGCCAACGGCAGGCCATAGGCTTCCAGCTTATTGCCACGGCACATCACCGCGACGATACCATAGAGACGTTCTTCATCAACCTGCTGCGTGGCACAGGAATCGCGGGGCTGCACGGCATTCCGCTGCGCAACGGCCACATCGTGCGTCCGTTGCTCCCCTTTGGTCGCAAGGAGATTGACGATTATCTCAGCAGGCAGGGCCTTGAATATGTCGAGGATTGCACGAACTCGCAGACACTCTTCCTCCGCAACCGAATCAGGCTGCAACTTATGCCGCTCTTGCGCCAGCTCTCGCCTTCGTTCGACAGCGTTATGGAAGGCAATATGTCTCGCCTGGCCGATGCAGCCCAAATCTACCAGTCGCATTTCGAGCGTATTCGGACGCTGTTGCTGCATTCCGATGGCGAGGACTATTCGATAGACATTGACGAGCTGAAAAGTCTTTCGCCGCTCAAGACCTCGCTCTTCGAGCTCTTGCGCCCCTTCGGATTCTCGTCTTCGGTTGTCGACGAGGTTGTCGCTGCACTCGACTCGCAGAGCGGCAAACAGTTCTTCTCGCCGTCGCATCTACTCGTCAAGGATCGTTCATCGTTGCTGATAATGCCCGTCAGAGGCAATGCAGACACGCTGGAATACACCGTATTCCCAGACGGAGACAACACACAGTTGCCGATACCGTTACGATTTGAAACGGCCGTTGCCACGACAACCCGTTTTCGACTGCCAAGCAACGAAGCTTGTTTTGATCTTGACCGCATTGCGCTTCCTCTCACCTTGCGCCACTGGCGTCACGGCGACCGCTTCGTCCCCTTCGGAATGAAGGGCAGCCGCCTTGTCAGCGACCTCTTCTCCGACCTCAAACTGAGTCTGCACGAGAAAGACGCTGTTTGGCTGCTCTGCGATGCCAATGGAGCCATTCTGTGGGTCGTAGGCCTTCGTGCATCGGCTACAGCCGCTGTCACTCCGTCAACAAAGAGGATCTTAAAGGTTTTACAATGATATTATCCTGATGCGTATTACATCACATTGCTGCTCATCACTGTGGCGAGGGCTTTGTTGAATGTGGAAAAAGGACTCTGGACAGGCCTTTGGGTGTGTCCGGAATAATTATGATGGGAGTGTGGAAAACGCCGAGTACGGTATGTCCTTGCGTATGGAAAACTAATGTATGCTTGTTGTGCGGAGCAAGCCTACAAGGCGGTCGTAGCGGGCACCAGGTGAACGATAGTAGACAAAGACTGTGTAGCTATTGGGCATCGCGAAGTGATCACCTTCAAGCGTCGCCGTCAGTGCCTCCTGCTCGCTGTAGGGCAGGAACAGCAGCTGGTAGGAATAGTAGCCTTGCTTCAACTGCATTCGCTTGGTGTAGGCTTTGTATTTGCTGTTCCATTCCATACGGCTGTCGTCGCCGAGGTTCCATTGAGTCAGTTCGCCAACGATGTGTACGCTGCCGTCGAGGAACGGCCGCTCCATCGGCAGACTGAAATTAACCCACACATAGTCTGCTTCGATGTCCGGATTTTGGCGATCGCGTATGTTGACTTTCATACCGCCGTTAAGGCTGTTGTATTGCGAATAGGCCTTTCGCGAGCGGTCTTCGTCGGGTTGCAAAAAGGCGAATGTCTCGCCGCCCCATTGTTCAATGCGCTGCACGTGGTACATTGCCGCTCTGAGGTTGCTGAGGTCGAAGTAGCGGAAATTGTTGCCTCCGGCAAATACGTTTTTGACACTCCAGTCGTATCGCAAAGTCGCTCCGCTGTAACCGCTGAAATCAAGTCGACGGCGATTGTCGTCACGACGGTTCTGCTGCACTTCCACAATGTAGTAGTTTTCCTGTGTCGGCAGGTAGCTCCCTGTGCGTGGTGTTATGCCGACGTTCACTTCTTGGTCGCGGTAGATGTTGCCGTTGGCTCCAGAGGGTTTGCCTATTCCGACGGCAATGTCCACAAGGTCCTCATACACGCGGAAGCGGCGTACAAAAAGAATGCTGTCAGGATCTCCCTGTGGAAAAACTTCGACTATGTAGTTGCCCGAGGCTGTGAAATAGCTGTATCGATCGGGAAAACTTTGTTCATAGTGGATGTAGTCGGTCAGTGTTGTGAACGATGATTGGTAGTTGTCTATGCTGTTTTCGGCCGGACCGCTGAGAAATTCGCCTGCTTCGAGTTCGTCGGGCTGCCAGTCGGCATTGCAGTGGCGCAACCGGTAGCGCAGATGTGCAGGCTGTGGACCGAGAATGTCGAAGGAAACAGTAATGGCTTCTCCGTTGTCGGCATAGGTGTCGCCAATGCGTACTTCCAATGGAGCCAGAACAACTGTTTTTACGTCGACGCTATAGTTTGTGTCGATAACTATCTGGCTGAACGACAGGCTATATAGTGCTGCAAACAATGTTGCGAGGAGTGTCTTTTTCATAATGCAAATATACATAATATTTCTGATATCACGCTGTTTGTCATTTATGTAGTGACATCAAAAAAACATAGGGTGTCCTGACGGGACACCCTATGGGCTGATTGTTGTTCTCTCTATCTTTAAATGAAGATGTATCTCAATATGAAGAGTATGGCCAGCACCCACATTGTCGGAGTGATCTTGCTGAAGCGTCCGCAGCAGGCGTTGAGGACAACGTAGCTGATCATAC
>JAEEGG010014240.1_pt1 | contig 16868 bp, 19 predicted proteins | sample 9134161 | NCBI WGS metagenome assembly JAEEGG01 (sample SAMN16246543, study PRJNA631951) | gut metagenome | biome: gut microbiome; feature: rumen; material: CR-attached | host: Bos | place: Iran: Karaj | collected 2018-10 | reverse complement strand
ACGTATCGTTCGTTCCCATGCTGACGCGCCGCCGTCTGAGCTACATTTCGCGCATGGTAGTTCTCGTAAGCGATCAAGTTTCTCGCGACAACGAAGGCAACAAGCTCACGCCCTGCAAGGTGACATTTGCATCGCAGTTCGGAGAAATCAGCCAGCAACTGAAAATTTCGCAGACGCTTCTCGACACAGGCTTGGTCTCGCCCGCGCATTTTAGTCTTTCCGTTTTTAACGCCTCCATTGCAAACGCGTCGATTCTCGAAACAAACACCGCAGGCTATTCCGCAGTATTCTCTGGGAAGGACGCCTTTACCACAGGCCTCACGGATTGCATTGCCGCCCTCGAAAGTGAAAGCGCAGACACGCGTACATTCATTTTCGCAGACGAGCTCATCCCCGAGACTTACGCTCCCGTTGCAGGAGTCCCTTACCCGAACGCCGTTTGCGCCATTGCACTCCGCCTCACGACCGACGAATCCAAGGCCGATCCGACATTTAAAAACGTCGATATTGCAAACCAACTTGCACAGTTCAAGATGCTTCGCAACAACTTCGATACCGCCGCAGAACAGGCCATAGCGTTCCTCTGCGCCATCGATATGCAAAAAGCTTAATAAATGGAAAAAATCCGCTACATACACCGCGTTTTAGCAAAGCTTTTCTGCTTTGCCTTTTTCGGCATTTGTAGCCTAATTCTCGCAATACTTCTTTTCCCCATCATCCATATTATCACGGGTTTTAACGAAAGAAGATTCAAGATTTTTGTCCGCAAGTTTAATCACCAGTATTTTAAAATTTTCGTCAAAATAGCCGAACTTTTAGGAGCAATTCGACTCACCGTCGAAAACAGGGATTCCCTCAAGAACCTCCGTTCCAAAGTTGTCATTGCAAACCACCCCTCTTTATTCGACGTTGTCATTCTTTTTTCGCTTATCCCCAATGCAAATTGCATTGTAAAAGGCGAGCTCATCCAAAACATATTTATTTCGCTTATCATCAAGAACTTGTACATACCAAACAACATCCCGTTTGAAGATCAACTTGAAATGGCGAAATCCTCCATGGACGAAGGGAACAACCTTATCATATTCCCCGAAGGTACCCGTAGCAAGCCCGGAGAGCCATGGGAATTCAAGAAAGGGGCCGCCCGTTTTGCACTTTATGCAAAAAGAGAAGTTGTTCCTATTTTCTTTGGCGGTAATGAAAAAATCGGCCTCCGGAAACACGATAAATTATTGCAATTTCATCCAAAAGAACGTTATTTATATAATCTAAAAGTTCTCCCTGAAATTTCTTTAAAAGAATACGAAAACGAGCCGCTGACCAAAAGTGCTACCAAACTCACGCACAAAATGAAGGAAATTCTCGAAAAAGAATTATTGGGCTAACGGATTTTATCACCCAAATGCGCATTTTAGCGTAATTTTCTTTCCATTTATCCCTTTGTACTAAAAAAACACTTTTCTTTTTACCTTATAATTGCTAGATTAATCTTCAAAAGGAGATATTCAATATGAATTGTTTCAAGAAACTTTTAGTAGCATCGCTTGCTCTCGCCGCATCAGTTTTTGCTACCGAACGAGTCTATATGGCACCGTTCAGCATGGTCGGCTTAAACGAAGACTTTGGCGTAGCCGCCGAAAAACTCATGAACGCCTATATCGATGACAACGGTCGTTTTGTTCTGATTAACTATGCAGAAGACGACTCCGTGAAAGTCGGCGACCGTGAATCCGCAAACAATATCGCCATCAAGAAGAACTGCACCAAGTTCATCATGGCTGAATTCACCCGCCTGGGCGAAAATGTCATTACAGCTTTCAAGCTCTACGACATCAATAACGAAGCCCCGGTCTGGAGCGACCGCCTCAAGGCAAAAAACCCCGATGATTTTGACCCGATTATCCAGCGTGTCGCACGCAATATCGGCACAAAGAACAAGGCTACCAACGATGACGACATCTATACCGTCACCGAACAGGAAACCAAGAACCCGAAAAAGAAAGGCGTGACTTCTTACTGGGGTGCAAGAATTGTGGGTGCTCTCCCACTCAACCCGACAGAAGCAAAGATGGACGCAGGCCTTGGCCTCTTCGTCTTGTACGATGCTAGGGACCTCCTCTTCGGCTTTGACTGGACAATGAGCAACCTGAGCGAAGACCATGACAGACCGATTCTTATCGATTTGAGCCTTTCCGCATACTATCCGTTCACAACCACGAACATCACCCCGTATGCCGGTGGCGGCCTCTCCTACAGTATGCGCTACACATACGTTGATACCGATCACTATGACGACGAACACCAGTCCAATGGTATTTCCATGCAGATCGGTGGCGGTGTCTTGTTCAACCGTGCTAGCCGCGTGATGTTCCTCGCTCAGGTGAACTACTTCATCGACTTCTTCGAAACTCCGTTCTACAGAGAACAGTTCGATACGAAGGGCAACGTCACGAATCTTATTGAATCGAAGCACTACATGAACGGCTTCAAGTTCGGTCTGGGTCTCGCTGTCGGATTCTAATATGAAGACCAAGATTCTTTCCATATTGCTGCTTGCAGCCGTGTCAGTGAATCTGACCGGGTGCTTTGCCGGGCGCTCTTCGATTGTCGCAAGCCAATACGAATCTAAACCGTACGACATTTACCTCAACGGTAATCCGATTTGCAGGCTGGGTAGCGACGAAGACTGCACCGTCCAGACACGCGGAACAAGAGCGGGCGGCCAACTAGAGGCTTATATGGACGGTCAAAGAGTCGGAAGCGTCAATATTCATCGTGAAGTGACATTTATGAGCATTTTGTTTATGCCAGTCACTTATTGCTTGTCGTTTTGGCTTTACAAGGCGTACCCCGATGAAATTGAGATTCCCATTGACTCGTACGTGTTAAGAACCGGCAATAGTAATTCTGGCTTTAGCAATGGAGGAAGCGTTTGGGACCGCCCCTACACATCTTCCAAGAAGGTAGAAAAGACTGTTAAGCCCGTTGAAAGCGTTCAGGAACCCACAGAAGTGGAATCGACTTACGAAGATTCTAATTCTGAAGCTGAACCCACAGCCGTTAGAAAAAGCGTCTGGGATTAGCTCTCAAAAAAAAATTTATCTTTAGCCGAGATTTTTCTCGGCTTTTTTTATGAGGTTTGAATTGACTAAGCTTTTCGCATTCTGCACAATGGCATTTCTGCTTTGCTCCTGCTCATCGTACCAAAAGTACCAGACTTCAGCAGACCAGAACAAACCCTTTGACTGCACCGGATTGCACATGGAACACGCAAGCTGGTACTTTGTCGATGAATACAACCAGTCTGTTACCGCTACAGGCCGCTGCAGCAGTGGTATGAAACACGGATTCTTTGAATTCTATATCGATGGATACGAAGTTGCCCGAACCAAGTTCACCCGCAATCAGGAAGTCGAAACGCTCTGCTTTGCCAATAGTGCAAACGGCAGGCGAACAGTAAACCTGAAGACCTGCATGATAGACTATCTTGAAGAGTCAAAAGGCGTGAAGGTTTCGCCTAAACAAGCTAAGAACCAATACGAATATCAAGGTCAAAGCCAATGGGAACAAAGCCCTTGGAACTAAAAAAATTTTTTATCTTTAGCCGTGAAAATCCAGCCGATTTCACGGCTTTTTTATTTGAGGTTTACAATGGCTAAGAAGAAAGATACCCAGACTAACATGTGGACGGGCCGCTTTGCTAGTGGCATGGCTCAGAGCATGGTCGATTTAAGTTTCAGCTTGCAGTTTGATGCAGAACTCATCGAAGAAGATATCGAAGGAAGCATCGGACATGGCAAGGGTCTCGTGGAATCGGGCGTTCTTTCTAAAGCAGACTACAAGAAGATTTGCGACGGCCTCAAGAGCATTCTCGATGACTACCACGCCGGCAAGAATCTCTGGTGCGATAGCGACGAAGACATCCACATGGCTGTGGAACGCGTGCTCACCGAACGCATCGGCGCACTCGGCAAGAAGATCCACACGGGCCGTAGCCGCAATGACCAGGTCTGCACGGACTTCAAGCTTTACATGCGTCACCGCGCTGCAGAAATCCGCCAGCTCGAAATTGAACTTATGGAAACGGTTTTGGACCTTTCCAAGAAGTACTTTGGCAAGATGATGCCGGGCTATACGCACTTGCAGCAGGCACAGCCGATTTACTTTAGCCATTACCTCATGAGCATGTTCTTTGCCGTGAGCCGTGACGTGAAGCGTCTCGACAACTTCTTGGAATTGCATAGCCAGCTCCCGCTTGGCAGTGGCGCTATGGCAGGTTCTGCATTCCCGTACCACCGCGCACTCGTTGCCGAAGCCCTTGGCTTTAAGGACGTGAGCCCGAACAGCATTGATGCTGTAAGCCATCGCGACATGATGCTCGAATTCAACGCAGACCTCGCCATCATTGCGAACACGATGAGCCGTTATGCCGAAGACTTTGTGAACTGGAGCTCTAGCGAATTTGGCTACCTCACCTTGCACGATGCATTCTCCAGCGGTTCTTCGATGATGCCGCAGAAGAAGAATCCGGACTCCATGGAACTTATCCGCGGAAAGTCTGGCCGCATGCTCGGTAACTTCACTTCGCTTTATACGCTCGTGAAGGGCGCTCCGCTCAGCTACAGCCGCGACTTGCAAGAAGACAAGGAACCGGTCTTTGACAGCGTCCACAACGTGAAGGTGATTCTCCGCGTGATGAAGGAAGCTTTGGAAACCGCACGTTTCAACTTCGAAACGATGCACTCGAAGATGCTCCCGGCACTCCTCGCTACAGACCTTGCAGACTTGCTCGTGGAAGCAGGCGTTCCGTTCCGCGACGCCCACCACGTCGTGGGAAGCCTCGTCGGCGATGCAGCACGTGCAGGCAAGCAGTTCACGGAACTTTCTGACGAGGCTTGGGCCGCCGCAGGCGTCCCGGACGTCGCCAAGATGAAGAAGACGCTTACGTTCGAATACAGCGTAAGCAAGCGTAATATCGAAGGCGGTACGGGTCCGAAGTCCGTGAAGCAGCAGTTCACGAAGGCTGCCGCACTCCTCAAGAAGCTCAAGAAGTAATCCGCCAATTACAAATGTGAAAATGCCGCGCAGTTGAACTGCACGGCATTTTTGCTAAGCTCAAATCTCTATTGTTATTTCTTTACGCAACGAACAGAGTATTTATTCTTTTTGTCATAAGACATGAATGAAGGCACCTGATCGTAATAGTTAATCCAGAAAGTAGATGCTTTAGATTCATCCAAAAGATTTTCATTCACCCAAAAATAAGCGCTAGCCTTCAAATCAAAGAAATCCTTCCCGTCCATTCCGCCTGCCGGTTTTGCATCAAAGCCCCAGAAGTTCAGGCCCTTTGATGCATTATTGGACCAGCCCGACGTAGAGCGCAAAGCGGCATTAGTCTTTGCATACATCTTCAACGAAGAATATTGCGTTTTTGTAGGCAGTTGCCACCCATCCGGGCATATTTTCAATGCGGTTTCATAAGAATAAAGACGGCCATACTCCTTGCAGTATTCCTTATCGTCGTTATAGCAACTACTCCCATCATCATTGACATTTACGTTATCCGCCATCCAGGTGACACCATCAATTTCAATTGTCCTATAAGATTGATCCCCGATTTTCAAAGTACCATAATCTTGAGGAATTTTCTCTAGATATGAAGAATCCAAAACATCCTTCCCCGTCACAATATTTGCAGAATTCTTATTGGCAACGCAGCGTACCGCTAAGCCATGGTCTTTGTAGAAATTGCCCAACTGAATCACATCGACATCATGACGGAGCTGCCAACCTTCGGCCGTACCATTATCATGTTCATTTGAAGACCAGAAGAAAGCGATTCGGCCCGTACTCATAAAGGTTTCGCCATCATTGTTGCGACGACCAGAAGCTTTTGCACCGAAGCCAAAACGGTTCGTCGGCTTACGGACTTCGTCAGAAGCACTCCACGTTTCCGTTGACTTTAAACTTGTACCAGAGCCTTCACCGCCGTTATTAGTTTCTACATAATTAACTAAAGAAAGCCAATCGTTTCCCGACGGGATTCTCCAACCATTGGGGCAAATTCCCTTCGTCGATGAAACATAGCCTACGCTTGCCGAATTGAACTTTTTATCAAAATCTAAAGCAGCCGTCCAGGAATAAAGCCGTCCATATTTTTCGCATTTAGCATCATCCTCATGACACCAAGTGTTTCCTGCAAGATTTTTGGTACTCACAGAATCAGCATAACGGAGATTTTCAGTCATCCAATACAGGTCGCCAATCAACGCCACGCCGTATGAATTATTATCTCGTGGGTCAATAAGCTTTCCGTCTCTAAAGACAGGACTATTTTCATTAGAATAGACAATGCTTTCTTCAGAGGAACAGCCGACTATACTAAAGAAGGAAGCCGCAGCGGCCAAAAGAACAGTATTTTTGAAATTTAGGACGGTATTCATAACTATTCCTTATAAAGTTTAGTTATGAATAATATACATTACTTTTTGTCTTAAAGTCTAATTTTTAAGCTCAAATTACCAATCAAGTCTTTGTTTTTCAGGTAGTAGGCCTGTACAAGAACCAAGCGTGCATCATCCATAGAAGACATAACCATGTCGCTGTTCTTGTTGAGTACACAAGCCTGATTGGGATCGCTTAAATAGAGAATCTTTACATTGCCATTTTCCGTAACGGTGAACGAATAGTTAGCAATAATCATGTCAGCCGCTTTGCTGCAGAACATACCGAAAAAAGTCCGTCAAAACAACCTTTGATGATTGCACAAAGCACAAAAGAAAAAAGTCAATCAAAATGATACAATTGACAAAAGATTTTTTTAAGACAAAAAAATCTTCTCAGCAACCTTTATTTCTTCTCTTGCGGAACTAATCTGTCTACAATTCTAAACAAATCGTTGTAAATTTCGAGGAAGTCTTCAATCCAAATCGGGTCGTGTTCACCAACGATGTGGAACGTTTCTTCGAGCGTATGGAGCGAGTTGTAAAGGCCCACGGTCGAACCGGCCGGCTGGACGTATCCGCCACTGTACGTAGACGATGCGACAATGCGGGCGCGGTAACTGCGGCGGAGTCGTGCAATCAAGGCACTGCGGAGCGCCAAGAGTTCGTCGTGCGCGACAAGGTATTCGCCTTTCTGGATCCAGCCATCGACAATGTTCAAACGGCGATTGATGGAATCGCGTTCCGTAGACGGCACGAGCATTTTCTTTGCATTGAGCGTTGTACGGATGCGCTTCACAATGTTGTTCAGCAAGTCTGCATTCCAGAAAATCATCGGCGGGCGCGCATCGCCCTTGTTCGTCTCGAGAGCTGGCTTGTGAGCATGAATCCAGCGGTCTAGCTTCTGTGCGACAAGTTTTGCTTCGGGGTAACGGTCCACCGCCACATATTCCTGGGCGCGCGTGTAAAGCGTATCCGCATAAACCATCCGCCAATGCGAAAGCTTACCAGTCTTGCGAATGGCATCGATACTAGCCTTGATTTCGGACAGTTTTTCGGTAAGCTCTTCCATTAGGGCGTTACCTCAGCTGTTTTGTTGGACTGGAGCGGGGTCACACCGATTTCCACGCGACGGTTCAAACGGCGATGTTCTTCGCTATCGTTCGGGTATTTCGGGCGGTGTTCACCAAAGCCTGCTGCAAAGAGTCTATCGGGCGGGAAGCCCATTTTCACAAGCATCTTGACCACATTCACGGCACGTTCCGTAGAAAGATTCCAGTTCGTATAGGATGTTGAACCGCTAAACGGAATATCGTCCGTAAAGCCACTCACCATGATCACGTCTGTAGTATCCAGAGCTTCTAAAAGTCCCTTGCTGATACCGCGAATCACGCCCTCGCCTTCCTTGGTGAGGTTTGCGCCGTTAATCGGGAAAAGGAAGCTCGCCTGGATCTGGATTTTGCCATCTTCTAGTGCAATAAGGCCGGCTTCGATGGAAGTCTGCAAGCTCTTGGACAAAAGCGCATTGCGTTCTGCCGCAATCTTACGCATCTGTTCCTGACAGCTAAGCACTTCTTCTTCGGTACGCGTGAGGTCTTCCGCTTTTTGTTCCTTGAGGGTCGCCATCGCCACAAACGCAAGGATAAAGAGCGAAACGAGGGCCACGCCCAAGTCCGTGTACGCCATCCATGGATTGCTATTTTCGTCTCTATTGCGACGCATGATTAACCTTCAGCTTTAGGTTGAGCAGGGATTGCAGAACGCTGTGTCTGTTCAAGCACTTCGAGCAAGATTTCCTGAGTCTTGACCGCATTTTCCATGAGCACTTCGCTTGCGCGTTCGTGGAAGGCTTCGAGAGACTGGTTGAGATGTTCGACAAAGTTGTCTTCTTCTTCGTGTTCTGCGGTATCGCCGGAGAGCTTTTCGAGAATCGTTTCAAGGCCGCTACGCAGCATTTCAAGGTTTGCACTGAGTTCGGACTGGTTCACGCGCATAAGTTCTGCGGTTTCCACGATGTTTCCGCCAAGAGCGTCCGTGGCTTCTTTTTCCTTGACCACGCGATTGTCGATGCTTTCGGTGAGAGCCTTTTGCGCTTCGAGAAGCACGCTCGACGTTTCGGAAAGCTTCTGGAAGGCGCCGAGAATGTCGGAAGAAAGGGCGCCGAGCTTTTCGGAAACGTTCTGGGAGAGTTCTGCAGAACCCGCCTGGGCCTTTTCGGCAACCTGGAGAGCCACGTTCTTGAGCGTTTCGAGACCTTCGCGCTGGGAATCCACGTTGGCGGTCGTCTTGTCTTCGAGGCGCTGCATAAAGCCAGCCCACTGTTCGCTAGACTGTTTAACCTGTTCGGCAACGGAAACACCAATGCTCTTAGAAGCTTCGTCCATAGCATCCTTAGTAAGGTATGCCACATCCATCGTACCCTTCGCCACATCCTGAAGGCCAGCCTTAACATCGGATGCAACGCCATCAAGGCCTGCTTTAACTTCAGAGGCGACCTTAGAAAGTGCGGTTTCCACATTGCCAGAAACTCCATCAAGCGAAGACTTAACGCCTGAAGAAAGACCCTCGAGACTTGCGTTCAAAGCGACAGAAATACCATTGAGTTTATCGTCGAGTTTCGACGGGATTGCCTCAACAGACTTGGAGAGCGCACCGATATTTTCATTGATCGGGCTAAAGGCGTTCGTCACAGAAGCGCCAACAAGTTCGCCAAACTTCTGCGTTGATTCGTTCATGTTAGCCACAGCACCTGCGAGAGAATCATTGACCGTCTTAATCGACGAAGTCATTTCAGTAGAAACCTTCTGGACAGATTCAACAACATCCTGGTTCAGCTTCGAAGTCATGGCAGAGAGTTCCTCACCCACCATCGAAACAACACCAGCCAAGCCTTCCTTCACGGAAGATGCAATCACGGACAAATTCTTTTCAACAGATTCAAAGAGGCGTTCAAGTTCGTTCTTGTCTTCTTCAATCACGCCTTCTGCGCTTTCATCTTTTTGCATGTCAAGCGTAAAGGTGTCAAGGTGCGCCATGAATTCATCGCGCTTGGAGCTGAGTACCGTGCGGCTTGCGCTCAAAATCAAGGCGGCAAACAAACCACAAAGGCTAGTACCGAAAATGCCCTTCATGTTCTGGAAAAGCACCTGAATCGTATCAAGCGTACCCTGCGTCGTGGAATTGTCAATCGCGCCACCGGCGGTTGCCACAGACTGCATAAGGCCGAAGAACGTACCCATAAGGCCAAGGAGAATGACCGTAGAACCCACGCTGCGGTTGAGCGGGATCGAAGACCCCGACGAAAGCACGTCAAAGGCAATCGGCGAATCGAGGCGGATGTTCTTTTGCAACAAGCGCTTTGCAAGTTCAATTCTCTTCGCGACAACGCCCGTTCCCGGTTCCGGATAAGCGTTTCCCTTTTCGCAAGAATCGATAACTTCGTCTTCGGCGATAATCTGCTTCATCTTGCGGATAGCAGAAAATTGCTCCACCAAGTAGACAGCCATGATGGCGATCATGATGATCCAGCCAAATGCCGGGGCGCCAAAGTATAGAGCGCCTGCGATAAGGGCTATAAAACCCACCACCGTCAAAATAAGAATCGTATTGAATGCATTTTTCATTTTTTACCTACACATTCTGCGCTTGATAAGGAGCGACTGTTTCAAACAAGTTCAACTGACCGCGAGAAAACCCGCGAAGGAAAAGAGACCACTTGCTCTGGTACCATTCGATAACCTGAGTCGTAAGCCCCTGAGCGTAATCACAAAAATCATCCGTAAATGCAAGGAAGCAGTTTTCGTATGCGTAATGCGGGTTCCAGTAGCGGCCCACGTTGCGGGCGCAGGACATCGCGGACGAATAGTAACGGACCGGGCCTTTAGAGGCAAACGCCGCCGCAAAACGTTTTTTCGCAAGCGAGTTCAAGGACGTACGAAGCGAGACTACCATGGCGTTTTCTTTTTCACGAAGCGAGGCTTCAAGGCACGGCAAAAGCTTCGACACCGGGTCTACCGCACTTTCAGAAAGCCAATACTTGCAGAGCTTTTCTTGCAACTGCATCACACGGCCATGCATACGCACAAACAACGGTTCGGCATCGCTCACGAGCAAGTGGATCGTCGCCGAATAAAAATTGTTGATGTCCTGCTTGTTGTTCTTGACCGTAAGAGCCCAGCCCTTTTCTTCGTCATGGACCAAGAAATCACCGCCTTCAAGCAAGAGTCGCAAGACTTCATCGGTTGAAAAACGCTGGATCCACTTGGCGCGGAACTCGCTATAAAGTTTTTCACAATCCTTGAAAATCTGCGGGAAGCCAGATTCGCAAAGTTTCCAGGCAGACTCGCTATACGAGATGAGCTCGGAACTGCCGACGTTTGCTTCCGGATTGTTAAGCATGGCATCAAGATGTTCAAAGAGCGCAATTGACCACGTGACCATCATGGACTGAGAAAGCGTCGCGACAATAGCCGAGCGATTCGGACGCACGGCCAAGCGTACGCTTGCCCCTGTCATCTTACGTATGGCTCTACGGAAAGCTTCTTCCACGACTACCTCTTAGAAACGCGCTTCAATGTTGTGCCACACGTTGCGGCGGACGCGCTTTTTACTCGTCTTCAAATCAGCGGCTTCACTGCGGATATCGGATTCCTGGTTATTGCGAATCAAGTCCGTATCGCCATCGAGCTTGCCTGCGGTTTCGAGATAAAGTCCATAGACATTTTCGGAGATGCTTGTGCCGTTCGAAACGACACGACCAGCCCTCACAGACAAGGCATAACGGTTGTGAGCAAACGTACAACGAGCAAGCGTCACATTGGGGCTTTCATCAACCCAAAGGCCATAATAGTTATTGAAGAAATTGACGTTTTCAAGAGTACCGCTAGAACGGAAAATCGTATTGCGGAACGCATTCTCAACGGTCAAGTTCTTTATTTCAAACGGTTGTGCGCTAGACATGATGTGGAAACCATTCCAGTTTGCCACAGAATCGGCTCCGCTAAAGACAACGGGTTTATCGTTTGTACCCGCAATTTTTACCGAGCCCTGGATCATGAGTTTTGCAAACTCGCCCATCAAAACGGTCACGCCCGGTTCAATGACGAGCGTATCCGTAGCGCCGACAACCACGCTCTGTTCAAGCACGTAAGGGCTATCCTTTTCTTGCAGAAAGACCTTGTTGTTCTCAGCCACCGGGAACGGCATTCCAGAAGCGACAGCCACGCTAGCAACAGTCGCCACAGCAACGAGAGAGGAACAGATTAAATTTTTCATTGAACGTTCCTCAAGGTGATTTTCTGATTGACGTTCATGCTCGGAAGCGTATCGCCTGCGACAAGGTCGCGAACATCTATAACAGCCACGAGATTCATTTCAGCAGATGATATAATTCCATGAGTGACATCAAAGAGAACCATGCCGTCGCCCACGACATAGTCACTACTCTTCAGCTGTAAATTCGAAGTCGTGTCCGGGAGTTCAAGGTATTTCACGCCCATGTGTATTTTAGCCATGCGCACGCCATCCTGGAGGAAAACGTCTTGCAGCGTGAATGTCTTATAAACGGTCGTGGAGCTATTGCCCTTGCCGAAAATCGGCATCTGGCGTTCCCAGGATTCGCCAAGTTTGACCGGCTTTTCGGGGAGAAGCGGCTGGGCCTTGAGGAAAAGCGGAATGAGGTTCAGATCATCTTCGGAAGGCATTTCGACCGCATTTTCGATAGTCGGATCGGTGATGATGCCATCGTGATCGAGCTTGAACTGGAAATTCTGAATGGATAAATACTTTTCAATGTTGCGGAATTCATCAACGGAGCGCTTGTCGCTTGTGTAATCAACGGAATCAATTTTCATTTCAAAGCGGCCCGAGCCATCGTCATACGACATGAGAAGGCTCATCGTGCTGCGTACATTCACGTGGGTACGCATGGATTCGGGTTCGTTGATGGAATCGCCGGGGATGCTTGCATTCAGCGTTGATTCAAGAACGAACGTCTGCGGAGAAACGGTCTTCGTGTTAAAAGAAAGATGGATTTCGTTCCGTTCGCAGGAACAAAGTGTCAATAACGCAATAGAGAGTGTTGAGAGCGCGGAGAATGCGCTAAACTTGGTAAAATTCATGCCTTGAATATAGTAATAGATTAGTGGTTAGTGGCTAGTAGCTAGTAATTAGAAGGGGATTAGAGACGACAAATGCATAGACCGAGAGTCGCAACAAAGCTTGCTTTGGCATGACCGAGGTCAACATTTGGGATTAGAGCGAAGCGATAATCCAAAGATGAGAGAAAAAGCGGTATAAACGGCTTAAGCGCGGTCGCCCTTGTTGCCGGAATCGCCTTTTTCAAGGCGCATCTGCTGGAAAAAGCCTTTCAAAAGGCCAAGGCATTCGTCTGCGAGAATGCCACCCGTGACTTCAACGGCGCGCTTGAGGGCGTTGCCGGTAATGACGTCGATGGTGGTGCCACAGCCGCCAAAACGGGAATCCGGAGAACCATAAACAATACGAGAAACACGGCTGTTGAGGATGGCGCCAGCGCACATGGGACATGGTTCAAGCGTCACGTAAAGCGTGCAGCCATCCAAGCGCCAGTTGTCAAGCGTGCTTGCAGCCGTGCCAATCGCGATGATTTCGGCATGAGCCGTCGCGTCCTTAAGCTGTTCGACTTGATTGTAGCCCTTCCCTATCACGACTCCGTCTTTCACGATAACGCAACCGATGGGGATTTCCTTCATGTCAAAGGCAATCTGCGCCTGGCGAAGTGCCATGCGCATAAATTTCACGTCATCGGGATTGTCAGACGAGAGACGAGAGACGAGAGACGAGAGATTTGCGTTGTTGTCGGTTACGTTGTTCATACCAACTACAACCCTCTTCCGTAGGCGCAGTAGCTATCCTCTTGCATAAAGTCGCCTTCGTGGTAATAGGCAGCACGGGCACGGCAACCGCCACAGCGGTCATTGAACTTGCACTTGGAACAAGCGCCCTTGTAAGCCTTTGTACGCAACTGCTTGAAGATTTCGGCATTTGCCCAGATTTCATCGAACGGCGTGTCGTGAACATCGCCCGCTTCTTCCATCATGTAAGCGCAGGGGCGAACCTTGCCGATCGGGCTTACGATACAGTAGTTGAGGCCAGCGAGGCAACCGCGGCTGTAACGTGTCTTGATATCGAGCTGGTCTGCAATGCGGAGGAACTGCGGAGCGCAAGTCGGCTTCACCGGGATTCCGAGCGTACGGCTCTTTTCCATAATTTTGCGGAGGAGTCCTTCGTATTCGGCAACACGGAGCGCATGACCTTCGATTTCCTTGCCTCGACCCACCGGAATGAGGAAGAAAATCTGGTGGTTCACAGCACCGATTTCCTTGACCCAGTCCATGATGTCGAAGATTTCGTTCTGGTTCCAGTCCATGATAGTCGTATGGATTTGGAACGGGAGGCCAGCCGCCTTGCAGTTTTCGATACCCATCAACGTGAGTTCAAAGGCATTCGGAAGGCCGCGGAAATCGTTATGGCGCTTAGGATCGATGCTATCGACGCTAATGCCCATCGCCATGGCCCCCGCTTCCTTGAGCTTGAACGCCAAATCATGCGTAATAAGCGTTCCGTTCGTGCCAAACACCGGGCGGAGTCCACGTTCGCGGGCATGGGCCACAAGTTCCACGATATCCGGGCGCGTCATCGGTTCGCCACCGCTGAAAATCATGATCTTGAATCCGGCCTTGGCAATCTCGTCGATGAGCTTGAGCGCTTCGTCAGTCGTAAGTTCCGCCGCCTTGTTTTCGCCAGCATCCTGGTAGCAGTGTTTACACGTCAAGTTACACTTATTCGTTGTCATCCAAGAGACGATCATGCCATAGACCTCATTCAAAATGTTTTTTACGCTTGCAAATATAGAAAAAGCAAATATATCCTATTATACCCCTATATAATTACCGTTACTATCGCAAAAAAGCTATTTTAATTTCATATGATGAATAGAAGAAGAGTTGTTATTACTGGTATGGGTGCGGTGACCCCCGTAGGCAAGTCCGCCCCCGAGCTTTGGAACGCCATCAAGGCAGGCAAGTGTGGCATCGGCCCGATCACTTTGTTCGATGCTACGAACTGCCCGGTGAAAATTGCGGCAGAAGTCAAGGATTTTAAGCCCGAAGAACATGGCATCGACCCGAAGGAAGCCCGCCGCATGGCCCGCTTCACGCAGTTCCTCGTCGCCGCCGCTAACGAAGCGGTCAAGGACGCAAGTTTAAGCCGCGAAATGCTCGCCGAAGATACGACAGGCATTGTTGCCGGTAACGGTCTTGCCGGTATGGACGTTGTCGAAGAAACTTACTGCAAGTACCTCGAAGGTGGCCGCCGTCGCGTCTCGCCGCTCGCCATGCCCGAACTGATTGCAAACGAAGCATGCGCCAACGTTTCCATCGCTCTTGGTATCACAGGCTCCGCCTGGACAGTCTGCACCGCCTGTGCCTCCGGCACGGACGCCATCGGCGTTGCCCTTGATGCCGTCCGCTCGGGCAGGCTTGACGTGTGCCTCGCCGGCGGTTCCGAAAGCGCCATCACGGACTACTCCATCAAGAGCTTTGCGGGCATGCACGCCCTCACCGACAAGTTCAACGACGCCCCGGAAAAGGCATCCCGCCCGTTCGACAAGGACCGCAGCGGTTTTGTCATGGGCGAAGCTGGTGCCATCCTCGTGCTCGAAGAGCTTGAACACGCCAAGACCCGCGGTGCAAAGATTTACGCCGAAGTCGCCGGTTACGGTTCTTCTGCCGATGCTTACCACATTACAAGCCCGCGCCCGGGTGGAGAAACCTGCGCGAAGGCTATGGTCAAGGCATTGAAAGATGCGGGCATCGCCCCGACGGATGTGGACTACTACAATGCCCACGGCACCTCGACGCACTTGAACGACCTCACCGAAACACAGATGCTGAAAATTGCGCTCGGCGAACATGCCTATAAAATCAAGATCTCTAGCACCAAGAGCATGACCGGCCACTGCGTCGGTGCAGCAGGCGTTATCGAAGCGATGATTAGCACGCTTGCCATCCGCGATTCGTTCTACCCCGCCACAATCAACCTCGACAACCCGGACGCAGAATGCGACCTCGACTACGTGCCGCACAAGGGCGTTGAAGGGAACATCGACGTTGCTGTATCTGCCTCGCTTGGCTTTGGCGGTCACAACGGTATCGTCGTCATCAAAAAATTTAAAGATTAACAAAGGAGCCGCTATGTCTGATTGGCTTTTTAAATCCTGGGTTAAAGCAACCATCTGCAGCGCAGTATTGTTCTTTTTCTACCACCTCTTCATTTCGCAGAAGTTGGAAGAAGAAGTTTCCACAAAATCTAAAGAACAAGAGTAGCTTATGGAACAGAATAAAGATATCGCCGACATCCAAGCGGCCGAAGCAACCTTCCAAAAGAAGAAGAAGTTCATCCTTTGCTACCACAGCTTTAGCGTGAACAACTTCAAGAAGGCATCCGTCCAGATCAGAAAGCTTGCAGAAGCGGCAGGTTCCCCCATCAGCATTGCGGTCATCCCCGCCTTTGGTGCCGCCCCGGAATCCGAAGCCGAACAGTTCCGCGAAGAGCTCGACAAGTTTGTCAAGGAAGGCTATGAGATTATGCTCCACGGCGCACGCCACCGCGCAGACCTCTCGCTGAACCGTAGCATTGCAGGCAAGCTCGCGCTCCTCGTTTCGAACAACGAAGCCGAATTTGCAGGCATCGACGAACGCTTCACGCAAGCACTCCTCAAGCGCAGCCTTGCTCTCTGGAAAGCACACGGCAACGGCAAGCCCTCCGGCTTTATCCCGCCGGTCTGGTTTGGCAACAAGTACCTCAAGGAACAGGCTCTCGAAATTTTCGACTACTACGAAGATTTCCACGGCATTTACCAAAAGGTCAAAGGCAACATCAAGAAGACGAACTCAGCAACGCTTAGCTTCTCGATTTTGCCCACCCCGATTCTCGGTATCGCGCAGACTTACGCCTGCCTTCGTATGCTCTTGCCGGGTGGAGTCCACCGTCTGGTGTTCCACGATAAAGACTTCAGAACGATTGGAGAAAAACGCATTTTGAACATGGTGCGCTACATTTCGACCTTGCGCGAAAAAATCATGTACAAGGACTTGTAATTTCAGGACTTCGCACAAATGATTTTAAATAAGTTTCTATCTAAAATTGATTACAAGTCTTATGAAGACTTGTATAAAAATTTCAAGATAACGATTCCGAACGATTTTAACTTCGCTTATGACGTTGTTGACGAATATGCCAAGACGGAGCCGAAACGTGAAGCCCTCGTGTGGTGTGACGATAACGATGAAAGCCACATTTACACGTTCAAGGACTTGTCGCTTGCCTCCCAGCGCACGGCGAATTTCCTTGTAGAACAAGGTATCCAGAAGGGCGACCGCGTGA
>JAEEGG010014238.1_pt1 | contig 16869 bp, 13 predicted proteins | sample 9134161 | NCBI WGS metagenome assembly JAEEGG01 (sample SAMN16246543, study PRJNA631951) | gut metagenome | biome: gut microbiome; feature: rumen; material: CR-attached | host: Bos | place: Iran: Karaj | collected 2018-10 | reverse complement strand
TTCACAGATTTTCTGTGCTGTCTGGCAAACTGCCGAACAAGCTATTAAATACCAACGATTTCAAAGAACTCTTATATTATGGCGTCGCCAATGCGGCGTAGTTATTCAAAAATTTAACGAACTATTGTTATAAAATTAGCATTATCATTATCACTCTATGTATTTTTCAAAAACATCAAATTCATCACTATCGATTCTAATATATATTATATAGTGACCGATCTCTGTAAGAAAGAAAGAAAAAGGCATACTTCTGGGTATATTTGAAACATCAGCTCTTTCAATTAAATAGCCGTCTTTAAATATAAGCAATTCTGCTTCTATTGTACGATCTAACTGAATATACACCAAGTTAGTTGCCTTATCAAAAGATACCGAAATATTAACAGTCGGAGTATAATCTGGACCTTCACTGGGATCTTTTGGTGGATTTTCTATTTGTGCAAATACACTGTGCGGCATTAAAGCTACTATTACCCAAAAAACACTTAAAAATAATTTTTCTTTCATACGCATAAAACTTTTTTCTTCTGCAAATATAAGACAAATAACATTATTTACAAGCTTTTTTGAGTGAAACGTATTTTCTACCGTTTACAATTCTAAAAATGCAAAACACTCTATATCAGATTGTTACATAAAACATATCCACAAAAACATACTCAAATTGTAACTCTATACTTTCCTGATTATTTGCATATCTCATAGAAATATACTATTTTTGCACCGAATATAATTATTTGATTATGGTTCGCAATTATCTATTATCACTTCTATTTATAACATTGCTAAGCTGTGAGCAACATAGCAAAAGCTATAATCAGCTAATCGCGATTGACAGTTTGTTAATGAATGATCAGACAGATTCTGCTTTATACTTAATTAATATGATTAACGTTGAAGGTATGGATGAAGAAACAACTGCTTATTATCGTTTATTAAAAGCACAATGTCAATATAAAACATATCAACCTGATCTTCCATCTTCACTGATAGATTCTGCTCTCTCATATTATGAAAAAAAAGATGATAAGGAAAAACTTGCTCGTTCCCTATATTATAAAGGATCTATTTTAAACAAAATGGACAAACAGAGAGAAGCCATAGAACAAATAGAAAAAGCAAAAAGATTAATTTTAGGCAGTAAAAATAATATATTGCTGCATCATATTTTTTACAAATTAGCTATTATCAATAATAAGAACTATGAGTACAATTTAGCAAAGGATAATGCTCTCCGCGCGCTCTTTTATTCACTGAAAAAAAGGAAGAGAGATCATTTAATGTCAGACTACCTACTTCTTTCCTCATGTTATTACAATTTGGGAAATATGGATAGTTGTCAATATTATACTGAAAAATGTATTAAGCTGATTAATAGTATTCCTTCCAATCCCAAAACTCTTCGTGCTAATGCTTGGGCAAGTTTAGGAATAAACTATTACCCGATAGATAAGGTTAAGTCTGAAGAGTTTCTTGAAAAATCAATGTCTATTGTGCCTGTACAAAGTGCGTATGGTGCATTAGGCAGACTGAAACTGAAAAAGGGAGATACACTGACGGCCAAGAACCTCTTTGAAGAAGGTATTAAGATTAGCAAGGCAATCAATATCAAAGTTGACAACCTATTGTGGCTTAGCAAACTTGAACAAGAAGCTGGTAACTATCAGCGAGCTCATGAACTTTCTAAATTGGCCTACAATATGCAAGACTCGCTGAACAAGGCTCAAAGGGAAGAGAACATTAGAGCACAGCAAATAGAATATGACAGAATTGCTGAAAAGGAACAGACCAGCGACAAACTATTTTATGCCTTAATAGCTATCGTAACCATTATCGTTATAGGGAGCTGCATCAGCTGGTACCTTGTAAGAAGGAAGAGGGAAATAACAATGGAATTGTCATCAACTCATGAAAAACTTGATATAGCTCAGGAGCAATTACTTTCTTCGCAAGAAGAACTGAGATTTAAGGACAAGAAGCTAAGATCAGCCAATAAGAAACTTGCTAATACAGAGAAAAAACAGAAAGAGATTCGAAAAGAACAACTGAATAACGAAAAAGCCTGGGCCAATGGCCACAAACTTTATACAGATATTCTTTTTGGGGGTAAAATAAACCAATGGACCAAGAAAGACTTTACAGAGCTTTTCAGCTACTATCAACAGATGAATCCAGAATTTGCAGAATTTATCGACAATAATTACGAGAAACTCACTCCTAATGAGTATCTATTGCTCCTCCTGTTACATATAGGGAAGAGTGATAATGACATAATGAAGACTATGTGTCTTACTCTAGGGGCATTTCATACCACAAAGTCTAGAATCCATAAAAAAAAGGTTCTAAGTTAATGTGCGCAAATATTAGGAAAAACGGAAAAGAAGTTATTTGTACTTCTCGACGCGGGCATCGCTGATAATACCCTGCCAGTTGAGACCGAAGGCGAAGTCGTAGGTATGGCCGTCGGCATCCTGATAGCAACGCAGGTCGCGGGGCACGTCTTCCTGCTGCTCCTCGACGGTCTTCATGTCGGCAGGCATCTGCATGGGCAGGAGGGCAGAGGGCTCTGCCTTGCCGCTGATGATGTCGAGCAGGGCCTGATGCTGCACCTTGAAGGAGATGAGGATGGCATTGGCGGAGGGCTCAATCTCTGAGAGGACGACGGGGCGGCCTGTCTCGATGATCACCACCACGGGTTTCTCCCCCATCGCTTTCTTGGTGTTCTGAACCATCAACATATCGTCACGGTTATAGGCCTTGACGGTCTTTCCGCGGAAGCTGCGGTTGGTGAATGTCTCCATGGGATCGCCACCGGCAATGCTGACGGCGCGGGCATCGCAGGCCGTATAGTCGTCGTACTGCAGGCTGAAGGGCACATAGCCGTTGCCGCCACGTCGTACGTCGTCTGTACTGTAGCCGATGCCTGTGCTGGGCTCCTGAATCAGACAGATGGCGAAGTCGGCCTCCTCAGGCTGCTGCACCACGTCGAAGTATTTCCTCACCAGTTCGAGATCGATCGGCTCGACGGTCTTGTCCTCGGAGATGCCTCCCCAGATACCGGGGATGGCAGGGAAGTGGCGCTTAGGCACGTAGACCTTTTTGCGGTCCTTCACGGGGAGTATGCCGTTGCCGTGGTTCTTGAGCATGACGACAGACTTGAGCTGGGCTTCGTAGCCCTCCTTCATAAATTCGGGATTGCCGACAAACTTCTCTGTAGCGGCAGGATCCAGATAGGGATTCTCGAACAGTCCCACGCGGAACACATTCAACAGCAGACGACGGGCAGAGAGCTCAAAACGCTCACGGGCACTCTCCTCGCCCAGCTCACGGCTCCACATCTGCCAGGCCTCGAGCACAGGTCCTATCTCGTTGTTTCCGCCGAACTGATCGACACCTGCCTGCAGGATCTTATAATGGCGCTCGGCCTCGGAGAGTTGTTCCACGCCCCAGGGCTTGCCGCCGATAGGGCTGTCGAGCACCTTGATATCCTTAGTGATACCCCAGTCGGTACAGGCCACTCCCTCGAATCTGGCCTCATCGCGAAGCTGTTGCTGGATGAGCCAACGGCTATAGCTGCCGCCTACGTTCTCTCCCGACGGGTCCTGATTCCACAGGATGCTGTAGATGGGCATGACGGCAGAGGCCATCTCGGTACCACCTTCCAGACGGAAGGCTCCCTCGACGAATGAGCGTTTGTGCATGGCGAGGTTGTTGCCTGGATAGACGGCATACTTACCTGAGGCGAAATGGGAGTCGCGCCCTCCCTCCTGGGCACCATAGCCATACCAGTGCTTCACCATCGCGTTGACACTCTTCATGCCCCACCCCTTGGTCTCGGGTGTGGTCTGGAAACCGTCGCAATAGGCGCGGGCCATATCGGTGGCCAGCTGCGGATCCTCGCCAAAGGTGCCGTCGAAGCGGAACCAGCGGGGATCGGTGGCGATGTCCACCTGGGGCGAAAGGGCTGTTGCGATGCCCAGGGCACGGTATTCCTCGGAAGCGATCTCACCGAAGCGGAGCACGACCTGAGGATCGAAGGTCGCTGCCAGTCCGAGTGACGTAGGCCAAAGTGAGATCTGACCGCCTGCGCCTGCATTGAACTCTGCGGTTCCCGTAGCCTCATGACGCGGATCGGAACTGGTGTTGGCAGGGATGCCATGGTCGAGCCCCTCGACAAAGGCCTGCATGTTGTTGTTCCATCTGGCAGCAACGGCAGGACTCGCCACGGTGGTGATGAGTACGGCGCGGAGATGATCGTCGCGGAGGAACTTCTGCTGGTCGGCCGTCAGACTGTCGGCAGGCAACGGCTGATGGCTGCTGTAGAGCATCAGTCCGGCAATCTCCTCTACCGAGAGCTTCGAAGCGAGGTCGGCAGCGCGCTCTTGGGCTGAGAGCCGCCAGTCCTCATAGGCATCGAGCGAATCGTTGCGGTTCAGGTCCTTGAAGGCAAGACCGTCAACAGTCAGGATTCTGACGCCTGACTGTGGTGAATAGCCCAGTGCAGGGCCGTCGTTCTGAGTTACCAACACGAAAGAGTCCACCTGCTGCTCCGACCACTGCTGGCCAGTGCATGCCATTAATCCCATGAGCATACCGCCCACGGCCATCATTACTACTACCCTAAACTTTCTCATAATTACTTATTTTGTATTTTGACGATTCATGCTTTGGGGGACGAAGAAACATTGGCGGGGCATTTCGACGGCGAGAGTGATCTCACGGAACCTGTCGAACGAGAGGTAGTCGAGCCCCTTGTTGCCGTGGTCCTTGCCCCAGGAATTCTTCATGATGAAATACTTCTCGCCATGTTCGTCGTGGGCGATGCCGACGATGGCCATAGCGTGGCCCTTGCTCTCCCAGCAGACACCGTGGTGCTGGCGCACGGCGCGCTCGGTCTTTGCCAGCAGCGAGTCGATGGGGACGTTCAGAAACCGGTCGTGCAGCCAGTTGTCAGGCACGTCGACGTCTATCACCGTATTATATGGTTCGCGCGCAGTACTCGTCAGCGTGATGTATTCGCCAGGCCTGCAGACACTTCGGGCAAATTCCTGCGTGGTGTAGGTGGCACCGAGCATGAACACCCACCTTGGAGCAGGGGTCTCAACGGTGCGCATGGCATCGTAGCCCACGATGCCGTATTTCTGGATCAGGCGCAGGAGCGTGGCACCCATGCCGCGTTTGCTCTCAGGTGCAGAGGGCTCGCGTTCGAGCATCTTCTCTATATAATAGGGTGAGAGGTTCACGGAGTCGCCCCATGAGAGGTGTTCCGTCTCGATGGCGGCGAGCATGGCGTAGATCCAGCAGGTCTGGGTACCTCCCTGGTCTTTGACGGGCGTCATGCGGTTGAGCACTTCATGGGTGAAGTGATGGTGCTCCTGCTTTGCGGCACAGCTGCAGAGCAGCGCAATCACACTGATCGTCAACAGTTTCTTCATCTCAGTAGCCCTTGTTCTGTGTGATGTTCGGGTTGAAGTTCAGGATGTCACTGGGGATGGGGAAGACGGTGGTGTGACCGTCGCTCTCGTCGATCTTCACATAGTCCTCATCGCCCATGAATAGGCTCTCATACTGGTTGAAGCGGATGAGATCCTGTCTGCGCCACCCCTCCCAGCAGAGTTCGAGCAGACGTTCGTCGAGCAGGTTCTGAAGACTGATCTTCCTGGGTTTCATGTGGGAGCGTGTACGGACGGCATCGAAGTCGGCCTGTCCGTCCATGCCGTTGCGCAACTTGGCTTCGGCTCGCATCAGCAGCACGTCGGCATAGCGGAAGAGCACGATGTCGTTGTCCATCAGCTTGCCTTCCTTGGTGGCATTCTTGTCCACCTCGTATTTCTTCATGCGAGCGCCGGCTGTCTCCACGTAGGGACTATCGCTGAGGTCGAGTTTTACCTCCAGAGGATAATAGGTGAACGGCTGGCCAGTACGGTCGGTGACAATGTCACCATAATAGTCATAGACAATACCGCCCCAGTAGTTCAGGCCGAAACGGGTGTCCTCTTCGTCTGTGCCATAGCCGAAGATCTCGAGCGTGCGCAGAGTGGCGCAGGCACCGTTCTCGCCCGTGAAACCATAGGCGTCGGCATGCCGGTAGTGCCAGGAACGGAAGAAGCACTGCTGCTCGTTGTAGTAGAGATCCTTGTCCATGGCAACAACCCAGATATTCTCGCAAGAGTTCTCGTTGTTGACCTTGAAATTATCGGAATAGTTCTCTTCAAGTCTGAAGCCCATAGCCTCCAGCTCGTTGCAATAGAAGATGGTTGCCTCCCATGCATTCATCATCTCCCCGTCGATATCGAACTGCATTTCAGAACCATCGGGGCGTTTGCCGTCTGTCCAGTCGTCGTCGGCATAGACCTCGGCATTGAGCATGAGCTTGGCGAGCACAAAGGTGACCACGGGGTAGGTGATCCTGCTGTAGTAGTCACCCTGTTTCACGCTGTTCTCAACGGGGAGCAACTGGCGCGCCAGTTGCAGCTCATCGATGACGAACCTGAACAGCTGGCTCCGTTCGGCCTGCCTGAGCTGGCTTTGCACCACTTCGGTAGAGGTGATGATGGGCACGCGCGCGAAGAGGTCGAGCAGATACCAGTAGCAGATGGCGCGCAGGGCCTGCACCTCGGAGGTATAACGGATTAGCTCTTGTGTGGTGAGCAGGCTTCTGTGGGCATTGAGCTGCTCGATGGAGTTGTTACAAAGTGTGATGACCTTGTAAAGGAAGAGCCAAGAGTTTGAGGATGTCTCATGTCCTGACGTCCACGCATGGCGGTAGAGTTCCGCCCACGTCCCACCGTCGTACCAGTCGGTGCCTCGGATGGGTATCATGGCTTCGTCGGAACCAAAGGTCTGCATATCGTAGATGCCGCGGCAGGTGCCTTGGATACCTTCGCCTTCTTCAGAGCTTCCTATATAATTATATAAGGTGGCGACGGTATTGCGGAAGAGGGCATTGGCATTGGAATAAGCCTGTTCCTCGGTGATCTGGTCGCGTGGATCCTCATTGAGAGAACAGGATAGAGGCAGAAGGGCAAAAAGGCCAATAACCAGAGACCTGCCAATCCGCCAGGAATGCTTCGTTTTTATCATGACTGTCATATCTTGCATGTTCACTGTTTTACCTTTTTACGATTCAAAACTTCAAGCTTAACCCTATGGTGTACGAGCGGTAGACGGGCATGACGTTCTTGTCGTCGATGCCGAGTGTCTCGTTGATGATACTCGAGTTGATGATGGGCGTCAGTCCGCTGTAGCCAGTGAAGGTGGCAAGGTTGTTGACGGAGGCAGAGAGCCTTATGCCCTGGATGTGCCGCGAGCGTACGGGAACATTCCAGCCTAAGGTGACGTAGTCGATGTTGACATAGTCGCCGCGTTCCAGCCAGTAGTCGCTGATGGTCTGGTCGTGGATGTTTTCCTTGTCGGCTCCTTTGGCGATGTTATAGTTGGGCAGCGACAGCATGTTGTTATAGGTCAGGCCTGAGCCGTTGTAGATCTTGTGTCCGAAGGCTCCGTTCATCTGCATGGTCACATCCCACTGCTTGTAGCGGAAGGCGATGTTCGATCCCATCATAGCCTTCGGCGTGGCTTGTCCGCAGATATATTTCTCCTCGCTGACGTCGTAATATCTTGTACCGTCACTATAAGTCACGATGCCGTTGCAATGGGGCAGGTAGAACATGCCGAGCTGCTCTCCCACAATCTGCTTGACAATGTCGCTGGAGCCGTGGAATCCTGCTCCCCAGAGTGAGGAGATGCCGCTTGAGCTGGGAGCCGTCAGGTACTGGCCGTTGTAATAGCCGTCGAGCGAGATGAGCTTGTTTCGCTCGAAAGTCCAGTTCATGTTAATGGTGAGCTCCATGTCGTTCGTGCGCAGGGGTGTGATGCCGAAGCCGATCTCCAGTCCGCTGTTCTGCATCGATCCGAGGTTGGCCAGCAGTTCATCGTAGGTAAAGGGGGGGACTGGAACCGTATAGGCATAGAGCATGTCTGTGGTTTTCGAGATGTAGTTGTCGATGGTGATGGCGATGCGGTTATTCCAGAACGAGAAGTCAAGTCCGATGTTGAAGGTGCGCTTGATCTCCCACTTCAGGTCGGGATTGGCATTGCGAACAATGCCGAGGGTAACGGCAGGTGTGCCTCCCACAGGCACGACACCGTTGGGCTGCATCAGTTCCAGAGAGTTGTAGGAGTCGATGCCAGCCTGATTTCCTGACAGTCCGTAGCCTATGCGCAGCTTGGCATTGTTGATGAACTTCAGTTTCTTCATCCAGGGCTCCTTGGTGATGACCCATGCTCCGCTGGCAGAGGGGAAGAATCCCCAGCGGTGGTTCTTGCCGAACTTGGAGGAAGCGTCGCCACGGGCATTGACCGTCAGGGTGTATCTGTCGTAGAGCGTATATTGGGCACGCATCAGCAACGATTCCATGTGAAAGTCGTTATAGTAAGAGTCGGTGCCGTCCCAGGGACGGTTGGCACCTGCCGACAGCTTATAGTAGCTGAACTCGTCGGTGGAATAGCCTGTGGAGGTGGTATAGAATCCCTTTGACGTCTTACTCTCAGCCTCAGCCAGTGCCATCAGCTTCAGTGTTGAGTGCTTGGTGTTGAGGTTGTATGTCAACGAGATGTTGCCGAGCATTTCTACGTTCTTGTCATTGCGGCAGTATGCCTCTCCCCGTTTCCAGACGCTGGTGGGGTAATAATGGGCATTGCTGATGTTGTTGTAGGAATAGGATCCGAAAGCATTCAGTGTCAGTTTTGAAGAGAGGATGACCTTCGCCTTCATGTGGATGTTGTAATGGCCGTTCTCCTCGTCCTGCGTCATGTCCAGCAACGACAGGGGATTCCTGATCCAGAGAGCTTCCGTCACCTGGTCATACGAGCCGTCGGCATTCCTCGTGTCAGGGAAGGTGGGGTTGAAGGTGGCTGCCGAGTAGAACAGTTCCTGCTGGTAGGGCAGGCGTGAAATCCGCTGCATCGACCCCACCATACCGAGGTCTACCGTCAGGTGATTGTCGAAAGCTTGTTGCGAGATGTCGAGCTTCGCAATGAAATTGCGGTTACCCTGGGTCTTGATGACCGTCTTGTGCTCCATCATACCCACCGATGCACGATAGTTGGCTGTCTCTGTGCCGCCGCCGAAGGCGATGTGGTGGTTCTGGACATAACCGGTACGCTCGATAGCCTTCCTGAAGTCAGTGTCGTAACCCTTGTCGATATAGCTGAGGCCAAGGGCATTCGCAGCCTGACGGTATTCGCTGGCGTTCATCATTTCCGTACGTTTGAAGACTTGTTCTACGCCCATGCTGCCGTCGTAGGAGATGTGGAAGGGCTGGCTGCGCCCTTTCTTCGTGGCCACCTCGATGACGCCTGCCGCACCACGGCTGCCGTACTGTGCCGTCTCCGATGCATCCTTCAGGATGGTAAAGCTTTCGATATCGGCTGGATAGATGGTGGAGAGGATGGCCAGGTCGGCAGTCACACCGTCGATAATGACCAGCGGGTCGTTGTTACCCGTCAATGATGTGGTACCACGGACGCGTACGGCAGAAACCATCGCCTCCTGATTGCCGCCTGAAGTCACCTGTACACCCGCAGCCTGTCCGCTCAGGGCATCAAGCGACGAAGTGATCAGACCTTTGTTCATCCGCTCTTCCGTCACTTGGTCAATGGCGCCAGCAAACGTATTCTTATCTCCTATCGTGTAGCCAATCTTCACCTTGGCGGTGTCGTTAGCCACCTTCTGAGCACCTCCTGTAATAGCCAGCATGACTGTTAGAAGAGTCGTTCCCCATCTGATATTCATATTTTCCGTTTTTAGCAATCTGTTTGCAAAGATACGAAAAAATGAGTTAAAAACAAATTATTAGCTCAAAAAAGCATATATCGTTTTGGCAATGTGATAAAAAATGCCTAACTTTGTTGCCTCAATTCGGAAGAAAGATGCATATAGCGATTGCAGGAAACATAGGAAGCGGGAAATCCACGCTGACGAAGATGCTGGCCAAGCACTATGGCTGGGAGCCGCGTTTCGAGTCGGTTGAGGATAATCCCTACCTGGAGGACTACTACCGCGATATCCACCGGTGGTCGTTCAACCTTGAGGTGTATTTCCTCAAGGAGCGCTTCCGTGACCTCATCGCCATCTCGCAGACTGACCATACGATTATCCAGGACCGTACCATCTTCGAGGGCGTCTATGTCTTCATGGCCAACAACAAGGCGATGGGCAACCTCTCCGACCGTGACTATGAGACCTACATGGAACTCTTCGAGCAGATGATGTCGATGGTGCGCCTGCCCGACCTCATGATCTATCTGCGTGCCTCAGTCCCTCAGCTCGTCAGTAACATCCAGCAGCGGGGACGCGACTACGAGCAGACGATCCAGCTGGATTACCTGCAGAACCTCAATGAACGTTACGACGACTTTATCTACAACAAGTATCAAGGCCGCGTGATGACGGTGGAGAAGGACGGGCTCGACTTCATCCGTCGTCCAAAAGACCTGGCACAGGTCATCGACCGTATCGATGCCAACCTCTTCGGCCTGTGGCCTGATATCTCTAACCCCTAACCCCTATCACTTATGCACATCGCAGTAGCAGGAAACATCGGCAGTGGCAAGACCACCCTCACCAAATTACTGGCCCACCGTTATGGCTGGACACCAAGGTTTGAACCCGTAGACAACAACCCTTATCTGGCAGACTTCTATGCCGATATGCCCAGATGGTCGTTCAATCTCCAGATCTACTTCCTGAACAAACGCTTCAAGGAGGTGGTGGAGATATCCAAGTCGAACGAGACGATCATCCAGGACCGTACCATCTTCGAGGATGCCCGTATCTTCGCACCAAACCTGCACGGACAAGGGATGATGAGCGACCGCGACTTCCAGAACTACTCCGACCTCTTCGACCTGATGATGTCGCTTGTGAAGCTGCCCGATCTCATGATCTATATCCGCTCGAGCATCCCGACTCTGGTGGCACAGATTCAGAAGCGGGGACGTGAGTATGAGCAGACCATGCGCCTCGACTATCTTCAGGGATTGGAGAAGCGCTACGAAGAGTGGATCTCTACCTATAAGGGGCCGCTGATCATCGTCGACGGCGATCACTGCAAGTTCGGTGAGGATCCGGAAGCCCTGAAAGTGGTGACGGACATGATCGATGCCAAACTCTACGGCCTCTTCCCCTTAGAGTAATGTCCTGTAACTCCTTGTCTCCTTGTCTCCCAAAATAATAAGTATGATTAATGATTACGAAATAATGGCCCCTGTGGGCTCAAGAGAATGCCTGGCAGCAGCGATACAAGCCGGTGCCGACAGTATTTACTTCGGCATTGAGAAGCTGAACATGCGGGCACATTCTGCCTCGACGTTTACCATCGACGACCTGAAGGAGATGGCGCAGACCTGCAATGAGCATGGTATCAAGAGCTACCTCACCGTCAATACCATTATCTATGGCGAGGATATCCCCTTGATGCATGAGATTATCGATGCAGCCAAGGAGGCAGGCATCTCTGCCGTCATCGCCAGTGACGTGGCTGTGATGACCTATTGCAACCGGGTGGGTCAGGAGGTACACCTCTCCACACAACTCAATATCTCAAACATCGAGGCACTGCGGTTCTATGCCCAGTTTGCAGACGTCGTAGTGTTGGCACGCGAACTGAACATGGACCAGGTGGCTGAGATCTACCGTCAGGTTGAGGCAGAGCATATCTGCGGCCCCTCGGGCGAACAGGTCCGAATCGAGATGTTCTGTCATGGTGCCCTTTGCATGGCCATCAGCGGAAAATGCTATATGAGTCTGCATGCCGCCAACCGCAGCGCCAATCGTGGGGAGTGCATACAGGTGTGCCGTCGCTCCTACACCGCCACCGACAACGAGACGGGCTATCAGCTCGACATCGACAATAAATATATCATGTCGCCTAAGGACCTGAAGACCGTGCGCTTTATCGATAAGATGATGAGCGCAGGCGTCCGCGTGTTTAAGATCGAGGGCCGTGCCCGTGGGCCCGAATACGTCTACACGGTCGTGAAGTGTTACAAGGAGGCTATCCGGGCCGTACTCGACGGTACGTTTACAGACGACAGGAAGGATGAGTGGGACCGTCGGCTCGCCACCGTCTTCAACCGTGGTTTTTGGGACGGCTACTACCAGGGGCAGCTGATGGGAGAGTGGAACAAGAACTACGGTTCCAATGCCACCGAGCGCAAGGTCTATATCGGCAAGGGCGTGAAGTACTTCTCGAAACTCGGCGTGGCTGAGTTCACCGTTGAGGCCAGTACCTTCAAGGTGGGCGACAAGATGCTCATCACAGGACCCACGACGGGTGTCATCTATGTGACAGCCGACGAGATCCATGATGACAACGGTCCTGTCGCTGAGGCCCAACAAGGCTCAAAGGTATCCATTGCCGTCCCCCAGAAAGTGCGCCCCAGCGACAAGCTCTTTAAATTAGTAAGAGAAGGGGGCAAATAGTAAATTGTTAAATTGTAAATCGTAAATAGCTAAATCGTAAATAATAATGATGACGATTAACGAGATTCAAGACGAGATAATTGAGGAGTTCAGTGGTTTCGATGACTGGATGGACAGATATCAGCTACTCATTGACCTGGGCAATGAGCAGGAACCGCTGGATGATAAGTATAAAACGGAAAGCAATCTGATCGACGGCTGCCAGAGCCGTGTGTGGCTGCAGGCAGACTATGAGGATGGCAGAATACACTTCCGTGCCGAGAGCGACGCTCTCATTGTGAAGGGTATCGTGGCCTTGCTCATCCGCGTGCTCAGCGATCGTACGCCGCAGGAGATACTCCATGCCGACCTCTATTTCATCGAGGAGATTGGTCTGAAGGAGCACCTGTCGCCCACGCGCAGCAACGGACTTGTAGCAATGGTTAAGCAAATCCGCATGTATGCGCTGGCTTTCAGCACGAAGCAATAAAGGAACATCTTTTTTTGATATTTATTAACGCAAGAAAAGTTCTCCAAGACGGAAAACTTTCGGATATATTTTGTATCTTTGCCAACGATTTTCGACTAAAAAACTATCAAAAATATGATCCAGACAGTAGTAAAACGTGACGGGCGCATCGTAGGATTCAACGAGCAGAAGATCATGGCTGCCATCCGTAAGGCGATGCTCCATACCGACAAGGGCGAGGATGAGCGTCTTTTGTATCAGATCACTGACCATATTGCCCAGCGTGGCGACAGCCGCATGACCGTTGAGCAGATCCAGGACGCTGTGGAGATGGAGTTGATGAAGTCGAGCCGTAAGGACGTAGCCCAGAAGTACATCGCCTATCGCAACCAGCGCTCCATCGCCCGCAAGGCCAAGACACGCGATGTCTTCCTCGACATCGTGAACATCAAGAACAACGATGTGACACGCGAGAACGCCAACATGAATGCCGACACCCCTGCCGGCATGATGATGAAGTTCGCCTCAGAGACCACCAAGCCTTTCGTCGACGACTACCTGCTTTCCGAGGAGAGCCGTGACGCCGTGGAGCATAACTACCTGCATATCCACGATAAGGATTATTACCCCACGAAGTCGCTCACCTGTGTGCAGCATCCGCTCGACCACATACTGAACTGCGGCTTCATAGCTGGTCACGGTGCCTCGCGCCCTGCGCGTCGTATAGAGACAGCCTCGGTACTCGCCTGCATCTCCATGGAATGCGCACAGAACGAAATGCACGGCGGACAGGCCATCCCTGCCTTCGACTTCTACCTCGCGCCCTATGTGCGTATGAGCTATATAGAAGAACTGAAAGCCCTTGAGGACCTGAACGGCGAGAGCTATCAGGATCTCTACGATGAGCCGCTGATGGACTATATCAAGAAACCGCTCGACGGTCTTTCTGGCCGTGAGCGCGCCCAGCAGCATGCCATCAACAAGACGGTGGGTCGTGTGCATCAGGCTATGGAGGCTTTTATCCACAACATGAACACCATCCATTCACGTGGGGGCAACCAGGTGGTATTCTCCTCGATCAACTATGGTACTGACACCTCTGCCGAAGGCCGCTGCATCATGCGCGAGATTCTGCTCTCCACCTACGAGGGAGTGGGTGGCGGTGAGACGGCCATCTTCCCCATTCAGATCTGGAAGAAGAAGCGTGGCGTGAACTATCTGCCCGAGGATCGTAACTTCGATCTCTACCAGCTGGCCTGCAAGGTGACAGCCCGCAGGTTCTTCCCCAACTTCCTGAACCTCGACGCTACCTTCAACCAGGACAGCGAGTGGCGCGCCGACGATCCGAAGCGCTACGAGCACGAGGTGGCCACGATGGGCTGCCGCACCCGCGTGTTTGAAAACCGCTTCGGACAGAAGACCTCTATCGGACGCGGTAACCTGTCGTTCTCGACCATCAATATCGTAAAACTCGCTATCGAGTGTATGGAAGAGCCCGACAGGCAGAAGCGCATCGACATGTTCTTCGCCAAGCTCGACCACATGCTGGAGTTGACTGCCGCACAACTCGACGACCGTTTCCAGTTCCAGAAGACCGCCTTCACCCGACAGTTCCCCCTACTCATGAAGAGTCTCTGGATTGGTGCCGACAAGCTGGGTCCCTACGACACGATCGAGAGTGTCATCAACCAGGGTACGCTTGGCATCGGTTTCATCGGTCTGGCAGAATGCCTGGTGGCTCTTGTGGGCAAGCACCATGGCGAGAGTGAGGAGGCACAGGAACTCGGTCTGAAGATTGTCACCTATATGCGTGACCGTGTGAATGAGTTCTGCGATCGTTACCATCATAACTATTCCGTGCTGGCTACACCCGCTGAAGGCCTCAGCGGCAAGTTTACGAAGAAAGACCGTAAGCAGTTCGGCATCATCCCTGGCGTGACAGACCGCGACTATTACACAAACTCCAACCACGTGCCTGTCTATTACAAGTGCTCTGCCCGTCATAAGGCTGAGGTGGAGGCGCCCTATCACGACCTGACGCGTGGCGGACATATCTTCTACGTGGAGATCGACGGCGATGCCACCCACAACCCTCAGGTGATCATGAGCGTGGTCGACATGATGGACAGGCTGAACATGGGTTACGGCAGTGTGAACCACAACCGCAACCGCTGCATGGACTGCGGCTATGAGAATGCCGATGACCATCTGGAGGTCTGTCCCAAGTGTGGCAGCAAGAACATCGACAAGTTGCAGCGCATCACGGGCTATCTCGTCGGGACGACCGACCGTTGGAACTCTGGGAAGCTCGCTGAGCTCAACGACCGTGTGACCCATATCGACCATGGCTCACAAGATCTTTTCCCTGAAGGATGATTCGTGTACTCGATATCATAGAAGATACGATGGTGGACGGTCCGGGTTTCCGGACCTCCATTTATTGTGCAGGCTGTGGACATCGGTGTGCAGGCTGTCATAATCCCCAGTCGTGGGCTTTCGACGGCGGACGGGAGATGACCACGGCTCAGATCATGAAGGTCATCATGGCCGACCCCTTTGCCAACGTCACCTTCTCCGGTGGTGACCCGATGTACCAGGCTGCCGGCTTCGCAGAACTGGCACATGCCATCCATACTTATTCCAATAAGGATATCTGGTGCTATACAGGCTTTACGTTCGAAAGCCTGATCAACGAAGACCAGCGCGAACTCCTCGAACAGCTCGATGTCCTTGTCGACGGCCCTTTCATCCAGAGCCTCCACGACCCAGACCTGCTCTTCCGAGGCAGCAGCAACCAGCGCATCATCGATGTCCAGAAATCCCTTTACACAGGCCAGATCGTCCTCTGGGAGCCTGACGTCACCGTATAGAAAGAGGATGCGCCCATCATGAAATGAACACATCCTCATTTTAATAGAGACTCTTTTTTTACCTTTTTCTTGCGCTCCTTGCGGTGCTCAGGCGAGCAAGCTCGGAGTCCTTTTACCTTTAAAAAGGTCCGTGACCGAGACAACTCGTGGTCGTGATGGCCGTCAGGAAAGCCGTGAGCGCAGCTACTATCATCTTCACCGCCAGCTCAATAATCCTTTGCTTCTTCATAATTTGAAAATTGAAGTTTGAAAATTGAAATTTGCCCCAGCGCATTAAGGATTGTCGTCACTACCTGGATTGTCGTTCGAGCCGGGATTGTCATTGCTGCCCGGATTGTCGTTCGAACCAGGATTCTCACTTCCACCCTGCGAGCTGCCGCCGTTCTGCGCCTTCCACTCTGCCACGGCTGTCGCGATCGGCTTCAAGGTGGTCACGCTCTTCTCCTTGCCGTCCACCGTCACCTTCTGGGTCGAGATGATGTTGCGCAGCTCCAGCGTGCAGGCATCCTTGAATCGCGGGCCGCAGAGGTTGTCGAGCTTGGTGGAATCGGGCAGGAATCGGATGTGGATCGCCTTCACGATGTCGTTCGGGTTCAGACCGTCCATGGCCGCGATGTTTGCCACTGCCCCCGTCTTGGGCATGACCTCGGCCGTCGGATAGAATGTTCCGAGATTTCCCAGCTGAACTGGCACGCCCTGCGCCACGAGCTCGGGCAGGCACTCGGTGATCTGCGTCAGCACACCCTCCACGATCGAGCGGCCGTAGATCGAGCCGTGATCCGTCATGTGCTTGGCGAAGCCTCGCAGCGAGAGCGTCTTCTGCGTGTCCACCTCAGGATAATACTTGCCGTAGGCCGAAGAGCCCTCGATCTTGTTCTGTCGAAGATTAATCCCCATTGCAATTTTCTGTGTTGCCATAATTGAAAAATTGGTGTTAAATTATTAAGTTTCTTTGCGACCATCTACATCGGCTGGCCGCCTACCGCTGTGTGCACATCTTCTTGTTATCGAGTACAAAGGTACAAAAATTATCCATGCGAAACAAGCTTTTCTCAAAATCA
>JAEEGG010014235.1_pt1 | contig 16871 bp, 10 predicted proteins | sample 9134161 | NCBI WGS metagenome assembly JAEEGG01 (sample SAMN16246543, study PRJNA631951) | gut metagenome | biome: gut microbiome; feature: rumen; material: CR-attached | host: Bos | place: Iran: Karaj | collected 2018-10 | reverse complement strand
AGGCGACCCCATACACGCCCAGCGGGAGGCCAGGCCGAACCCCGTGTACCGTCTGGACACTACGCGACACAAAGTCGTGAATGACCTGGCAGCGAAAGGTGAGCCATTTGACCTCCAGTTCATCGGGGTCGTGGTCCAGGAAGATGTGTCCCGGCTCTTCAAAGATGGGCCAGCGTTCCGGGTTGCGGCCCAGGTATTCGCCGAAAGCCAGGCGGGCGACGTCCGTATAACCGGCGTCCAGGGCATAGTCGTCGTACCGGCAACGGTCCATGATAATGCCGTCCAGGCCTTCGTAGGAGGCCAGTTCGGCCAGCATTTTCAGCAGAAAATCCTGCACATCGGGATTGGCGGGATCCATAAACCGGCCGCCCGCGGTATGGGCATCGTCCAGGTGATTGACCAGTTTCCCGTCCTTGTGCAGGTCTACGGCGGCCCAGTCCCGCCGTTCGGGGTGATCGTAGAGCATGCCACTCTCCCCCGCCTTGCAGCGGTAGCCGCCCACCATCATATTCACGCCCGCCAGCACTTTGAGCCCGGCGGCGTGGCCGGCGTCGATAAAGGCCTGCAGATAGTCGAAATCAGCGGTACGGGGGACGTATCTGAGATCGCCGTTCTGCCAAAGGGCTACTTGGGTAAGCGCCGGAGCCACCTCGCTCTTGAACAGGACGTCGCCGCTGGTAGGGCGCACCTCCACTGCCAGGTGGGTGAAGCCGGCATCGGCCAGGCGCTGGCAATCGGCCCATATGTTTTCCTCACTGTTGCCGTACTGCCGGAAATTGGCGCCCACCTCTATCCACACCATACGGGGCTTGCCCGTCGGTTTTTCCTGGCAACAGGTGAGCAGCAGAAGCAGCGCGAAAAGGGGGAAAAGACGTTTCATCAGACTTTCAGTTTAATGCCCGACTTTATAAGGATCCAGGCCACGGCCATCACCGCCACGGTGTAGAGGGCCGATTTGGCCACGCCCACCCAGCCGCACAGCCAGGCGGGAATGGAAGGTTCCAGCAGCACCCAGCCCACAATGAACAGGTAGGGAATCATATATACGGTGAGCGTGGCGGTACCCGCAGGCTGCAAGGGTTTGAACCAGCCGGTCCATCCTTTGCGCTCCAGCAAGCGGAGCAGGGTATACAGTGCTACGCCGATAGCACTCACGTACAGGCACCAGGGCAGCGTGCCCAGGTTCTTGGACACAATCCAGCCCTGATGGGCGGCCAGGCCCAGAACAGCCAGTACGGCCGCGCCGGCAAAGCCGATGCCCGTGGGCGCGCTCTTGATGCGGCGCCCGGCCAGGGTGGTGAGCATACCGCCCAGGGCCATGATGCCGATATGGCCATTGCCCAGATGGACCGCCTGGGAAAGGTCGGCCAGGAAATTGTCGCCCAACAGCTTCTCCCCGCCACGCATAGGCGTCACGGAAAGATTTACCAGGCAAAGCAGTATCCAGAACAGGGACAGGGGCCAGGGACGCTGGCGGCACAGCAGATAGGCCACGGCGCAGAAGAGATAGGCCCAGCCAATCTGGCCCAGGATGCCCCACCAGAGGGCTTCGAAATAGTCTCCGTCCGGGGTGCGGTACGTGATGGCCAGTATGGCCAGCAGCATCATACCCGCTGCCCGCAGCCATTTGGCGGGCTTGAAATCGGCCTTGTACTGGTTCCAGACCAGGAAGAATCCTACCAGCACCAGCAGCATCCACAGCCAGCGGCAGCCGGCTATCTCGCGGGCTTCCTGGTTGCAGATAAACGTTCCCATCAACAGCAGGGCCAGCGTACGGCTGAAGATATGTCCCAGGGTACTCTCGGGGCTGAGTCCTTTCTCGTAGCGCCGGTCGATGGCGTAAGGGATGGACATACCCACGGCAAAGAGGAAAAGCGGATAGATGATATCCGACAGGCCCATGCCGTCTTCCCAGGTAGCAAAGTGTTCCAGCCAGTGCGGAACATCCAGGATGGTCCAGAAGTCGTTCACGAAGACCATTAGGACCATGGTCAGGCCCCTAAGCATGTCAATGGCTAGATTTCTATTGTTCATTTTCAGGCAGTTTTACCCAAGTTTCGTTGGCCAAGCCTATGCTGCGGCCTGTTCCTTTCACTTCCCCGCGCACGCCGGCCTCCTGCAGTTCCCGGAATCCCGGTTCTCCGGGTTTCTTGTCCAGGAAGGGCAGCAGGTAGCAGCCGTGGTCCAGGAGGACGGCCTGCACCTCTTCGGCAGGCACTTCCGACGGATGGCAGCCTTTGCGCACGGCCAGGGCGGCCAGGGCACCGGCAGCCTGGCCCAGCCCCATCACAACGGGCTGGAGCCGGGTGGCGCCGTTCATCTCCCAGCTTACGGATATATTTTTTTCACACACCAGCAGATCCTCAATGCCCACCGGCATCAGCACGCCCAGGGGCACGCTGAAGGACGGAACCTTGCCAAACCACAGGTGGGACAGCTCCTCGGCACGGGGATTCTGGTTGTGATGATGGTCAACAGGATAGTCACCCACGGCAATGGCGCGGGTGTAAAGGTCAAAATCGTAGGGATGACGGGCCGCTTCCACGGTCATGGTGTCCCGTCCGGCTATACGCCGCGCCTCCCGGAAGTAAGGGAAAAACGGAAGACCGTCCTCCGTGGGATAGACGTCATCGACCACGCCCAGCTTGGTATACCCGAATTCCGTCTGCAGATAATAGAGATAGCCCAGCGTGCGCTGTTTGGCCTCTTCGTAGGCCCGGGCCCGCTCCGAGGGCGTCATGTCCAGGTATTCGGCAAAATAGTCGTTCCCGCTCTGGGGCCAGTTGAGCATGATATGCCCGTCCGGCAGGCGGCCGTAGGAAAGCATCATGTCCTTATCCCAGGTATCGCAGCAGTGGCGGTACAGCTGAGGGTCGTACCCTTCCGGTTTTACCGGAGCCACCGGATGGTCATATTCCTTGACGATGGCCACGTAGGTAAGGTCCTGCACCGTCACGCGGTCTTTCAGTTCTGCCACACCCAGGGCAGCCGCGACGTCTCCCAGTTCCGTTCCATCGATGAGAATGCGGGCATGGATGCGGGTGCCGTCACTGAGGGTGAGTTTCCACGGAGACTTCCCGCTGCGCTCGGAATGACAGAGAGAGGTGCCCATCCGCAGTTCCACGCCGGCCTGATTGGCCATGTTGCGGAGCACTTGTGCCCCCACACGCGGGTTAAAGAGGATGTTGGACACCCAGCCGGACTTGAGCGCTTCATAGCTGCCGTAGCGGGCCGCCAGGGAATCCGTGAACTCCCCAAACAGTCCGCCCCGGAGCCGATAGTTCCCGTCGATGGCGCTGACGCCGGCCGATGTGAGCATCCCGCCCAGCCAGGGCGTCTGCTCCACCACCAGCACCCGGGCTCCGCCACGCGCCGCCTCAATGGCCGCGCATGTGCCGCCGGCCCCGCCTCCTATCACAACCACATCATAGTGCCGGGTGCAGCCCAGCAGAAGAAGGGCCAGTATGACGGGCCAGCGCTTCACTTGTTGCTCCAGTAGGCTTCAATCTCTTCCAGGGTCTTACCGGTGGTGTCCGGCACGTGCTTGTACATGATCCAGAGGTAAGGGAAACACATGAAGGCAAACAGGAAGAACGTGCCGGCGGGCGTCAGGTTCTCCAGCATCCAGGGCGTGAGCTGGCCAATGAGGTAGGTACCAATCCAAAGCGCAAAGCCGGCAATGGACATGGCCAGGCCGCGAACCCGGTTGGGATACATCTCGCTGAGCAGCACAAACACCACGGCGCTGATACTGATGGCCGTGCAGAACACGTACAGCAGGAAGAAGGTGAGCATGAACCCGTTGGGCAGGTTGGTGGAAGGCAGGAAATACAGGCCTATCATCAGCAGGCACACGATCATGCCGCCTACGCCCCACCACACCAATTGTTTCCGCCCTACTTTGTCAATGATGGCAAGGGCTATAACGGTGGTAACCATATTCACCACCCCCACCAGTACGGTGGAAAAGAGCGGATCGGGGAAGCCGGCATCGGCAAAAATCTTGGGACCATAGTACAGTACGGCATTCACGCCCATGAACTGCCCCAGGATGGCGATGGCGCTTCCAATGAGCACGGCCTTCAGGATGCCGGGCTCACGGAGGGCCGCCCAGGCCTCGCTGTTGTCTTTCCGCTGCCCGCGGACTTGCAGCCAGCGGGGGCTCTCCGGGATGAAGAAGATGAGTACCAGGAACAGCAGGTCGGGAATGGCTTCGGCCCCCAGCATGGGACGCCAGTAATCCTCCATGGTGGTCCCTTTCAGGATCAGGTAATTGGCCAGGTAGGCCAGCAGGAAGCCGATGGTGATGAACAGCTGGTACAGGCTCACCATGGTCCCTCTCACTTCTGCCGGGGACACCTCGGAGATATACACCGGCGAAACGATGGACACGATGCCAATGCCGAAACCGCCGATCATGCGGTAAATGACCAGCTGCGTAAAGTCTGCGCTGAAGGCACAGCCGATGGCCGATATGGAGAACAACACGGCCGATATGAGCATGGTCTTCTTGCGGCCCAGGAAGTCGGACAACATGCCGGCAACGAGCACCCCCACGATGGAGCCGATCAGGGCACATCCCACGTACCAGCCTTCACCGCCGGTGGTAAGGCCAAACTGCATCTTCACCACCTCGGTAGTACCGGAAATGACCGCCGTGTCATACCCGAACAGGATGCCCCCCAGGGCAGCAACAATGGCCAGGAAGACAATACGGGCCGAAACAGTCTTGTTTTTCATAAATGTCAGATCTTGAGCTTAATTCCCAGTTTGGTAAGGATCCAGGCCAGGCCTATGACCACGGCGGTGTAAACCGCGCATTTGGCCACCCCCACCCAGCCGCAAAGCCAGCTGGGGATGGACGGTGACACAAGGACCCAGCCCGCCACAAACAGATAAGGAATCATATAAACGGTAAGGGTAGCGGTACCGGCCGGCTGTAAAGGCTTGAACCAGCCGGTCCACCCCTTGCGTTCCAAAACCCTCAGAAGAGTGTACAAAGCAACGCCTATAGCGCTTACAAGCAAACACCAGGGCAGGGTCCCCAGGTTCTTGGAAATAATCCATCCCTGATGGACCGCCAGGCCCAGCACCAGCAGCACCGCGGCAGCGGAAAAGCCAACGCCCGCCCGAGCCACCTTAAGCCGCCGGTCTGCAAGGGTGGTAAGCAGGCCACCCAGGGCCATGATGGCGGTGCTTCCGCTTCCCAGGTTCAGGGCGTCGACCAGGTCGGTCAGGAAATTGTGCGGAACGAGTCGTTCTCCACCCCGCATGGGCACAGCCATCAGGTTCACCAGACACAGCAGCAGCCAGACCAAGGCCAGGGGCCAGCGGCGATTCCGGCACAGGAGGTAGGCCAGGGCGCAGAACAGGTAGGCCCATCCAATCTGCCCAAGGATCCCCCACCACAGGCCTTCAAACCACTTCCCTTCCGGCGTGCGGAAGCAGATGGCCAGCCCCAGCAGAAGAGCCATGCCGGCCACCCGCAGCCAGCGGGCCGCTTTCCACTCCGGCTTGTACTGGTTCCACACCAGGAAAAAGCCCAGGACCATCAGGCACACCCACAGCCAGCGGCAGCCCACCATCTCGCGGGATTCCTGGTTGCAGATGAAGGTACCCATAAGGACCAGGGCCAGGGTGCGGCTGAAGATGTGTCCCAGGGTGCTTTCGGCCGATAATCCTTTCTCGTACCGCCGGTCAATGGCGTACGGGATGGACAGCCCCACGGCAAACAGGAAAAGGGGATAGATGATATCCGAAAAACCCATCCCGTCCTCCCAGGTGGCATAGTGTTCCAGCCAGTGAGGCACGTCCAATACGGTCCAAAAATCATTTACAAAGACCATGAAGACCATGGTCAGGCCCCGAAACATATCTATGGCCAGGTTGCGTTTGTTCATCTTACAAAGATAGGGAAAAAGTTACAACTGGATTTCGAGCTTCCGGTAGGTGGAAGCAGCCACATCGACCATATAGGCCACCAGCATTCCGTCTTCCTCTACCACTTCTATGTCGGTATTGCTTCCGTACTGCCAGTTCTCTTCGTTGGCCCAGTACTCCTGGTTGATCACCAGCACGGGATCGGCCGGGTCGTCAATATTGAACACCCAGATACTGCAGGGATTCAGACCCCAGTCGGAATAGGCGAAATAGTTCATACCCAGAACGGCCAGATAACGGTGGCCTTCATAGGTGAAAACATCTCCCGTATTGATGGCGCCTTCCCAGGTATAACCGGTAGTAAAGGCGACGGACCAGTCGGCATCGGCCCCCAGTTTCTGGGAGAAGTGCAGGTTGTAGTCTCCCACGTAGCCGGCAAAGAAGAAGCCGCTTTCGGCATCCACTCCTGCGCCGATGGAGACGCAGTGGAAGGAATCCCAGCAGTCACCGCCATCGGTGGGGGCGGTAGCATAGGCCGTAGGCTTATCGGTGGTGGCTCCGTCCTTGATAACCCAGGTGAGGGTGGCGGTTCCGCCACCGGCCGCACCGGAAGTCATTGTGAGCAGGCCGTCTCCCTTGGCATTTCCGTTCACCTGTGCATTGTCCAGTCCATAGCCGTAGAACTCGTCATAGTAGGTAATGATAGGATCTCCCACCGTGCCGGCGAGGAATTCTTCCTGGGTGAGTACGTAGACTCTCAGGGGAATCTGCTCTTCCGGAATCAGGGCCCAGGTCTCGGTGCTGATGGGGAAATTGCCGCCCGTGGTCACAATCACGTTGCCGGCTTCGTCATTGGTAATGCCGGTCACGTTCTCAGGGGCTGCCACAACGGCGGCCTCGGTGCCATCGGCCTTGTTCATCAGATGGAAGCCGGGGGTAATGGCTCCGGGGGAGTACAGGATAAAGTAATCTCCTGCCACGGCTGTGGAAACGCGGGTGCCCTGGGGGAAGATGCCCCAGTAGAAGTCCATCTTCCAGATATCTTCGGCCTGGGCCTGTCCCTTCTGCTTAACCTTGATCATAGCGCCGTAGTCGCTGTAGTCCACGTCTTCCTTGGAGCAGCCCATATAGATGTACTCTGCACGGGCGGCAGCGGGGTTTTCGTCAATGGTGACGGTAACCACATCCCCATCCTTGGCGACGTGAATCCAGTCGGCATCGGGCGCATCGGCCGTGAAGTCCATGTTGGTAACGGCCGTGAAGGTATAGGTGAGTCCTTCCTTGGGAGCAATGAGCGTACCCCAGGGGCCCACACCCTGCTCGTCGTCCAGGTCAAACTCGGGCTCAAAGGCGCCCTGGGTCACCGGGAACACCTGGGTCAGGCCTTCTCCGCGGATGGTGATATGGCCCTCGCGGCTTTCGCGGCCGGGGTTGAGGGGGTAGCGGATGGCTACTCCTTTTTCCACCAGGCCCTTGGTATCGGCCACCTCCAGCCAGGAGGCGTCGGACTCGGCCGCAATGGCAATGTTGGTTTCTACCGGAATCACGTACTCTCCGGCTTCATAGCTGGTCTCCAGGGCATCAACGCCCAGGATGATGCCGTCCATCTGGGCCTGGATGAGCGTGACGGTCTTGGTGAGGCTGCCGGCCTTGATGGTAATCTGCGCCTCGCGGGAAGAATAGTCCTTGTTGGGCAGGACGCCGAATTTCACAACACCGTCACCGTTGCCGCTCAGTTTGGAAGCCACCACCCAGTCCTCGGAGATCTCCATGTGCCAGGGGCCGTTGGATTTGATACTCAGTTGCTTCACGCCAGGGGCATCGGTGATGACCAGCTCCGTGGCGTCAATCTCCAGTTGGGTCGCCGCCTCGGGCGCCTTGGTGCAGGCGGCCAGCACAGCGCCTGTCAACAGAAGGAGAGTGAATACGTTTTTCATGTTATTGGTTATTTACAGTTTTCAAATATGCGTCAATCCCCGTTTTAAGGGAAGACCAGTAGTCGTACTTTTTTATGTGACAAAGGTCAAAGATGAAGAGCCCGTCGGCATTCCCGATACAGGTTGCAACAATGTCCGGCATCAGGTTGCCCTTGCCGCCTTCCGGGAATCCGGCACTGTTGCCGATATCCGGGCCTGCGGCAAAGGGGACGGCCGAAGCCAGCCGTTTGGCCCCCAGGCGGCAGAAACCTTCCATAGTCCATTCCGTGGTGCCGTGAATGTGGTCGGCAGCGGCATAAGCGCCCAGGAAGATGTAGTCCAGGTGGTCCGCAAATCCGGCGGCCTGGTAGTCGGCCGAGGCCCACAGGTATTCCGTCTTGCAGTTGTAGGAAGGGCTGGCCCAGTTGACACCGCTGGTGTAGTAGCTGGAATACCAGGCACCTACGTAAACCCCAAACAGAATATCCGGATTCACTTCATGGGCTTTGGCAGCCGCCTTTTCCACCAGGTCGTGAATGGTTTTGGCCCGGAACGTGAGCCACTCCCGCTGGATAGCAGGCACAGCCGATCCCAAGTCTTCCGTTCCCGGAGCAAAGATGGCCGAAGGCCAGGGGCTTACGCTCTGCCCGGCAAACTGCTCGAAGGCCTTCTTGCTGGCCGGCGAGAAATCGCTCATGAGGCCGCTGTCGTCGTACCGGCAGCGGTCCAGGACTATTCCGTCCAGCTCCTTGTAGGCAGCCAGTTCGGCCACCAGGGTGAGCACAAATGCCTGGACATCTTTGTTTGCGGGATTCAGGAAACGCGCACCATACTCATCCAGGTCCAGGCAGTTCACAAGCCCTTCCGGACGGTTCTGTACCGTGCACCATTCCCTCTTGGCTTCGTCGGAATAAACCATTCCTTCCTTTCCCAGGCCGTAGGGGCAAAGGTACCCGCCCACCAGCGTGTTCATGGCGGCATGCACCTGGAGCCCGGCGGCATGTCCTTCCTCGATGAAGGCCTGGAGGTAGTCAAAATCGGCCGTCCTTTCCGCCCATCCGTAGGAAGAACCTTTCCAGCGGTCTATCCGCTTCAGGGCCGGCGCCACGGAAGACTTGAAAAGGACGTCTCCGGTGGTGGGGCGCACATCCACGATGATGTCTGTGAACCCGGTCTGGGCAATCCTCTTGCAGTCTTCGCGGATGCGGTCCCGGCTGTTTCCGTAGTCGTCGAAGTTGGCGGCGGCATCTATCCACACATAGCGGGGTTTGGCCGTAGCCACGGGCTGGGGCTTGTCCGGCTGATCGGGCTTGTCCCAGTCCTCGTTCCACGGATTCTGTTTCTCCGCCTGGCAGGAAAGGGCCGCAAGGGCCAGCAGCAGTATGGTTGTCAGTTTTCTCATTTTTTCTTGAGGATAATGGCACTTCCTACAGCCCGCTGCTTCCCGTCCGATTCCCGGATGGTGGACTTTCCGTTTACCAGCATACTGGAGGATCCGCCGCCGTCCAGGTTCAGGGCTTCCGTACAACCCACCTCTTTCAGGACTCGGGCCACTTCGGCGGTGGTAAGACCGGGCACGCCCTCCGTCATCTGACGTCCTTCGCAGACAAACAGGAACAGGCGGGAGGCACTGCTGCCGATGGCGGTCCTGGGATGGCGGTCCTTGGGCATCTTGTCATCGGCCCCGTCTCCGTAGAAGAGCTCGGCCTCCCAGCTGTCCGTCACTTCCGCGTTGTGCAGGAGGACAGGACCCGCCCCAATGGCGGTCGAGGGAGCAAAAACAGCGGCCTTTTCCGGGTAATTGGCGTCGGGAGCCGGCTGCGGAGCCTTGTCCCAGCTGTTCGGAGCGGGCTTACCGTAGAGGTAGTGCTGTCCCGAGGTGGTGTAATAGGTCCAGCCGCAGAGGGTCTTTCCTTCGGCCTGGTAGAAGACGCCCCGCGTGGGGTAGTAATAGGTCTTCCAGTCCTGGGAGGCGTAATTGAGGTTCACGCCATAGCGCTTTCCGCCGCTGTAGGCTACGGAAGCGTTATACTGCTTGCCCCCTTCCACAAAGAAGTATCCTCCGTTCACAATGAGCGGGGCCGATGTAGCAGTAAACACCTCCGAAGGCGTCTTGAGGGCATCGTCCGTTCCCTTCGTTTCGGGATCGTCAATGCTCCAGACATCCCAGGCTATTTTGGAGGGATCGGCTACGGCCAGGTAGGCAACGGCTTTTACGCCCTGCAGGGAGGACGGGCTTTTGTATACCTGCAGCCCTTCCGGCAGGGTGTAAGAGGCCGAAACATTGGTCCACCCCTTCTCCACGACGGCAGGATTGGGTTCTGCCGCCGCGGGAGGAGTGTCCGGTTCTGTCCAGGGCCACTCCGGTGTCCCGCCTGCACTGTCGGGAGTGCAGGACAGGACCAGCAGGGTGGACACCAGGAAGTGGAAGAAGTTTTTCATCGTTTAATACAATCTGCGCTATAGCCACCGATAACCTGGGAGTTATGGTCGTAATAGTAGATGTACAGCATGAAGCCGTCGGCCGAAGGGGCGATGAGCACGTCACCGGCCGCTACGGAGTAGTCTCCCGTCTGGTACCAGGCAATGTTGGTATTGGACATGACCAGGGCTCCGGTAGACTCGAAGTCTCCGCTCACGGCAGCCGGGTTGGTGATGTCGTACACATACAGGCGCGGGCCGATGCCCCAGGCCGGGAAGTGGCTCACGATGAAGCCGGAGAGATAGGTAGCGTTATTGAACTGCTTGGAATCGAAGCAGTTGTAGTTCCAGCCCCAACTGTTGCCGTCACCGGTAGAGGCGGTGGAACCGGCCGTCCCGTTGGCCTTCACCCAGGTGAGGACGTTGGGATCGTAGCAGGCGCCGAACCAGCCGTCGGCCGGATTCACGGAAGCGGCGCACATACTGGTCACGTTAACCGGAGCGCTACCCCAGACCAGGCCGGAGGCGCTGGCGTCAATCAGTTCGGTCGATACCACATTGCCCTCTTCTACCTTGATGGACCAGAACTTGCTGGAGGAGGTAATTCCGTCAATGCCTTCCAGGGTGGCGATGATCTGGGCATTCCCGGTGATGTCGCCTATCACTTTCACCTTGTAACCCATAGGAAGGTCGGAGGTGTTGGTAAAGGAATAGAATTCCACAGGAGGCTCGTTTACGTAGGCGGTGGTCCAGATGGTGAAGGTTTCACCGCCCTGGGCGTGGTTGCACAGCAGGAGGTTGCCGGCCTCGTCAGAGGTGATGCCGGCCACGGTGGCGGCTCCGGTATTGAGGTTGCCGGCCTTCACACCGGTGAGCTTGTTCAGATAGATGGGCGCTCCGTCTCCGGTGGAAACCACCAGGAAGTTGCCGGTAACGGCCATGGAGATGTAGGCGACGCTGTTGTAGGGCGGCAGTCCGAGGTTGGAAACCGGATCAAAGTTGAACAGCTGCTTTACGCTGGAACCGTTGAAGCCGTAATCGATCTTCTCGGGCACTTCCTTCACCACGGTGTATTCCGTCTTGTCCACGCCGTTGGCGGCCATCACCGTGAAGGTGATGCCGTTGTTGTAGTCGTGGGGCTCGGAAGGATCCGGGGAAATGGAGGCGTGGGCAGAGATGGAGACCTTGGCCACGGCGGCCGACAGGTCATCGGCGCTCACGAGGGAGACCTTGTGCTGCGCCTCGTCCACGATACCGCTGATGGCGGGTTCCACGAGGTCGAAGGTGAGGAGCTGGGCCTTGGCGGAGTGCACCCGGGTACCGGTGATGACAATCTTGCGGCTGTTTCCGGAGGCGTCCGTGTAGGTGAACTCGTTCTCTTCCGTCAGGTCCAGGACATTCAGACCGGGCTCGATCTTGCAGTTGGGCTGCAGCTCGGCCGTGATACGGGCCTTGATCATGTAAATCTCCGTCTCGTCGAAGGAGCTTTCGGGATAATAGTAGGGAACCGGAATCACGAAACGGGTCTGTTCCGGGTTGTCAATGTTGAGTTTGGCCATCTCCTGGTCCACGAAGGGACCGAAGGTGAAATAGGCCGTCAGGGATGTGATGCCCTGCCTCTCGGCGGTGGGCTTCACGTATTCGGGCTGGTGGCAGGCAGCTGCCACCAGGGCCAGAGACAATATGATAAGAAGTCTTTTCATAGGGCTATTTCCATTCGGCATATTGTTCTACAAGGGCGTTACTGTTGAGTTCATCTGCCGGCATGGGGAAACGATACATCTTCTGGGGGAAGTTGCGGTCCTTGTCGTCCACCGACACATAGGTATATTCGAATTGTCCGCTTACGGCAGCAGGGGCAATCTTGAGACCATGGACCTGGTACCCGTTGAGACCCACGGGATAGGCCTTGGAGGCATCTCCCCAGCGGCGGAGATCCCAGTACCAGAGACCCTCGTACGCCAGTTCCACGCGGCGTTCCTGGCGGATGGCGGCCCACAGCTCGTCACCGGCGAGGTCTGTGTAGGGCAGGCCCACGCGGGCGCGGATGGCGCGGACGGCATCGTTGGCACCGGTGGGGTCGTTGTTGCGGAAGCAGGCCTCGGCCTTGTTCAGGAGCACCTCTCCGTAACGGAGGACGATGGCGGGCTGAAGACCGTGGGAAGCGTCACGCTCGGCAAAGGAGTGCTTCTGGTCCACACCCTTTTTCAGGTAGTAACCGGTGGTGGTACGGCCCTGGGGCTGGGATTCTTTTCTCCACTCGGCCCAGCCGTCCTCACCGCCTACGTAGGGCTCGATGGTGCGGCCCTTCCAGGAGGCGCCGTTGTAGAGGATGGTGGCCTGGAAACGGGGTTCCAGCAGCTCGTACGGAGGATTTTCCGTGGTGGTGCCGTGCCAGGGGCTCCAGTCCGGGAAGCCGCCGGTAGCCAGTTCGTAGCTCTCTACCATCTCCTGGGTAGGCGTTCCGTAAGCACCGCCCTGCAGGCCCACCTGGACGAAGTCTCCGCCCGGGCTGTAGTAGAAGTCGAAGGAGTGCATCACGTTGTCGGCATAGGAGAAGTTGTACTGGAGGATGCTTTCCTTTCCGCCGCCGTTGAAGACACCGGCGTAGTCGTCTTCCAGTCCGTAGCCCAGTTCTTTCACCTTATTGGCGGCCGCAATGACGCCTTCGTAGTCCTTGGCATACAGCAGGGCACGGGAGGCCAGGGCGTAGGCGGCGCCTTTGTCCAGGCGGCCGCGGGCTTCGGCCTTGACCGGAAGGTTGGACTCGGCAAAGGCAAGGTCTTCCTTGATCATCTTCCAGCCTTCCGCTTCGGAGCTCACGGCTTTGTCCTTGGCGATGGCGGTCAGGTCTTCGTCGTAGATGATCACTTCCTTGTAGCGCTTGACCAGCTCAAAGTACAGCCAGCCGCGCATCAGGCGAAGTTCGCCCTCCAGACGGGCCTTGTCGGCCTCCGGGAGCTCTCCTCCCAGGGTGTGGAGGTTGTAGATGGCTTCGTTGGTGCGGCGGATGCTGCCGTACAGGCTGCCCCAGACGCCCAGGTAGACGTCCACATAGTTGGCTGTGAGCGTGGATCCGCCATAGGCGATTTCACTGGGGATGAAGCACATGCTGCTGTAGAGGGTGGAACCGTATTTCATCTGGTCCGTGAGGGATTCCGTCATTCCCGCCCAGCAGGGGTAGCTGGCGTAGATGTCGTACACATAGGAGTAGATGGAATTGACGGCATATTCGGCCGATTTGACATCGGCCCACATCACCTTGTCAGAGATGCTGTCCCTGGGGGTGAGGTCCAAAAGCTTGTTGCAGGCGGTAGCAGAAAGCATCGCGACTGCAGAGGCAAGAATCAAAATCTTTTTCATGATGCTGTCTGTTTAGAAGGTTAAGGTAATGCCGCCCATCAGGTTGCGCTGCTGCGGGTAGTAGCCGTTGTTCACACCCGGGGATTCCGGGTCTACGCCCTTCGGCAGGCCGGAGAGGGTGAACAGGTTGTTGCCTTCCACGAAAAGACGCAGTCCCTCTACGCCGAAGCGGCGGGTGAAGGTCTTGGGAAGGGTATAACCCAGCTGAGCGGTTTTCAGACGGATGTATTTACCGTCTCTCCACCAGAAGCTGGAAGCCAGGCCGTTGTCTCCGCCGTGGCCGGTGGTGGCCAGGGTGAGGCGGGGCCATTCGCCGCCAGGATTATCCAGGCTGTAGGCTCCTTCCACCAGGAAGAGAGGGGAGTTACTGCCCTCCTTGAAGGTCTGGGTCCAGATGGTGTTGTCATCGTAACCGTTGTAGTAGGTGCCGGTCATGGATACCTGGAACAGGGCGCCGCCGGTGAACTGGAGGTTTAGGTCGAAGCCGTTCCAGCCGGCGTTGAAGTTGAGGCCGAAGGTGAGCTCCGGACGGTTGCTCTTGCCGAAGATACCGCGGTCGTCCCAGTCAATCTTGCCGTCACCGTTGAGGTCGGTGTATTTGATGTCACCCACGTTCGGACGGGTGCCGTACCAGGCGCTGTTGTCAATCTCTTCCTCGGAGCGGTACAGGCCTTCGGCCAGCCAGCCCCAGTGGGCACCGTAGGTGGTGCCGGTGCGCTTCTGCCACTCCGGCACGTTGGGCTGGTCCTGATACACCAGCCAGCGGGTCTTGGAGTAGGTGAGGGTGGCGCCCACTTCGTAGAAGAAAGGCTTGCCGCCCAGGTCGAAGCGGTTCTTGTGGGTGAGGAGGATATCGATACCCTTGGAGTCGATGGCGTTCTTGTTGATATAGGTGGGATAGTAGCCGCCCATGGAGGAAGGCTTGCCACCGCTGTTGCCGGTAAGGATGTCGTAGGTGTAGTTGTAGAAGAGGTCGATTTCACCTCCCAGCAGGCCTCCCCACAGGGAGAAGTCCGTACCGATGTTGTAAGACAGGGTCTTTTCCCAGGTGAGATCACGGTTGGGGATGCCGTAGGTATAATAGGAAGGAGTGGCACCACCGGAGTAGACCACCTTTCCGCCCTCGGCATACTGGCTCAGGAACATGAAGGCGCTCACATTGTCACTTCCCAGCAGACCCACGCTGGCGCGCAGTTTCAGGTCGTCCAGAATGGTGGAGCCCTTCAGGAAGTCTTCCTGGGAGAGTCTCCAGCCCAGGGAGGCCGAAGGGAAGAATCCCCAGCGGGTCTTGGTCATTCCGGCGAACTTGTAGGAGCCGTCCACGCGGCCGGTGAATTCGGCCAGGTACTTCTCGTCATAGTTGTAGCGGATACGGCCCACGTAACCGGCGCTGCGGGAAGCGTTGCTGGAGCCCATCACCGGGCTGGCGGTAGGAGTACCGTTGTCCAGCTCGGGCAGCAGGGCAAACGGGAGGTTCTTCACGTAGGCGCTGAGGTTGTTGGTCTTGTAGTCCCGGAGCTCGGTGAGCACCAGGGCTTCCACGCCGTGTTTCCCGAAGGTGTTGGCGTAGGAGAGGCTCACCTGGCCGGTGAGGGACTCGGAGTACCAGGAACCTTCACCCAGCTTGATGCCGTCGGAAGCACCGTTCACATCCACCAGCGGGCCCACCCAGTTCCAGGAACCGTCGGCGGCGCGGGAGGCGGCCATCACGTAGTAGGGGGTATCCAGGTTCTTGTTGTAAGAGTTGGAATTGTCATAGGCGCCGCTTACCTTCAGCTGCAGGCCCTTCACCCAGGGAATGTCCCAGGCGAGGGAGGCGTTGGCCGATGCGCTGAGGCTCTTGGTGGTCTTGTTGCCAGACTCGTAGAGGGCGGCCAGAGGGCTGTAGGGATAGCCCTGGTTGTTGGCATAGGCGCCGGTGTAGTAGTCTCCCACCTTCTCGGGAAGGAAGGGGAGCATGCCGATGGTCTGGCGGGCGATGGAGAAGTAGCCTACCTCGTAGGTGCCGCCATCAGAGCCGCCGGAAGCGAAGCGGGGCGTGTGGCGGTTGCCCACCACGCCGCTGAGGCCGGCGGTGAAGGTGAGGTACTTGCCAATCTTGGACTCCACGTTGGCGCGGAGGTTGAAGCGGTTGTAGTTGTACCCCTTGATGTTACCGTTCTGGCCCAGGAAGCCGGCGCCCACAAAGTAGCGGATTTTGTCGTTGCCGCCCTGCACGGTTACATTGTGCTTCTGGGTGATGCCGGTTCCGAAGACCTTCTTGATGTAGTCCACGTTGTCCCAGCCGTCATTGGGGTTTCCGTTGGTCATGGCGTTCACGTTCTCTTTGGAGAAGTAAGGGACGTACTCGCTGCGGTCGGAGATGACTCCGCTGGCCAGCTGGTCCATCATCTGTGCCATGTTGTAGTAGTAGGCAAACTGGGGTCCGTTCATAAACTGGGGGAAGTTGGCGTTCATGGAAGCGCCCACAGAGCCGTTGTAGGTGATGTGGACGTCTCCCTTGTTGCCTTTCTTGGTGGTGATGATAATCACACCGCCGGCGGCCTTGAGGCCATAGACGGCGGCCGAAGCACCATCTTTAAGCACAGATACGCTCTCGATGTCCGAGGGGTCAATGTCGTTGATGTTGTCTACCGGGAAGCCGTCCACCACGTAAGAGACGCCGTAAACGGAACCACGGATACGGAGAGAGGCCTGGTCCAGGCCCGGTTCGCCGGACTCCTGCACGGAGGAAATACCGGGAAGCTTACCCGCCAGCACCTGCGAAACGTTGGTGGAGGGGGATTTGAGAAGTTCATCGCCCTTGATGGCCGAAACGGCCGCCGTAAGGGTTTCCTTCTTGGCGGTACCGTAACCCACCACCACCACGTCTTCCAGGAAAAGGGTGTCTTCCCTGAGGGTGACGTTGATGGGGGTGCGGCCGTCGAAGGTGCGTTCTTCCGTGGACAGTCCCAGGCAGGAGAATTCGATGACATTCCCGCGGGAGGCCGTGAGCGAATACGTTCCGTCGGCCGCGGTCATGGTGCCGTTGGTGGTGCCTTTCACCAGCACCATCACGCCGGCCAGCGGGGCGCCGGACTCGTCCACCACCTTACCGCGCAGCGTGGCCTGTGCAAAAGCCGATTGCACCAGCACCAGGCCAGCCGTGAGGGACAGTAATAATTTGATCAAATGCTTCATCTTATTGTTTGTCTGCAATTTCCTGTAAAATGGTACTGATCTGATAGAGCCCTCTGGGCACGTGGAAGCAGCCCTTCCACTTGCCGCCCTTGAGGGGCAGAAGCACTTCCC
>JAEEGG010014233.1_pt1 | contig 16872 bp, 9 predicted proteins | sample 9134161 | NCBI WGS metagenome assembly JAEEGG01 (sample SAMN16246543, study PRJNA631951) | gut metagenome | biome: gut microbiome; feature: rumen; material: CR-attached | host: Bos | place: Iran: Karaj | collected 2018-10 | reverse complement strand
CGAGGCGCGCTTGCACCTGGTCGTTCATATCTTGCATTGCCATAGTATTTATCCTGTGATTAAATCACGTTAAAAATTTACGGCAGAAAATTTAGAAAAAAGTAGGATTACGCTATGGTTAACAGTTACTGAAAAGGTTACAGGTAGCAGGTTTCAGGGGGCAGATCATTAGCCGTCCTTCAAATTCTTCGGGCTAATAACACAAAACTAACCGTTAGTGGTTAAGACAGAAAAAAAAAGTTTATATTTTTATTACGCAAGCAAAAGGCTAATTTAAATTTACACATTTTAGACAACAACATCATTTTACCAACAAATTTTTTTCTATAATTGCCCCCGAGGAAACAATATCGTTTTCTAACATTCCGATTAGGAGGAACAATGAACAAGCTCTTAACGATCGCACTTTGTGCGACGTCTTTGGCATTTTTTGGCTGCGCCAAGGCCGGCTACAAAAATGTAGACCCCAGCTGGACAGAACCGGCTTCTAGCGTCACCGTCCTTTACACCGAACCCGTCGTGAAAAACGCAGACGACGTAGCAGACGACCTTCCTGACTATACGAACAACTTCGCAGAATGGTTCACCAAGCAAATTGCTAGCGAATTCCAGAAGCAGGCCGGCATTACAGCAAACTTTGTCTCCAAGGACGTCACGGACTACACCATGACCCCGACCAAATTCGGCAAGAAGGAATTCCTCGTTCCCTCTCCGAAATTTGACGAACTCGGCAACGTAAGCGGAATCGTCGTTTCGATGAGCAACATCGAAGTTTCTCGCGTTTCCGAAACCAAGTTTACGGGTCCGACCAGCACCGAAACCAGACACTACCTGCAGTACAGCGGCGAATACTCCATTGCCGACACCGACAAAAAGACGGTCGTTACCAGCGGTACGTTCAAGGCTCGCGTAGGCCTCGGCATTACCATGGGCAAGGGTGACTGGGAAGAAAACGTAGCCAACTTGGTTGAAGAAATTCTCAAGGACACTCCGCTCCAGCAGAAAAAGTAAGAGTCTCTATAAACACCTCAAAAGTCCCTGCGGCCACAAGCTGCAGGGGCTTTTACTTTTTGCAGGGGGAAATTTTATGCCAACGTTTTTTCCAGGGATTCGATAATTTCGGCAGCCTCGCCAAAATCATAATCTTCGATAAGTTCTTTCAACTTACGCAGCAAGGCTTCCTGGCTCGATTCAAAGGCGATTCCCTCGATACCATCAAGAATACGCTTGCACTGGGTCGAAGAACACGTGTCCACGGCATCCTTAAGTCCACCGAGAGCTTCGCGCAACTTGCGGTTAGCCTCAGGGTCCTTCACCTTTTCGGACGGGCCACTCTGTTCCGTCACAATGTCGTTCAAGACAACGTTCAATTCTTCGACAAGGGCCTGCAGATTTTCTTCGAAAACATTGTAGTCGCTAAAGTTGCACTGTTTCTGCTCAAGGTACGCTTCAAGGGTCGCCGCAAGATTATGCACATGGTTAGCGCCAATCGTTCCGCAAAGTCCCTTAATCGTATGGACTATTCGCGTAGCCTCGTCATAGTGGAACTGTTCAATCAAGCTGCGCAAGTTGAAGGAATTTCCGCCATAATCGCGAACAAAGCCCTGTAAAATTTTCAGGAACATCGGGCGGCTGTTGTTGACATGGTAAAGCCCCGATTTTGCATCCAGATTCTTGACCTTCTGGAAATGCATCAAGAAATTCTCATCTTCCTGCGACAGGTCGCTCCCCTGCCCCTTTCCAGAGCTAGGCGTTTCCGCCGCAATCGGAAGGAACTTCGCCATTTCCTCGTACAAAACCGTCGGATCAATCGGCTTTACAATATGGGCGTTCATCCCCGCTTCAAGGCATTCCTCGGTATCTTTCTGGAAGGCACGGGCGCTCATCGCAAGAATGGGCACCTTCTTGAAATATTCATCTTCGCGGGCACGGATTTCCCTCGTTGCCGTAAGGCCGTCCATAATGGGCATCTGGATATCCATCAGCACCATATTGAAGGCGTCCTTCTTGAGCATTTCAAGGGCTTCCTTACCATTATTTGCAATCATCGCCGTAAGGCCCACACTATTCAGGAGCGAGACAGCCAGTTCCTGGTTCATCTGGTTATCTTCGACCAAAAGAATCTTGGCTTCCTTGAAATAGATTTTACCCTTTTCTTTCTTTACGGCCTTCTGGTAGGTAAGCGAATAGCCGAACGATTCCTGCAGGGCGCTCAGCAAGGAACTCATCAACAGGGGCTTAGCCACAAAGCTGTTGAACCCGAGATCCTTTGCCGCCCCCAATTCGTTTTCGTCAAAGTGAATCGGATGCATAAGCACCTTGGGAATGTTCTTCATGGATTCGCCAAGACCATGCACAAAGTCAAAGCCGTTCAAAATCGGCATTCCGTAATCCACCAGGAACAGATCGTAAGGATCTTCCTTCGCCTCCTCATGAGCCTGAATCAAGTCCAAAGCCTCATCTACGGAACTCGCCTCTTCCACCACACACTGCAAACGGGTCAGGTAATGGCGCAATACAGTGCGCAAGTTCGCACAATCGTCAATCAACAGGATATTCTTGTTCTTTAAGCGTTCTTCGGTTTTCCACTTCGGAGCACCGGCCTGGGCCGCCACCGGAAGCGTGATGGTAAAGAAGAACTGCGAACCTTCACCCGACGTACTTGTCACCTGAAGTTGTCCGCCCATCAGTTCCACCAGCGACTTGGAAATCACAAGGCCAAGTCCCGTTCCGCCATACTTGCGGGTGGTCGAACCGTCTGCCTGCGTAAAGGCATTAAAAAGGCGCGAAAGCTGTTCCTGCGTCATACCGATACCGGTATCCTTGACGCAGAAATACAACTTGACGGAATTGTTCACCTGCTGCAACATCTTTACGCTCAGGGTAATATCGCCCTTTTCGGTAAACTTTGTCGCATTGTTGATCAGATTCGTGAATATCTGCGAAAGCCTAAGCGGGTCACCCATCAAGATTTCAGGAATGTCCGGATCAATATCCACAATCAGTTCAATGGGGCGCCCTGCAATACGGACTTCCGCAAGGGCGGCCACTTCGCCAATCACGTCCTGAAGCACAAGCTGGGTAATTTCAAGATCCTGCTTTTTCGCCTCGATTTTCGAGAAATCCAGAATATTGTTGATAATCCCCAACAGCGATTTCGCGGCCTGGCTAATACGGTCGACAAAACTCCGCTGGTGATCGTCCAGTTCGGTTTCTGCAATCAGGTGCGCCATGCCGATAATGGCATTCATCGGCGTACGAATTTCATGACTCATATTCGCGAGGAATTCGCTCTTCGCCTGAGTCGCCTGTTCGGCAATTTCACGGGCCGCCACCACTTCCGAAATGTCGATCATCGACAACATGTAACCGACAACCGTCTCCTGAACCTTAAGCGTACAGCCTTCGCCGCGGAACCACGTTTCCGAGCCACCGTTTTCCGGTTTCAAGATAAACGAATCTTTCCAGATTTCGTCCTTATTGAACGATTCCAACAAGGCATCGACAACAGATTCCGGAAGCCCCTGGTCCTTAAGCTCGCTTACGGAAAGTCCCACCAAGGAACGCCATTCCTTACCCAAGAAATCGGCCAGCTGGCGCGACATATACTTCACATGCATGTTCTTGTCGAATATCACCAGAATCGAATGGTCCGCCGAAAGCATAATGGTATCCAAGATGGTATCTTTCTGGATTCCACTCGTTTCATCGCTCACCATAATGAGAATTCGAGGTTCACCGTTGTCTTCGACCAACACCTGGAAAGACATTCCCCACCAGGCCACCTCCCCTTCCTGATTCTGCACGCGGACAATCGTCTTGCGTTCGCTCGCTAGCATCTGGCCGCCCATCCGCACTCGGTGGGCAAACTTATTGAATTCTTCGGACGGGAAAAACTTGAACAGGCTTTCTTCCTTGATGTCTTCGCCACCGTTCAAGAAATCGACCACATAGGCGCTCGCATGCAAAATTCCAAACGAATAATCGGTAAGGATAATCCTAAAGTTGTCGCCCTTCCACAAAAGCGTATCGAACAGGTTACTGGATTTCACGCTGTCATTCAGGTCACGCTGGATATACTTTCTAAACAGCAAATGCGACACAAAAAGCGCAAGGAACATCATCGAAAAAACAGCCAAAGCGACAATCCCCAAAACGGTTGTCGTATGGTTGTCTATACTTGCAGCGATTTTATTGTGCTGACTCACATGAACAATGTAAAAAGGCAACTGTTTCAGGGGCGTCACCATAAAAATAAGCTGCTGACGGTGTTCATTCGTCTTTTCAAACCGAAGGATCCGCCCGTTCATCAGCGTATCCGAGGCAAACTTGTCAGAAACCAGCTGCAACAGGTTTTCGACGCTGTCCTGAATTACCTTTCCACGGTTCGTTTCGTAGGGGAAATAGGTCAAGAGGTTATCGTTTTCACTGCTCACAAGCATCGAGATGCCGCCCTCTTCGCGAGCAAGCCCACCCATGGAAAGGCGAACCTTGTGTAGGTCTAAATCTTCGGCCAACGCCCCCTTAAACTTGCGATTCTTATCCCAAATCGGGTAAGAAAGCGAAAGAACCTGCTTATTGATGCTCTTGCGGATTGTCGGTCCCGTATAGGCCAAGCCCCTTTTACGCGACGCCTCTAGGTACCAACCTGTGGTGCGGAACTCCGTCTTTCCGCTTTCAAGCTTTAAGCCCCTTCCCGAAACATAGTCACCGTCATTGGAACCGTAATAAACATCGACCACCCCGTCACCGCCCAGAGTATGCTTATAGAGCATCGACCTCAAGGTATTATCCTTGCCCATCTGCTGGACGCGCTTCGCCAAAGAAAGGAAACGGTCTTCGCGATTCTTCAGCAAGGCTTCAACTTCGATCTGTACGCGTTCATGGAGCGCCGCCTCGGTATTGGCGACAGCCGATTCCACCAGCATCGAACGGACTGCATAAGAAAACACAATTACCAGAATAGCAGCCGCCAAGAAGGTGGGCAGCATGTAAACCATGGAAATACGGTTTCTTAAACGACGCCTTTGCGCATTGAGCGGACTGTGAGTCAATTCCTACCCTCTAAGTTAGGACTCCTTAAAGCGCTCATAAAGAGCAGGGAGCTGCGATTCAAGTTCCATAAAGGCATCGACAACATCCGGGTCAAACTGGGTGCCCTTACCTTCCAGAATTTCCTGGACGGCCACTTCGTGAGGATAAGCCTCTTTGTACGGGCGTTTCGAGACCAGGGCATCGTAGACGTCGGCCACGGACATAAGGCGTGCCCCGACAGGAATGTTGTCGCCCTTGAGGCCATTCGGATACCCGTGACCATCGAACCTTTCATGGTGATTCAAGATGATTTCGGCAGAAATTCGCACCAGCGGGTGGTCCTTGAGTTCATGCGTGGCATTCACCAGCACATCGTAACCCATCTGGGCATGCGTGCTCATTACGGCCCATTCCTCTTCGTTCAGGCGGGCGGGCTTACGCAAAATTTCGTCGGGAATCCCCACCTTGCCAATGTCATGCAAGGGGGCGGCCGTCGCATAGTAATCTATATATTCATTATTGGGGATAGCATCCTTAAAACGCGGATGGTTGCGCAATTTTTCGGCAAGCATCTGCACCAAGACCTGGGTACGCTTGATGTGTGCGCCGGTTTCCGGGTCGCGGTATTCCGCCAAGGCACCCAGACTCGTAAGCATCACTTTCAGGGTTTTGCGGAGGTCCAGGGTCTTTTCTTCGACCAAATCCTGCAAATGATCACGCTGATGCTTGAATTCCAGCTGATTTTTGATACGCAGCTGCACCAAATTCGGGTGGAACGGCTTAGTAATATAGTCTACCGCCCCTAAATCGAGGCCCTGCTGTTCGCTCTTGCTATCGGCCTTGGCCGTCAAGAATATAACCGGAGTATTTTCTACTAATTTCTTTTCATTCATCTTCCGGAGCGTTTCGTAGCCATCCATTTCAGGCATCATCACATCCAGAAGAATCAGGTCGGGCTTTACCTTTTCAGCGAGCAAAAGCCCCTTTTTTCCATCCAATGCAACAAAGACATCATAATCATTCGACAATATGCCTTCGAGAACCTCTATGTTCGTTTTCGTGTCGTCAATTACTAAAATTTTTGCGCGCGTTCTATCCATATAACCCTAATATAATGTTTCTAAATTGGAATAGCACAACTTGTTTTATTCCAACTTGGAATAATATGCCATTTTTTTGCGAAAAACGCCAATTTGCAACTTTATTATATGTTTTTTTTTGCACAAGTGTGAGCAAAAATACACCTAGACCATGGAAAAAATGTCAATAAAGCTAATTTTCGGGGCCAAACGGAGTGAAAATGAGAAATTATATTTGAAAAGGATGCAACACTGGATCCCCTCCCGTTGGTCGAGGATGACGCAACAAATTAAGTCATCCTGGAGCGGAGTGACGGGATCCAAGCGTAAGGTCCCTGAGCCTGCCGAAGGGCCGAGTTATGAGGATCTAGAGTCGAAGTTATTGAGGTTATAGGAGAAGAAGACATGAAACGTTCATTTGCATTGGCTTTGATGATGGCGGGAATCGCCTTTTCCCAAGACATCGTCGAAATTTCGCCGTTCTGGGCCGCGTACGACAGCGTCAAACTGGGCAATGCGATAAATGACCTCTACGAAGACCTCGTCCTCCCCGACTCCACCCCCCGTACCGACCGCAAATACCCTATCACCTGGGAAAGTTCGGACACCCTCTTCCTCGGACATGACGGGCGCATCAACGGACGCTTCGTGGGCGAAAACAAGGAAGTTTCCCTGACCGCAAGCATCAAGAATGTCGGCACCTCGCAGCGAATCGAGAAAAAGGTATTCAAGGTTTCTATCCACGGGTACGAACCCTACTCCAACTACCTTTTCGCCTATTTTCGCGACAATAAGGACGAAAACATCTACTACGCCCTGAGTAACGACGGCTACAATTTTACCGCGATGAATGGCGGGAACCGCGTTGTGGCCGCCGATACGGTAAGCATCAAAAAAGGGCTTCGCGACCCGCACGTGCTGCGCGCCCCCGACGGCTGGTTCTACATGGTGAATACCGACATGAAGAGCGCCGAAGGCTGGGCGAGCAACCGCGGCATGGTGCTTATGCGCTCCCGCGACCTTATCAACTGGGAACACAGCACGGTACATTTCCCCGACAAGTACAAGGGCAAGAATTTCGCGAACGTCACCCGCGTATGGGCCCCCGAAACCTTCTGGGACGACACCTACGACAATGGCGACGGCACCAAGGGCCGCCCGCTGGTGTACTTTTCGCTGTTGACCAATGACGGCACCATCGCCTACGACAAGGTTTTCTACGCCTACTCGAACAAGGACTTCACCGATTTGGAAGGCGAACCGCAGCATTTCTTTGACCGCGGCAAATCGACCATCGACATGGACATCATCTACAATCCCGTAGACCGCAAGTACCACGCCTTCTACAAGAACGAAGGGGACGGCGGAATCTGCAAGGTGACCGCCAATACGCTCATGCCAAAGACGGGAGCCTCATCGGGTTCGCAATGGAGCAAGCCAAGCGGCGCCTTGCAGCAGACAACGGAGGCCGTAGAAGGAGCAGGCGTCTTCAAGTTAATCAACCAGAATTCCTGGGTACTCATGTACGACTGCTACATGAACGAACATTACCAGTTTACCAACAGTTCGGACCTCGAAACATTCGAATTCGTCCAGAATACCGCAATGAAGGGAGCATTCACCCCCCGCCACGGCACGATTCTTCCGATTACCGCCGAAGAAACTGCTAAACTCATGAGGGCATTCCCCACCAAAGACTTCGAACCGCGCGTGATTGACATTCCCGACTCCATCGGAGTCTGCGACGGCAAAAAAGTGGTCGGCCCCTGCAGCGGCACAAAGATTATCCCCTACGTAAAAGTCGATGACGGAGGCTGGAGCGAATCGACCGACCTGAAAGTCGCCAAGGGAGCAACGGTACAGTTCGGCCCGCATCCGTGGGACGGCAAAATCTGGAGCTGGGAAGGTCCCGACGGATTCAAGTCCACCACCCGCGAAAATACGCTCAAAAATGTCGACGGAGACAACAGCGGCTACTACACGGTCACCTACACCAACGAGACAGGCTGCAAAAATACGCTCAAAATCAAGATGGTCGTCGATGACCCCGACAAGCCCTACAAGGAGCCGGACACCACGACAACCCGCATCGGCAACATAAATTCCCACGGCAATTCGCACCCAGAATACACGGGCAAGCGCGTCGAATACTTCGACCTGCTCGGAAACCGCCTTCACACAGCTCCGAGAACCCCCGGCCGCTACATCCGCAGAAGAAGATAGACAGTAAGCTCACCACCCTTATAAAGGTCCCTGAGCCTGCCGAAGGGCCGAAGCAAAGGGCCAAAGTCGGGGCCTACCGGCAGTTCGCGTAGTGCGCGTTCTTGTCCTCGTACATCAGGACGTCCGCCTCGTGCATCGCCTTACGGATATCTCCCCCATTAGCATCGTGGAAGAATCCAATGGCAAAGCTCACGTTGCCTTTTTCCTTAGACTTCTGGCGGAGCTTCTCGACTCGGGCTCCAAGGTTTTCCTCGGATTTATCCAAGGCAACCACCACAAATTCGTCGCCACCGGCGCGGTAGATGTCGCAATCGCTGAAGGTTTCCTTCAGAATCTGGGCAGCGCGTTTCAGAAGATTGTCGCCAGCGTCATGCCCTTCGATATCGTTCACCGGCTTTAGTCCATTCAAGTCCGCAAATACCACCGACAGCGTCTTGTAGCTAATCGTTTTACTCACCAGCTGCAGCACCATATTGTTCATGGCGTTACGGTTCTTTACCCCCGTCAGCAAATCCACGTTGCTCAGGACTTCGAGTTGATGCAGCAACAGGTAACTCGCGACTTCAGACGCAATAAAGAACGTCACCAGTTCCAGCGTTTCCTTGATGCGCAAAACCTTCGACGTATCAAAGTTCGTCACCCAGATAAAGCCGATAAATTCCTCGTTATGCATCAGCGGCAAAAGCACCAAACTTTCGACATGGGCGCTCGTCAACGAGGCATACCACTGCGGATTTCTCTGGTGAATAATTTCCATATCCGCTTCGTTCTGGATAATCAGGCAGTTACTGCCCATGAGCGTTTCAATCCAGGATTCAGCGTAGTCTATAAACTCGTCCGAAATCACCTGATGAATGTCTTGGACGTATGTCCCCTTTTTAGCAGACGCACCCAATATGCTACAAGACCGATTCTTGAAATCCGTACGTAACACACAGCAGGTTTCCGCGCCACAAAGTTCGCGAACATCCGCCATCACATCGTCCATTGTCTTAAGGAAATCTTTTGTACCGCGCAACTTGATACACGCCTTAAGCACGTTCGAAGAAATCTCTGCAGAAAGCCTCGTCATGGTTTCAAGGTCTGCCTCGGGCGAAACTTCTAGCGAATAGCTGCAATAACCCTTTTCAGGGTCATCCACGTCAACCGGCAGCATAAAAAGATTGATCCAGAAAGGGAAACGCTCCGGCTGAATGTAGGCATGAACCGGCTTACGGAGAATGGCGCTCTGGTAGCAGAACTTTTCAAAGTTCAGCTCCTTTGCCATGTACATTTCGTAATTGGAACCGGGAATAAACTTCTGGCTAAAAACGGAATTGCCGTCACCGTCCTTTCGTTCCATCGACTTGACATACTGGGGGTTCCCCGCTTCAATACGGATCGTCCCAATACTTCCGTCAGTCTTCCTCTCTACCGAAAGGACGCTCGTCATCGTATGGAATGAATCGACAAATTTCTGCAATTCCTCTTTTTTCATCTACTCCTCGATTCCGGGAAAAGGTCGTAAAACCTCTTCTTATCTTCGTACATATTGGCATCGGCTTTCTGCATCGCCTTGCGAATGTCGAGGCCCCTATCGTCGAAACAACACCCTATAGCAAAGCTAACATTTTCCGGTTCAGAAGAATCCTTACGAAGCTTTTCGACACGTTCATCAATCCATTTTTTCGGCTTATCTATCGCAACGACAACAAATTCGTCACCGCCCGCTCGGTAAATTTCGCACCCTTCAAAAACGGATTTCAAAATAAACGCCGCTTCCTTCAAAAGGCAGTCGCCTGCGGTGTGGCCCTCCGTGTCGTTAATGGTCTTGAGACCATTCAAGTCCGCAAAAACAACTCCGATAGACATGGGAGCGCGTTCCCTGCCCGACACCAGGCGAAGCACCCTGTTGTTCATCGCGTTCCTGTTCTTGACACCGGTCAACAGATCGGTAGAACTCAACATTTCGAGCCGCTGCAACAACTGGTAATTTGCGATTTCAGAGGCGATAAAGAACGTTGTCAGTTCAAGGGTTTCCTTGATGTGTTCGGTATTCTTCGTATCGAAATTCGTCGCCCAGATAAAACCAACCGTTTCGTTGTTGTACTGGAGCGGGAAAAGGACCAGGCTCTTGATAGATGCACTCTGCAACGAACGGAACCAGCCCGGATTTCTCCGTTTCACCTCTTCCATATCATGTTCATTTTCGATAATCAGGCAATTGCTTCCGGCAATCGTTTCTAGCCACGATTTTGCGTAATCGATAAACGAATCGTTCAAATAATTCTTAAAGGAATGCGGAGGCGCATCGGGGGCATTGCTTTCACTCAACAGGGAACAAGTCCGTTCATTAAAATCAGTCAGCATCACGCAACAGTAATTTGCACCACAGATAGCGCGAACATCACAGATGATTTCGTCCATCGTCTTCAAGAAGTTCTTGGAACTGCGCAGCTTGATACAAGTCTTCAGCACATCGGAGGTCGTCTTCGCCGAAAGATTCGACATAATCTCGGGACTAGCCTCGGTAGAAACTTCATGCGTATAGGTACAATAGTACTTGTTAGGGTCTTCGATATTGAGAGGTTGACTAAAGATGTTAAACCAGACGCCAAAACGTTCCGGATTGATATAGGCATGCATCGGTTTTTTGAGAACCGCACTGCTATAAATAAAGTGTTCGAAATTCAGGTCCTTGGGAATGTATTTCGTGTATTCGGTACCGGGAACGAACGTACGGTCGATATCGGGCATATCGAAAGGAGATTCATAATTTTTATCGAATGTGGCCAAGTAGGCCTTGTTTCCCGCCTCGATACAAATTTTTCCATAGCCACCATCAGGCTTTTTTTCTACAGACACAATGCATGTCATCAATTCAAACTGATCGACATATTCCTGCAGATTCATAAAATCTCCTTATCCGACCTTCTTAACGGACATTTGTACACTATCATAAGATATTATAACACTTTTTAAAGGAAAAAACGTTATAAAGTACAAATTTATAGCGATTTATTTAGTACAACTTGGAATAGTCCAACTAGTGAAAACTACTTGGACAAATCCTTAACCACCATAATTCCGCTACGTTCGATCTTAGGATACTGGCGCATACCCTCGCCACCCGTTCCCTTGTCGAGAACTTCCAGAAGTTCGCCCTTAGTCGAATAAAGGTGCAGTTCCCACGGAGTGTTCGGGGCATTGAAATAGCCCGAGTTTTTCTGAACGTTACGCTGGAAAGTCCTGTTCAGGCGATCCGTCACGCTGCGAGCCTGCACAAGCGAAATATCCGAAAGTTCCCAAGAAATGGGGACTCCACCCATATCGTAAATCAGGAGGGCTTCCATATCGGAAATTTCCTTCATGGTGAATTTCCAACTGAAGTTCTGCCAGCTCGTGCTCAAGTCAAGAATACGCCCGTTCGCATACGGAGTATACGTTTCGGAGTCCTTCTTGATGTTCACGTTCAGGGTGCGAGGCTTGTCGGCCTTTGCGCGCATACTAAAGATGTAGGTAACTCCGTTCCTCAGGGCAAGGCGCTGCTTGAACTGCAGGTTCCACGATTCCTTGCCGGCCTTCTTGATATCGAAACGCACGATACCGTTATCGACCTTCACGTCGGCCTTTCCGCCCCAGAAATCCACCTGCCAGTTGGCAAGCGGTTCTTCGCCCGAAAAATCACCGTTCTGGATCAGGTTCGTACCGACAGCCTGAGAACCCGTATCAAAATTCTTTTCCTGAATGAAAGTTGGAATGACGCTTGTATTCTGGATACCGTTGGGGTTGTCAACGCAAACTTCCTTGCCCCAGCCAACCAGCGTATTGAAGGAGCTGTGTTCCGTCATGTCCATTTCGGGACTGTCAAAATTACCCGGACCAAAGCTCCAGGCAAGCCAGCCAATGCCGAGGCGTTCCGCTTCGGACATAATGAACTTGTAGGGGATTTCCTTGGCGCCACCGGCAGCCACCGGAGCAAACTCACCCACAATCAAAGGAAGTTTCTTTTCGACAGAGGCCTCAAGAACCCCCTTGATCCTGTCCTGAACCGTCGCATACCCCGTAGCCTTGGGATCATGACGTTCCGTGGGCCACCACATATGAATGGAAAACAGCAAATTGTGTTCCGGGTCCGCCTGTAAAAGCTTCGGCCCCACGTTAAGCAGGTTCGTTTCGCTCTGGCCCCACTGGTCGGCATCAATCATCAACGGAACACGGACACCCGCAGCACGCATACGAGTGACAATGGCATTGTAGGCATCGAAAAAATCTTCGGCAGGCACCGATTCCGCACCGGGTTCATTACCGATGTTCAAAATCAGGTACTGCTGGTGATTCGAAATCATCTGCAAGGTTTCTTCGCGAAGCCAGAAATCCATTGCATCGGCCAGGCGTTCCCAGTTTCCAGTAGTATCATGAATTTCGGGGATAGGAATCATCCCGTTCGTGATACACTGCCCAATAATGTTGTCTAGGTCACTCACGCGGCCGCGAGTATTCCAAACGATTCGAACGCAGTTTGCACCCGTCTTTGCAATTTCGGGGATAGTCTTCCCTTCGCGGTCAGTCCAAATGAACATGTGGTTGATACCGCGAAGAATAACCTTTTCGTTATCCTTGCTATACAAAAAACGATCTTGCACAAAAAAGCCGGGTTTTGCCGAAGCCATATTCATAGCACTAAATTCTCCATTTATTACATAGGAAAAATACAATTATTTGTTCGACATCGCTTATTTTTTTTGTAAAACTGTGCAAAATCGGTTGGAAAGCGTTCAACACACCGAAACGGACCTTTCCGGCAGGTGTTTCCAGTACCGCACCGGCAGACACCTCCGGAGCAATTTGGGGTTTTCACGCTCCTTGATAGCGATAGACTTGTAGTAATCCTGCCAAAGACGCACCATGTCATCGGCCCTGGTCGCCGACTTGACCGCCTCAAGGTTCGGAATCGTCATCTCCATAGGGGTACGCATAGGGCTCTGCCCGTCGTAAAACACCCCATAGGAGCGACTGGAATCGTAAATGGCCCAGCGTTCATTCGCAAAGCGCCCCCGAAAATGCCCCACAATCATCTCCAGAATGTCATATTTCGGTTCAATTTCGGCAAAATAGGTTCCATCGGGCATCTTGTTGAACCGAACCATCCCAAGCATACCCCCTGCCTCGCGCCGCACGGAGCGGGCAATCATGTAAAGCGGGAGCATCTCGCTAGAGGTCGGGTTCTTAGCGTAATTCGGGTCCTTGCCGTCGAAAACCTTGCGAAGGTAAGCAAGAATCTTCATTTCGACCCCCTCTTCTTCGGAGCGGAACACCACTCGGAGCAGTTCCAGAATGTCGGCACTTGCATTGTTTACAATGGCCCGCTTAAGCCTTTCGGCGGATTCCTCGGAGGTTTCTACGCGGAAAGGCTGCATAAATAGGTTGCAGGGAGCCTGGCTACGGTCTGGGTGAATTTCACCAACATCCAGATGCTGGCGATAGATTTCGAAAACGACACTCAGAAAGCCGTCAAAAGAAGAATCGTAGGAAATGGAAAGCATAGAGGAAGTAGACAGTAAACAGTGGTTAGTGATTAGGGATCAGGTATCAGCGTGTCATCCTGAGCGGAGTTCACAAAGGCCCCTGAGCCTGCCGAAGGGCCAAAGTGAACGAAGTCGAAGGATCTCTAGCAGAATAACTTAGCTGGCGGCGGGGAGTGCAAGTGTTTCTGGCGGAGTGAATAGGTCCAGTTGCAGGGGTTTTGGCTTGGGCAACAGCAATGGCCGCACCATTTCAGGATAAAGGCGGCGCAAACTGGCCGGCGTATCCGGGTGATAAATAAAATACTGGGCACGCTTCAAGACAACTCCCATTTTTTTCAACTGTTCAAGGCGAATCTTTGAAAACCTACGCCCCGAAACAATCAGCTGCGCAGAACGCACCCCAATTCCAGGCACACGCAAAAGCATTTCGTAATCCGCAGTCTGTATGTCTATCGGGAAAAACTCAGGGTGCCGTAAAGCCCACCCCACTTTCGGGTCCAGTTCCAAATCCAGGTTCGGGTGATCCTTGTCCACAATTTCGTCGTAGCCGAACTTATAGAAGCGCATCAGCCAATCCGCCTGATAAAGCCGATGTTCCCGCACAAGGGGCGGTTTTGTCGTCAGTGCAGGGAGCCTTTTATCGGCATTGATCGGGACATACCCCGAAAAATAGACACGCTTCATCTGTTGCTGCTTGTAAAAACCGTTCGAAAGCGTCAAAATCTGCAGGTCGGTCTCCCCCGCAGCCCCGACAATCATCTGTGTACTCTGCCCCGCCGGCAAAAACTTGGGCGAATACCGCGAACGGTCCGTACGGTATTCCAGCTTGCGCTCGGCAAGATAATTCATAGGCTTATAAATCGAGGCATGATTCTTTTCGGGAGCCAGGTATTGCAGCGCCCTATCCGTCGGGATTTCGATATTCACGCTGCTTCGGTCGGCATAAAGCCCCGCCTGGTACAAAAGTTCACTCGACGCTCCGGGAATCGCCTTCAGGTGGATGTATCCGCCAAACCGATGCACCGTTCGCAGCTCCTTAGCCACCTGCACCAGCATTTCCATGGTACGGTCAGGCGATCCCACCACCGCCGAACTCAAGAAAAGCCCCTCGATATAATTGCGCCGATAGAATTCGAGCGTCAAGTCAATCAGTTCCCTAGGCGTAAAAGTCGCTCGCGGAATATCGTTGCTACGACGGTTGATACAATAGGCGCAGTCATACTTGCAGGCGTTGCTCAAAAGCACCTTCAAAAGCGAAATACACCGACCATCGGCCGACCACGTATGACAAATGCCCGCACTGCAGGCACTGCCGAGCCCGCCCCCCGGAGCCTGCCGCTTGGAACCGCTCGAGGAACACGAAACATCGTACTTTGCCGCAGCCGAAAGAATATTCAGTTTTTCACGCACATCCATATCCGTGTTCCTACAAGCCAGCCTTTACATGTTCTTTTGTTCATTTGCACTCTTGTGCACTAACAAATATAAACACAACTGCACAAAAAAGCAATAGCAAGAACATCTTTTTTTGAAAAAAAGTGAACCCCCGACGTTTTGAGTGTTTTGGCAACAAAAAAACGGCCCCGTAGGACCGTTTGTTAAAATTAACCGGTTACATCAGAACTTACTTTTTCAGGTAAATTCCCTTGGCTCTCGGCTTGCCCACGCTGCGGCCCTTGAGGTCGAAGGTGCGGCGACCCACGTTGTTCAGGCGGATTTCGCCCGTACGGGTATTGAGGCGCCCGATAACGGTAGTGTGTTCTTCGCCACCTTCACGAGAGACAATAACCACGTCCATGGTTTCGGGGAGGTCGATGCTTGCCACAGTGGGACCAAGCTCGCCCTTCGGAACAGGCGCTCCAGAGGAACCATTATTACCATCCGGATCGTATTCCATAAAGGCGCGGAACGGACGGATCCAGGCACCGGCACCAAACGGAACGAATTCACCGATCTTGAAATCGCCCTGTTGCTGTGCGGCAAAGCCCCAGATTTTTGTATTCTTCATTTCTTCGGAGGTCCATTCGTGCATTGCAAGCGTTCCACGGAACACCCAGTCGTCTACGCGCGCCTCAGGCGTTACAGTCTTCTTGAGTGTTACGTTGACCTTAAACGTAATGTTGTCTGCCCCCATCTGCACCATGTACGGGGTGTAGGCGACCATCTTGCCAGCGTCTGCGTAATAGTCCGACTCGTTGCAATGTTCGAACTTGCCAAGTTCTTCGCAATTTTCGCCATTATTTTCCAGACATTTCTCTTTTGCGACCGCCGCTAAGTCCATCAAAGAATCCTGGACGTCCTTGTTACACCACACGTAGGCCATTCCCACGGAGGTATCACCGTTGTCCAATCGACGCATGCCCATGAATTCGATAACGGACTTCACGCCATCAAGATTATTTGCATCGTAGTCGAACGGCAACATGATAGTGGCGTAGCCGCTATTGGGCGTGAACGTTCTGTTGAATTTGACGGTGACATTTTCCATATCTTCGTCAATTTTAACCGCATCCGTTCCGTCGTATGCACCATCAATTTCGGCATGTTGTTGATCATTCCCATCTTTATACACCTGCACGGCGGCGTAATTGCCGATGTTCTCCCAGATAAAGAAGCGTTTTTCGATTTCGCCTGCGTAGCTGCCCTTGCCGGTGATTTGAGCGATGGCGGCTTCATCAAGGTTGGCGGAGGTGACTGCGGTGTTGTTCACGCATGTGACTGCGTAATCCGTGCCGGCTGTGAGCGTGTCCTTGCCGTCGGTCACGACGACAGAGGGGCAGACGGGCCTGCCGTCAGCATACTTCTGCATGGGGATGTCGGCGACGGCGACGTTCACGTCGGAGAGGAATTTTCCTTCAAACGACAGCGGCACAAGAGTTTTGCCCTTGATGTCTGCGATTTGCTCGCCAGTGAGCGTGCCGCTATATACGTTGCCTTTTTCGTCCTTGAACGACTTGCCCTCGGCGATGGAGACGGTGCATGAATCAGCACCGAGATGGATGCTGCTGGCCTTGATGGAATCGGTGCTG
>JAEEGG010014232.1_pt1 | contig 16872 bp, 12 predicted proteins | sample 9134161 | NCBI WGS metagenome assembly JAEEGG01 (sample SAMN16246543, study PRJNA631951) | gut metagenome | biome: gut microbiome; feature: rumen; material: CR-attached | host: Bos | place: Iran: Karaj | collected 2018-10 | reverse complement strand
AGGCCATTACGATAACAGCCAATCCACATGTTGCCCGAGCGGTCGAGCATCAACTTTTTCGCAGTGTTCTCGCTGATAGAGGTGGCGTCGTACTTGTTATTGACGAAGTTCTTCACCTCGCCACGCTTCATGTCGATGACAAAGATACCCATGTGGTCGGTAGCCAGCCACATCCAGCCGCGCTGGTCCATGCACACATCCCACACCTCGAGACCGGCAGGAAGCGGGGGTACGCCATACTGTGCCAGATAATCGTTGAGATGGGCGTACCATTTCTTATCCTTCTGGTCGTACACAAACACATGGCCCACGTTCAGCACCCAGTAGTTGCTATGCTTATCCACATAGCAGTTATAGGCCTGACTCGACTGTCCGCCATTCAGCTTCATAAAGTCGTCGCGCTGGATAATCTCGCCCTTCTCGCCATCGATAATCATCAGGTCGCCATCGGTAGAGGTGACCAGCAGCTTATCGTTCCACTCGGCAAAGTTAGAGAAGTTGTACTCCTTGGGAATCTCGTTCTGCTCGTAGCCATATTTGATGAGCTTGTAGCTCTTTTTACGCGGGTTATAGCAATACAGGCCCTCGTCGTAGGTCTTAACCCAGAAACGCTTCTGCGAGTCGATATAGAAACGGTCGATATTACCTTTGATACCCCATTGCGACAGCACTGATTTAGGGTTGCGGTTTACCTGCTCGGTAAAGGGGTTGAACAGACTGTAGTTCATGCCCTGCTTGAGCCACAGCATACCGTCGGCATCCTCCCAGATCTGGTCCACCAGGTTGTTACGCAGCGAGGTGGTATCGGTGGCATTGGAGTAATAGATGCGGAAACGGTAGCCATCGTAACGGTTCAGACCGTACGAGGTGCCAATCCAGATAAAGCCACGCGAATCCTGGAACAGGTAGTTGATCTGTGAGTTTGACAGACCGTCGCGGGCATCCATACGACGGAACTTCATGTCGGGGATGACGGCTGTTGCCGCACTTGCAGTGAGGCAGAACAGACAGAGGATATAGGTAAGTAGACGTTTCATATATATACTATCAAAAGGTATTGTTATTTCTTAGCCGATGTTTCGCGGATGACCAGCTTCTGCGGCACAATCTTCTTGTAGATATGGCTGTCGCCATTGATATTCTTCAACAGCAGTTTGCAGGTCTCGGTACCCATCTCGTAGCTCTGATCGACAATGGCCGAGAGGCGTGGGGTGACATAGCCCGCATGCACATCGTCGGTAAAACCAATGAGTGCCACATCGTCGGGGATACGCAGGCCCAGCTGCTTGATAGCCGTAAAGGCAGCGAAGGTGATGATATCGTTGAAGGCCAGGATGGCATCAGGACGGTTGGGCATCTGCAACAAGCGGGTAGCCGCCTCAAGTGCCCAGTCGAAATCAATCTTTTCGCATACCACCAGGTCGCGCTCGATGGGGATACGGTTCTCGCGCAGAGCCTCTAAATAGCCATGCTTACGGCGCACCACCATATCCAGGTGGTTAGGACCGCCGATAAAGGCGATGCGCTTGCTACCGGTATCGATGAGGTGCTGGGTGGCCTGCTGGGCTGCGATGTCGCCATTGGCGGTGACACACGAGAATTTATCCGACAAACAGGTGCGCCCGAAGAACACCATGGGTATCTGCATGTTGTAGATCTCCTCGAAGTGACTGTAGTCGCGCGTATCCTGCGCCAGACAGGCAATGATGCCCTCGACATGCAGGTTGATGAAGTTATCGATGGCTTTCACCTCGAGCTCGCTATCCTCGTGGGTGTTGGCGCTGATGACCGAGTAACCGGCCTTGCGGGCCTCGTCCTCGATACCATCGAGCACAGCCGAATAGTAGTGCGTAACCAGGTTAGGCACTACCACACCGATGACTCTTGGTGCCTCTTTACGTAAACTCTGCGCAAAGGGGTTGGGACGGTAATTCATCTTACGCGCCAACTCCTTCACCTTCTCCTGCATGGCCGCACCAATCTCGGGCGAACTACGCAAGGCACGACTGACAGTAGCTATACTTACGCCCAATTCCTGAGCGATATCCTTGAGTGAGGTTCTACGTTTATTTGTTACCATTTCTACATTCGTATCATGTGACGTTGCAAAGGTACACATTTTTTTGAAAATCGCAAACGTTTACGTGTGATTTTTTGCGTTAATGTATTGATTTCGAGCATTTTTCTTCGTACCTTTGCACCAGCAAAATCAGAAATGAGTAATGAATAGTTGATAATAAGTTAGTTAGAAAATGGAAAAGCAAGACTGTCGTGATGACACTCTTGCTTTTTTTGTTGGTGCTCTAAAAACCGCTTTTTCTTAGAATGTGGCGCGTACCATAAACCGGATGCCGTGCTTGTGAGCTGTGGGCAGCTCGTTGTAGTTCAAACGGCGGATATACTCCACATGAATTATCTTGAAGATATTGTGCAATCCTAAGCTCAGCTCCATGTAGGGGCGCTTGGGGTCGATGACATAGCTACCCTCGGGGAAATACATCAGGATAGGATTGCCGATGTTGTGATCCTTGTAGGGATTGTTCTTATCACTGAGTTCGCCCCACAGTACACGGAAGCCAATCCACTCGCGCCACTTGAGCTTACGCAACAGGGGGATGCGGTTGAGAATTTTGCCGTTGAGGTCCCAGTTGACCTGTCCCGACAGGAATCGGTCGGTAGGGAACTCCATGTTGTTGATGGCCTCGAAGGTATAGTCCTGCACGATATACGAGAGGTTGGTTTCGGGCATAATGAGCAAGGGGAATGGCACCTTTTCCCACTGGATACCACCCTTGACCTTGAAGTCCATCTTACCCCACGACTTGAGCCAGAAGCGCTTGTAGATAGAGCCCTCGGTATAGTTGTAGCTATACTGTCCGCCCAGCACATCCTTCAAGCCCAGGGTATGACTAACCGTAAACACAGGGGCATCGAGGTTGATAGGCAGGCGGCGTTGCTTGGTGTTGATAAAGGTCTCGCCAGGAGCAAAACGCAACTCTGCACGCAACTCGGTGGTGCGGATCTTCTGCGACTGCACTGGCAATCTACCTGTGCTGAATCCCTCTACCGGTGGCAAGGTAGGATGGCTCCAGTTGGTCCACAGACTGCGGTCAGACGACATCGACATGGGGATGAAGTACAGACTACCAGCAGCCTCGTTCTCCTCGAGTTTCATGGAGAGCGTGGTACGGAAGCCCCAGTCCTCCTCGCGTTCGAAGGTAACCGACTGGCGGTTGTAGAACATCATCTTATCTACCTTGCTCCACTTAAAGGCGGTAAACACATTATCCTTATCGGTGTGCATGAACTTATCGGATGGCGACATCACATCGTAGGTAGATGAGAAGGTGAGCGTGCGCTGCGGGAACTCGCGGGGCAGGTACTCCTTCTTATTGAACGACCAGATGACATCGCCCTTGTAATACCATTTCTTAGAGTCCCAACCACGGGCCACGTAGCCACGGAAGAACAGGTTGGAATCGAGGTTAGCGGTACTCTGGGCAGAGATACGCGTACGAATACCATCGATGATATTCTTGGTAATCATGGTGTTGATAGGACCGATATCCACCTTGCTGGGGTGCTTCTTGGTACCTGTCTCCACAAAGTTCTCGACCAGAGCCTTCAAACCGAACAGTACCCACTTAAAGCCCTTGACATTCTGCATGCCATTGACAAACTGATCCATCTGACTCTCGGCCTTGGTCAACTCTACCTGGCGGTACTGGTTCCAGAACTCATCGCTACGCATCATGGCGTTCACATCCTTCACCTCTTTCTTCGTACCCTTAAACAGCTGTTTGGGCAGTTCGTCGAAGGCATAATCGTTGATACGGGTGTTACGGATGACAGCAAACTTTTGCAGGAAATTGGCCAGCTTGAGTTCGGTAAACATATCATCCACGCTCAGTACCCAGTCGCCATCGGGCAACTGCGTGAACTCCTGCACCACCTGCATATTCTCCACGAAGTTTACATCGCTCTTCTTAGGGATGGTCATCTCGCAGCGCTTCACCTGCCAACTGCTGTCGGCCAGGATATACAGGTCGCCACGGAAGCCAAAGTCCTGCTGGTTGTTGGGCAGGAAGTGCAGATGGTAGCACAGGTCCTTGTCCACCATGAGCGTATCCTCGATATAATAGCGGTAGAAGCCAATGGCATCCTTACCGATAGGCGAGGTGAAGGGGTACTGCAACAGACGGATCTGATCGTCGTAGATGTTCACATCGGTGAACACATCCTTCATGATGGTGTTCAGGATGTCGCCCGTCTGGAACAGGTCGTTGATACCCTGGGTGTTGATACCCTTGATAATCGTCTTCTCGTCGTGTGGCTTCTTGCGATAGATTTTTTGCGAAACCGTCTCATCCACGCTGATGGGCAGGATGAGTTTGTTATTATATGGGCATGCCTCAATCTGGTCGATAAGCCACTGTTTTTTCTTATACTTGGGCGAATCGAGCACCTCGGGCTTGAAATCGTTGAGTGCCAGCGTAATCTTCTGGTACTTGTTGTACTGATAATAATCGCGGTTGTCGAGATCGGTCTGCTTCTTGGCAGCTATCACCTTACGCATTATCTCAACAGCCGGGTTGTTCTTACGACTGTAGCGACCACGCTTGGTTTTGATGGTGACCTCTTTCAGCATCTTATTATCGGTCTTGAGCGCAATCTTGATGACGTTCTTGATACCCGAGTTAATCTGTACCGTGTGGGATACGTAGCCTACCGACGTAAAGGTAAGCTGCCAGCCATTATGACGGACAATCGAAAAGTTGCCATCGATATCAGAAGCCACTCCTACCCCATGACCCAGGTACTGGGCACTGGCAAAGGGGATGGGCTCGCCGGTCTTGGCATCCACAATCTGTCCGCTGATGGTGTGCTGCGCCAGCGCACCCAGCGTTAACAGCAGCATACAAACCAAAAGGTTTAATCGTTTGTTCATTTACTCTACTTTAAAATCTGTGTTAAGTCTGTTATTACTTTCCCGGCGGGGGACTCATCAACGGGATCGTTGGTCCAACCTTCGCCTTTAAACCATACAGTGTGACATCCCGCCTTACCGGCTGGGATGATGTCTTTATCCATACTATCGCCTACTACCACCACCTCGTCAGGGCGCATGCCCAGGGCCTCAACGCCTAAGGTAAATATCTGTGGGTCGGGCTTACGAACGCCTACCACGGCGCTCTCGATGATGGTATCGAAAATGCCATCCAACTTAAACTCCTTGAGCACGGTGGCGATGTTACCATAGAAATTGCTGACCAGCACCATGGGGTACTGCTGTTTGAGTTGCAGCAACACCTCGCGACTTTTGGCAGTCTCCTTCACAGTTGCCTCGTACAAGCTGTCTGTGAGAGGTTTTAGATAAGAAGAGACAGAAGAAACATCATTTTTCTCCTGGAGATACTCCAGCTGGATGCGGATTTTGGTTTCTATCGTCTTATAGAACGTAAAATCGGGCTGGATGATGGGATTTCTACCCAATGTACGCTCGGCATGCACATAGGCATCGCGAAAAGCCTCCTCGCTCACAGGCACCTGCTGGCGCTCGTAAGCATGCCAAATCACTTTTCCCCAGTGCTGTCCACCGGTATCCAAGGTCCCACCGTAATCAAATATATAACCCTTTATCATCACTATTCACTCTTCACTATTCACTATTCACTAATCTCCTTACAGAGGGCCTCGTGCTTGTGGTGCATGTACATATACATGGCCTGGAAGATGGTAATCTCTACCAGGGGATATACCCAAGGGCAATCGAGCAGACAGGTGACATAGATGGTGATGGCACGTGCATTGAAGGTGAGCAGGTTGGTGTACTTCATCAAAGGACGACTACCTGCTAACAGGCGCTCACGGATAGCCTCAGAGGGCTGCTGCTTCCAAGCAGCAAAGAACTTCTGGAAGTTAGGTGTGCGCTGCTCCTGACTTTTACAGTAGTTGGCATAATTATAATAGAACACGCGCGAGAGCACATCGCTCTTAGGCAACGACTCGTAGTGCGCACGCTGCTGCTTATAGTTATCGAGCTCGCTACCATCCTTACCCAACAGGAAGAAGAGGTGGATCTGACGGTAGTAGTCGGCCAGAGAGCTCTGTTTGGCATGCAGACCGATGCCAGCAGCGGCACACAGCAGGAAGCCCCAGAAGCGCCACTCGACATCGGTGCCAGGGATGGTCTGATACCACAAGCGGGCCACAATACCCAAGTAGATAGAGGTGAACCACAAATCGCCCGAGAAACCATCGAGCATACGACCAATGAGGGTTTTCTTACCCGTGATACGAGCCATCTGACCGTCGGTAGAGTCGCAGAAGTTAGCAAACATCAACAACAGTACACCATAGATGTTATGCAGCAGGTCGGTGTAATGGAACATCCAACCAGCGCCCACGCCTAAGAATATCGATACAATGGTAATGACATTGGGATGGATATCCAGTTTGTTCCACAACAATGCAAATACCAGTCCTATAGGACGTGTGAAATGCACGTCCAACCACTCTTCAGTATCCTCCGATTTAAATGATAATTTCAGTAATTCCTTAAATGTTGCCATTATAATATATTAATGTTTAATCTTAATACTTCGTATTGAGCCTGCTCACGCTCGACATAGCTCAAGCAAGCTTGGCTCTGTTCTCGCTTAATCGCAGCCTTTAATGAGCGATGCAATCGCTGCGGCGGCGGATTCGCGGCAGCGCGAAAAGCTGGGCCAGTCGTTGAAATCAATGACACAGTAGCTGCCATCCTCGCGGATGATGCAGTCGCCACCATATACGCTGATGCCTACAGCCTGTGCCAGCTTCTCGGCATCGGCCTGCAGCGCCTCTACCACAAAGGGATAATGACGGGCGGTACCATTACGCAGTTCGTCGTTGAACTTGGTGTCGCCATCATCTGTGGGATAGTAATAGCGGAAGAAGCCCGTACCAGCCACACCATAGAACTTAACCAGATCGCCAGGCACGTGGGCACTGACGGTATAGGCCGTGATGCCACGCTGCTGGAAGGCAGCTATCTTCTCGTTCAGCTCGGTCTGATTAGCCGCAAACTGCACATCGCTCTTATCCTGTGCAGCGGTATCGCCACGCTTCAGCCAGTAGCCATGAGCCCCCTGGCGGGGTGGCATGGGCGTGCCTATCTGTTGCATGAGCGCCTCTAACTGGCAGCGCGCGCAGTTTGCAATACCTGTAGAGGAATTGATGGCAGGGAAATCGCGCAGTTTGTCGAGTGTCAGTGGCAGGCGTCCCATCGTAAAAATACGGTGGTAACCAGCAGGATTAAAAGGTTGCTCCTCGCTCACCATCTCTACCTCGTAACCAGCCGCACAAAGCTTAGCGCCTACTGCCTCGAGTATCGCCTTATCTTTCTCAACCGAATTAGGTGAGAACACCTCCGCCCGCTGTACTAAAAGAATTTTCAATTCTTAATTTATAATTTACAATTCACAATTCTCAATTCTCAATTCTCAATTCTCAATTACAAAAAGTCTTCGGCTTTTTGTATGTCGCTCGCATGGTCGATATCCAGCACCTTTGAGAAGGGGTAAGCCTTGAGCAACAAGCCATCGGCCACCAGGGCACGCTGGAAGTTGCGCATACGACTCTCGCCACGCTCGATACAACGCTGCAATACAGGGATGGCCTTAGGTGTTAAGCCATAGATGCCACCACTGATATACTTAGGCTGCTCACAGGTATCAAAGAAGCCTGTTATCTGCAGGGCATCGTTGGTACCCACATACAGAGGTTTCTCGTCGTCGATATAATCGGTAACGCCCATCAAGCCATCCACCTCGCCTGTCTGTGCCAGCAACTCAAAAGTCTTGGCATAGGTAGCAAACTCTTTTTCACGGAAGATGGTATCTACGGTGGTGAGCACAAAGGGCTCGTCGGTGAGCCACTTGCTCAGCTCCCAGGCACTGTGCATAGAGCTGGGGGTACTCTTCACGATAAACTTCAGGGGCACTTGCTTTGCCTCTGCTATCTCCTTCAGATGCGCAGCCACAGCCGTCATCTGTTCATTACAAATCACACATATTTCGCTGGCGCCATTGGCCATAAACACACGTATCAAACGGTCGATCAGATGTTCGCCACCCACTTCTACCAGGGGCTTTGGCGCCTGTACGCCTTCTTGTGCCAATCGCGATCCCTCGCCAGCAGCTATAATTGCATATTTCATCCTGAATCGTCAAAATTACTAGTTTTCGGCGGCAAAGGTACGCATTTTTACCGAATTACGAAAACTTTGGCTATATATTTAGGTTTTATTTACTATAAAACCATAAAAAAGGTGAGGTTTTAACGCCCCACCTTGAGATTATCGGTATCGATGTCGCCTGAGCCACTTTTATGTTTGTTCATGGATTGAACCGTGCCTCGGAGGTCGATATCACCCGAGCCCATGAGCTGGGCATCGACTGAGCCACAGCCTTTTGCAAACTCTACATTCACATCACCAGAGCCACGCAGGGTGATACGGGTAGAGGCGGCATTCTGCTGGCGCAGGTTGATATCACCCGAGCCAATCAATGTCACATCAGTCTCGCGGGTATCGAGGTTGCGGATAGAGGCATCGCCTGAGCCTACCACCTCGAGATTGCAGCGATCGCACAGCAATGACGAGAACTGGATGTCGCCAGACCCCTTTAAGTTGATGGTGATATTATCGGTATCCACGGTTCTCTCGCTGATAAAATCACCTGAGCCAGCCAAGGAAACCGACACGAGATCGGGTGAAGTAACGTACACAGCCAGCGTGTAATCGCCACCGAAATTGATGTTGAACATGCCTATCTTACCACGATTGCGGATGGTGAGTTTGCCATCAGACACTTCAGTGATGATGTTATCAACAATATCCTTAGGACCTTTGACCTTGACCGAGAACGAGTCGGCCTGCTGGTAGTAAACAGTGGGTGAGCCATACACCTCGATGCCCTCGAAACCACGTAATGAACGACTCTCGGTAACCTTCGGACCGAAATCACCAAACTTAAACGACATATTCTCGCGACTGCAGCTGCAAGAAGTCAGCAGAAACGCAATGAAAACGAAAAATAAATACTTTATTTTCATATTAAAAATTCTTTTAGTTTAACTTTCTCTGACTGTTAGACGGAGTAAACAGCAGAAAAGTTGCAAGGGGGCGAAACTTTTTTTAGCTTAATGGCAGCTCGACCCAGAAACGCGAGCCATTATCAAGCACAGAATCGACACCAATGCTACCACCTAAGCTCTCGACATGACTCTTGGCTACCGACAGGCCTAAGCCTGTGCCAGGCACATACTCATCGACCTTGAAGAAACGTTCGAAGATGCGCTCCTGATGCTCCTCGGCAATACCCTTACCTGTATCGAGCACCCACAGCAGGAGCTTGTCGCCTTGCTGCAAGTCGAAGCCCAAGGTGATAGAACCATGTGCGGTGAACTTGACGGCATTCTGCATGAGGTTGTTGACAATCTCCTTGAACTTGGTGATATCGGTGTTCATCAGAATCTCGGGATAAGGGAACTGGGTGGCCAGAACCACGGTGCTGCCATCTACCATGGTGCGGTAGTAATCGGCAATCTCCTGCAGCACAGGCACGATATTGGTCTGCGACTTGACCAGACTCTTGGCCTCGGCCTCGACCTTTGACATGCTGACCAGTCCATCGATAATATTAAGCAGCTTATAGTTATTTTTCTGGATTTCGGAGATGAGTTGGTTACGATCCTCCTCGCTCTCAACCACCGGCAGCAAGTCGGCAAAACCTACAATGGCATTGAGCGGCGTACGGATTTCGTGACCCATGTTTGCCAGGAAGGCGGTCTTCAAGCGGTCGCTCTCCTCGGCCTTGTTACGGGCAGCAATCAGGTCGGCCTCCATCTGCTTCTGGGCATCGATACGCATAGAGGTTCCTACGATACGGGTAGGATTGCCATCCACATCGCGGGCAGCAATGGTACCATAACTCTCCTCCCAATAGTAAAGGGCACCCTTACCCAGTTTTACACGATACACCTCGTGATAAGAAGGCGAGGCACCGGTACAGATTTTATCGATGGCCATCCACACACGCTGGGCATCGGACCTATCGATGACATTGGTGAGATCTTCGACCGGGAATTCGGGCGGACCCAACAAGCCACCTTTGTTATCACGGAAATCGGCATCGACATAAAGCATCTTGGTAGGCACATCGATATGCCACGTACTGAGCTTCATGGCCTTGAGCACAAACTCGGACTCGACATTGTTCTGGCGCACCTTTTCGAGCTCGACCAACTCGGTCTGGAGCTTACGACCAGCGCGACGCTGAACAAAAATCATGATGAACAGCCACAAGAACAACAACGCACCGCCCAACCAAAGGGCCGGAACGAGGTACGGACTTTCCGATTGCGTGTATAGTAGCAAATTATACATCTTGGGTTTTGAATTAATGTGGCAAAAGTAAGGAAATTATTTGGAAAACGAGCATTTTTTGGCCGTTTTTTATAAAAAACGAAGATTTTTTGTTAGATTAACAGTAAAAAAGCGCATTTTTGGGCGAACTTTCATTACCTTTGCACGCTGTAAACTATTAGAAATGGAGCAAAAGTTTGAATTGATCGCCAAAACGTTTATGGGACTGGAACCTGTACTGGCGAAAGAGCTGACCCAAATGGGGGCTAACGATGTTGAAATCGGTAGACGAATGGTTTCGTTTACGGGTGATAAGGAAATGATGTATCGTGCCAACTTTCAGTTGCACACGGCTATCAGAATTCTGAAGCCAATACGCCATTTTAGAGCTAAGAGCGCAGACGATGTGTACGAAGAGATCAAGAAGATTGACTGGACTGAATATCTGGGTACCGACAAGACCTTTACGGTTGACTCGGTAGTCTTCTCTGAAGAATTCCGTCACTCAAAGTTTGTTTCGTATAAAGTAAAGGATGCGATTGTTGACCAATTCCGCGAGAAGACGGGCAAGCGCCCCAATATATCGGTGGCCAACCCTGACATCCGACTGAACATGCACATTGCTGAAGACAAATGTACGCTGAGTCTCGACTCGAGCGGTGAGAGTCTGCATCGTCGTGGCTACCGCCAGGAGAGTGTAGAGGCACCACTGAACGAGGTGCTGGCAGCTGGTATGATTCTGCTGAGCGGATGGCAGGCCGATACTGATTTTATCGACCCCATGTGTGGTAGCGGTACCCTGCTGATTGAGGCTGCCCTGATAGCCAAGAACATGGCACCAGGCCTGTTCCGCAAGGAGTTTGCCTTTGAGAAGTGGCCTGACTTTGATGCCGACCTGTTTGATGAGATCTACAACGACGAGAGTCAGGAGCGTGAGTTTAACCACAAGATTTACGGCTACGACATCGACATGAAGGCTGTGAACACTGCCCGCATGAATGTAAAGGCAGCCGGACTGAGCGATATCATCACCGTAGAGCAGCAGGACTTCAAGAACTTTACACAGCCTGCCAACAAGAGCATCATGATATCAAACCCACCTTATGGTGAGCGTATCTCGACTCCCGACCTGTTGGGTACCTACAAGATGATTGGTGAGCGACTGAAGCACCAGTTCAAGGGCAACGATGCCTGGATACTGAGCTATCGCGAGGAGTGCTTCGACCAGATTGGTTTGAAGCCCAGCATCAAGATTCCCCTTTATAATGGTAGTCTGGAGTGCGAGTTCCGCAAGTACCAGATGTTTGACGGTAAACTGAAGGACTTCCGCTCGGAAGGTGGCGTGGTGAAGACCGAAGAGGAGAAGCGCCAGATGGCCGAGAAGCACCGCTTTAAGAAGGAGCGCGAGTTTAAGAAGCGCCTGGAAGAGAAAGAGGAGAACGAGGAGGCCGATATTCTGAACTTTACTTTCCACAAGCACGATCTGGGTAGAAACCGCGGCGGACATGAGAGCTTTGACCGCAGTGGCAAGGACCGCAAAGAGCGTAAGGAGTTTAGCAAAGGCGACCGCAAGGAGTTTGGTAAGGGCAAGGACCGCAAGGACTTTAAGCGTGGCGGCAAGCGCGACTTTAGCAAAGGCAAGGACTTTGGAAAGAAAAAGAGATTTGATGATGATGAAGATTAAACTGATGGTGGCCGCACTGGCCATGATGATGACTGCCACAACCATGAGCGCTCAGGATAAGAAACTGTTTACACTCGAAGACCTGAACTTCGGCGGTAACAACTATGCCAACCTGCGTCCACAGAACATGTGGCTGACATGGTGGGGCGAGCAGCTGATACAGCAGGATGTAGAGGCCTGCTACACCATCAACACCAAGACAGGTAAGAAAACCCTGCTGTTTACACTCGACGACATCAACAAGTGGACAGGCAGTGATGATACCAAGTACGTGCGCCACCTGATGAATGCCACATTCCCCTACCCCAACAAACCTATCGTGAAGTTGGGTAACAGGAAGGCGGTGATTCTGCTCGACTTCAAGGCCAAGCAGGTGATCTGGCAGGACAGCATTGCCGGACAGCAGGCCTACGACTGGAACGCCACCTCGCGTGCCACAGCCTATGTGGAGAACCACCAGCTGTATGTGCTGGATGGTGCCGGTAAGAAGCACCAGTTGAGCACTGATGGCAGCCGAGAGATTGTGTACGGTCAGAGTGTGCATCGTAATGAGTTCGGTATCGACAAGGGTACCTTCTGGAGCCCTGATGGTAGCAAACTGGCTTTCTATCGCATGGACCAGAGCATGGTAACCGACTACCCACAGGTAGATATCTTCCCACGTAACGCCAGTTACGAGCCCGACAAGTACCCCATGGCTGGTATGACCAGTCATAAGGTGACCGTGGGCGTGTTTGACGTGAAGAGCGGTAAGACCGTATATCTGCAGGCTGGCGACCCAACCGACCGTTATTTCACCAACATCAGTTGGGCTCCCGATGCCCAAACGGTGTATATGCTGGAGCTGAACCGCAAGCAGAACGACTGCCGATTGGTATCGTACGATGCCAACACAGGCGTCAAGATAGCTGAGCTGTATCGTGAGACATCGGAGAAATATGTGGAGCCACAGCACCCCATCGAGTTCCTGCCTTGGGATGCCAGCAAATTCGTGATGCAGAGTCAGAAGGATGGCTACAACCACCTGTACCTGATGGATAAGAGCGGTAAGCAGCTGAAGCAGATTACCAGTGGCAAATGGGTAGTGATGGAGGTGTTAGGCTTTAACCTGAAGGATAAGTCGGTGATTATCGCCTCGAACGAGCTGAGCCCCCTGCAGCGTAACTTCTGGGCTGTAAACATCAGCACTGGCAAGCGCACCCTGCTGGATAACGGTAAGGGCGTGCATCGTGGTGAGCTGTCGGCAACAGGTGCCCTGTTGTTCAACAAATATCAGGAACCCACCGTTCCTAATAACATTGAAGTAACCAACACCCACCACCCATCACCCATCACCTTATTGAAAGCCGCTGACCCCTGGGCAGCCTTCGAGCAGCCCATCTATGAGAACGGCAGCATCAAGGCCGCTGATGGCACTACCGATTTATATTATAGAATGGTGAAGCCACACGACTTTGACCCCCATAAGAAATACCCCACTGTGGTGTATGTATATGGCGGTCCTCACGCCCACAACGTAGATGCCTCGTGGCACTGGGCCAGCAGATCGTGGGAGACCTACATGGCACAGAAAGGCTACATCTGCTTTATCATTGACAACCGTGGCTCGGAGAATCGCGGACGTGACTTTGAGCAGGCTACCTGGCATCAGTTAGGACAGGTAGAGATGCAGGACCAGATGAAGGGTGTGGAGTTCCTGAAGCAGCAGTCATACGTGGATACAAACCGACTGGGTGTTCACGGCTGGAGCTTTGGTGGATTCATGACCATCAGTCTGATGACCAACTACCCCGACGTGTTTAAGGTAGGTGTAGCAGGTGGTCCGGTGATTGACTGGAAATGGTATGAGGTGATGTATGGCGAGCGCTATATGGGCACCCCACAGGATAACCCCGAGGGTTATGCCAAGAGCAGTCTGATCAGCAAGGCCAAGAACCTGAAGGGTAAGCTGCAGATTATCACGGGTTATAACGATAACACTGTGGTGCCACAGCACTGCCTGAGTTTCCTGGATGCCTGCATCAAGGCCGGCACACAGCCCGACTTCTTTGCCTACCCCGGCGAGGAACATAACATGCGTGGTCATGCCTCAGTGCACCTGCACGAGCGCATCACCCAATACTTCGAAGACTATTTAAAGTAATCATAAAGTTCAAAGATCAAAGTTCAAAGATGAAAATCTTACTGTTAGGAAGTGGCGGACGTGAGCACGCCTTAGCTTGGAAAATTGCTCAGAGTGATAAATGCGAAAAGCTTTACATTGCCCCAGGTAATGCCGGAACCAGCAACTGCGGAGAAAACGTAAACATGAAGGCCGACGACTTTGAGGCCATCAAGCAGTTCGTAGTTGAAAAGGGCATTCAGATGGTAGTGGTAGGTCCTGAGGATCCATTGGTAAAGGGTATCTACGACGACCTGAAGGCTGATGAGCGTACCAAGAACGTACCAGTGATCGGTCCCTCAAAGGCAGGTGCCGTGCTCGAAGGCTCAAAGGATTTTGCCAAGGCCTTTATGGAGCGTCACCACATCCCCACAGCCCGCTATCAGACCTTTGATGGCGAACATCTGGAAGAGGGACTGAAATTCCTGGAGACACTCGAGGCTCCCTATGTGCTGAAGGCTGATGGTCTGTGCGCTGGTAAGGGTGTGCTGATTCTGCCTACACTCGACGAGGCCAAGAAAGAGCTGAAGGAGATGCTGGGCGGTATGTTCGGTAATGCTTCGAGTCGCGTAGTGATCGAGGAGTTCATGAGCGGTATCGAGTGCTCGGTGTTCGTACTCACTGATGGCAAAAACTACAAGATTCTGCCCGAGGCCAAGGACTACAAGCGTATTGGCGAGCACGATACTGGTTTGAACACCGGTGGTATGGGTAGCGTTACCCCCGTGCCTTTTGCCACCAAGGAGTGGATGCAGAAGGTAGAGGACCGCATTATCCGTCCAACCGTAGAGGGTCTGGCTGCTGATGGCATCGACTACAAGGGCTTTATCTTCTTCGGACTGATTAACCGCACCAACACCCCTAGCAAGGAGGCTGAGCCATACGTGATTGAGTATAACTGCCGTATGGGCGACCCAGAGACTGAGAGCGTGATGCTGCGCCTGAAGAGCGATCTGGTTGACCTGTTGGAAGGTGTGGCCGAGGGTAATCTCGACCAGCGTACCATCGCCTTTGATGAGCGTGCAGCTGTTTGCGTGATGCTGGTATCGGGTGGTTATCCACAGGAATATAAGAAGGGCTACCCCATCACAGGCATCGAGGATGTGGAGGGCAGCATTGTATTCCACGCCGGTACAGCCCTGAAGGATGGCGAGGTAGTGACCAATGGCGGACGCGTGATTGCCGTATCATCATACGGTAAGGACAAGGCCGAGGCCCTGCAGAAGTCGTTCGAGGAGGCACAGAAGATTCAGTTTACCGACAAATATTTCCGTCGAGACATCGGAGCGGACTTGTAGTGAATAGTGATAAGTGAATAGTGAAAAGATTTCAGAATAAAATAGCTGAGAGCCGTCGCACGTTGCCGATTACCATCCTGTATGGTGTCGGCATCTGGCTTTTGGCGGGGTTGGTACATCAGGGTTGGTGGTTCCAGTTCCTGTGTTTCTTTGCATCGGTATATGCCATGATTCACCTGAACAACATCAACATGCTGATACGTATCTACAGTCGCTCGGTTTCGGTATTTTATATTCTGTTAGCTTGTTCGGCCACCTGGATGTTCGGATCCATCCTAGGTACGGTGCAGGTGCTCAGCATGGTAATAGGCTTGTTGCTGCTGTGCTCGTGCTATCAGGACCAGAAAAGCGTGGGGCGCACGTTCTACCTATATATGCTCATCAGCATCGTGAGTCTGCTGGAGCCGCACTTCCTGTTGTATGTGCCCATCTTCCTGTTGCTGATGGCTACCACCATCTACTCGTTGAGCTGGCGAACCTTTTTCGCAGCACTCATCGGACTTGTTACACCCTACTGGCTCTATACCGGTTGGCGACTCTACTTCTACAGATATCAGCCTGAGATGGCTTTCGACAATCTGAACCGCTTTACCGAGGTACAGTGGAATACCGACTATAGTGCTGTAAACACCCAGCAGTGGGCGTATCTGGCTTTGTTGGTAGTGCTGTTTATCGTGGGTACCATCCACTTCTGGATGAACAGTTACAAGGATAAGATACGCGTGCGCCAGATATACAACAGTATGATGATGCTCACCATCTACACCCTGCTACTGATGGCTGTGCAGCCTCAGCAGTACGACACGTTTATTGGTATGCTCACCATCGTGGTGTCGCCTATCGTGGCCCACTTCTTTACGCTTACCAATAGCAGACTGAGCAACCTGTTCTTTATCGTAACCATGGCCACAATCCTATTCCTAACAGGTATGAACCTATGGATTTCATCATCAGCTTTCTAACCCAATACGGCTACTGGGGCATGCTGTTGGCTGCCTTCCTGGCTGGCAGTTTCTTTCCATTCTCGAGCGAGGCTGTGATGGTGGGACTGATGGCCACAGGACTTGACCCATGGAGCCTGATGATATACGGTACCATCGGCAACGTGCTGGGTAGTGTGTTCAACTACGGTGTGGGACGTATGGGTAAGATAGAGTGGATAGAGAAATACCTGCATGTAAAGAAAGAAGACCTTGACAAAGCCCACCGTTTTCTGGCAGGTCATGGTGCATGGATGGGGTTCTTTGCCTTTCTGCCTGTGTTAGGCAGCGCCATCACCATCGCTTTGGGACTGATGCGATCGAACGTGGTGATTACGTTC
>JAEEGG010014230.1_pt1 | contig 16873 bp, 7 predicted proteins | sample 9134161 | NCBI WGS metagenome assembly JAEEGG01 (sample SAMN16246543, study PRJNA631951) | gut metagenome | biome: gut microbiome; feature: rumen; material: CR-attached | host: Bos | place: Iran: Karaj | collected 2018-10 | reverse complement strand
AACGCTGCTTTTACGGTATTTTCATTTTTGTTTATTGCCTTAGCTGTTTTTGTCTGCGATGCCAAAGGATTTCTTCTTATATAATCTAGAATTTGTGATTCTATTTCGCCCAATTCACTCACTGCGGATTGGGTGTTATTGGGTGTTATCGGGTGTTGATTGGGTGTCGATTGGGTGTTATTGGGTGTTTGTTGGGGTAATTCTGTTTCTATGGCCTTAAATGAAATAGAAATATCACCATCATATATTTGAAAGGTCGGAAACTCATTTCCGCTTTTTTCGCAACTTTCTTTTATTTTTTGTATCCCTCTTCCCCATGACTCAATAAACCCTGCTCGGTAAAAAGTATTGGCTATTAACGGATTATACGGCCTTGATCTGTGCGGAGCAAGCAAATTCTCAACCGTCCATCCTTTTGGGAAAACACAATCATTCGAAATAACAAGGTGATCTGCAAACACCTTAATTTGTATAGGTATCATGAGTGCATAATTCTTATGGGCAATGGCATTTAAAACTAATTCCCTAATTGCATTTTTAGGATAAGGATATAATGTCACGCGAGTAATATCACTATAAGAGATTGCTCCTTTTAAATACTTGGTATAAAGCAAATCTATTGTCCTGTCTACTTGTGACAACAACGATCCGTGAATCTCATCTTGAAATGACAATTCCGCTTCGCTTTCAAAATAACCAATCTTAATGTATGCTCCAGGAATCCATTTCTCCGGATTATGATGAAATAACAAAACGGCCGCCCGCGTAAGATGCTTGTTTACCAAAAGATTTAAGTTTTCAAGTTGAAGGGCACGCGGGCCTAAATCCTCTGATTCTTCTATACGCTTTGTCTTAATTGCTTGTTCACGATAGAGATCAAAAGATTCTGCACTCAGATCATCAACAGCCACTCCATCAACTGGAATGCCATCCCATGTCAATCCAGTTTTTTCCAAAAGGAACTGAGATAAAGCGGATCCTGTCAACATCTGCTTTGTACTACCACTACGGTAATGATATTCTCCATGATAGGAAACCGGATAAGGGGATGTCGACACAACGATTTCTATATAATCAAGACCATCTTTTTGAAGCAAATTAACATCAGCAATAATTCCAAGCGTGGAAACAATTTTATTTGGAATATCCTCTAACAGTTTTTTACTATCACTAACTCCAACAACCGTTCCCTTATCATCTGTTCCGATATATATTCTCCCGCCTTGTGCGTTTGCAAAGCCACATATCCACTTTAGGTACTCATCTCTCCAAGATTCTTTCCATTCTATATTCTGGCTCTCCGACATATTTTCTCCCTCACCAATAATATTATCTACCAACAAAAGCTCCCTTTTTTTGTCCTTTCCTCGTCACGCCTCGCTTGGACATATTAGTCTTCATCTTCCGTTTGCCATTTTTTTGATTCCTCAATATTGTGTATTGCTTCTTCGTGAAAATTCCTAGCAATCATTCTAAGCGTATCAGCAAATCTTGTATATCCTTCTCGTTCCGCGATCAATGCTTTTTGGTTGTACTGATCCTCTAGTTCAAATTCTTGTGTCCCCGTTGGATCCACCCAATGAAATCCTCGAGAGCATATAGCCTCCCTTAGGTATCCCATCCATGCTTTTTTAATCTCGATCTTATACCGCCATTTGTACGGTTATGAATTTTGGCCATTTCAGAGATCTTCATTCCAGCCTTATACTCATCATCAAGTTGAGCGTCTTCTTCCTTGCTCCACGATGCCCCTGCACCATCTGGTCGATTTATTCTCCGAATATATGCCACCTGGCTCGAAAAAACATTTCCGCCCGACAATTCTTCTACCGTTTCTTCCTCTTCCTCAATATCAGTTCTAATATAGTGGTCAACTATCTCTTTCTGAATCGAAATGGGGTAAACCAATACATTATACACTGTTCCTAACTGGCTCGTTTTCTCAACGAATGTAATCCCCTTGGATGCGCCAAGTTCTGTTGCTCCCTGAAAAAATCGTCCATCCACTTTCTGTTCTTCCACATAACCTACCGTTTTTAAGAACTCCATAATCTGAGTTCCAAAAATATGCTTTACATTTTGTGCAGATGTTATTCGATTCAGCTCATCCTTAATTTCTCCAATCTGATACAGCTCACGATAATCGAATTTGTCTTCATCCCCAGGCTTAAGATAAAACGGAACTTTGCGTTTATCCGTTTTCTTTTTAGTCACCCTCTGCCTGACCGTTGTCTTCGCCTCTTCATCACGAATGCTCGTAATCACATCTGGGTGCTCATCAAGGAAAACTCCGATAACCTCAACAAATCGTTCACCATACTTATCATACTTTGCCGCACCGACTCCGGATACATGCAACATTCCAACCCTGTCCCGCGGAGCCTTTGAGCTCATATCAATAAGGGTCTTATCGCTAAAAACAATGTATGGTGGCAGACCTTCCTCACGAGCGATCGTCAGCCGCAGACGGCGCAGAATCTCAAAAAGCTCATATCCCGCCCTGGTAAGCGCATCCGTACTTCTTTTGCTCTGCTTGGAAATTCTTTCCTCAGGTTCTTTTCCTTCGTAAGTCCTTATGATGACATGGATGTTTTCGTCTTTCAGGGCAGTGATATCTCCCAACCTTAGAACACTGTATTGTTCATCGGTTTGGTAAAGATACCCGTCCAAGATCATTTGGTTTATCAAAAGTCTGAGTTCCGCCTCAGAGCGATTTCTTAAAACTCCATAAGTTTGATAATTGTTTGTTCCCAGTTCTTTCAGCCTTGCCCTGTTCGCTCCGAGAAGCGTACCCATAACGATACTGATCCCGTACTTTCCCTTAGTTTCACAAACGCAGTTGACCACAATTTTTGCATCCGTCGTCATATCAGTCTCGATAAACTCACGATGGCAATTTCCACAGTTATCACAAGGCTCTGTTCTTTTCTCGCCAAAATAGTTCAGAATATAGTTTCTAAGGCACCCCGTCGTCCTGCAGTACCTCTCCATCAGCTTGAGTCTCTTGGCATCGCGTTCCTTGATCAGATTGATATCCTCCGGTGTCACATCGGTAAATTCTTTATGTTCAAGGAGAAATCTGGCAATCATTATATCGTGAGCCGAGAAAAGCAAAATACACTGAGACGGTTCGCCGTCTCGTCCAGCCCTACCAGCCTCTTGATAATAGTTTTCCATACTCTGCGGCATGTTGTAATGGATAACAAACCTAACATTGGATTTATCAATACCCATACCAAAAGCATTTGTCGCGACCATGACTGTGCAACGGTCAAAAATGAAATCATTCTGACTGTTCATTCTGTTCTCGTTGTCCATGCCCGCATGATATCTCGCAACTTGAACGCCTTTCGCCTTTAGCAAAGCAAATACAGCCTCTACATTCTTTCTCGTTGCACAATAAATAATCCCACTGTCCTGCGGATGCTTATTTATATATTCAACAATATAATCATCTTTCTGCTTGATAGTCTCCACGCTAAAATAAAGATTTTCACGGTCAAAGCCGGTAACAACCACATCAGGGGCCTGCAGTTTCAAAACACAAGATATATCGTTCTTAACTTCTTCTGTTGCAGTGGCAGTAAATGCACCTACAATAGGTCTTTTAGGTAAAGAGTCGATAAAATCTATGATTTTCAAATAGCTCGGTCTAAAATCCTGTCCCCATTGTGAAATACAATGTGCTTCGTCGACCGTCACCATCGAAATATCTGCTTTGCTCGCAAAACTCGTAAAGCCATAGCTTTCAAGGCGTTCCGGAGCAACATAAAGAATCTTGAATTTGCCATTAAGAGTGTAATCGTACACCTTGGAAATCTGCAATTCAGTCAAAGATGAATTAATGTACCCCGCATGGATACCCGCTTCATTCAATGCCTTGACCTGATCCTGCATGAGCGAGATAAGTGGCGAGATGATTATCGTGATCCCCGGCAAAAGCAACGCCGGGATTTGATAACATATCGACTTCCCTGAGCCAGTCGGCATAACCGCTAATACATCGTGACCGCTTAAGATCGCATTTATGATTTCTTCCTGTCCTTCTTTGAAAGAATCAAAACCAAAATAGATCTTTAACGCTTCTTTTGCATCCATCTTTTTGATAAAAATGCCACTATGTTTAAATTAGCATCTTGTTCCTTTCTAAAAAATCATCATTTAGTTTTTATGAAACTTTCCGAATAACACAATTCCGCATATATATAAATTTCTAACAAAATCACTAATGCTTAATAGCGAAATAACTCATTAATATATTTTTTATGTAATTATATCTTCTTGCATATGTATTTTCGACACGAATCAACTGGAGATTATGATCGCGACAAATCTTATTCTTCTCGGCATCGCGTCTGCGGACTATATCATCTTCAAAGTGTTCTTTGCCATCAAGTTCGATTGCCAATACTGGTATTTCACGATCTTTATATTTTTCATATACTACAAAATCAAATCGTCCAGTATAAAATAGGCCTTCATATCCGATATTATCTTGAAATACTTGTGAAATAGCCACTTCTTTATGAATTATATGTCTTGATTGAGTCAACCAGATATTTTCCAAAGCATGTGTCAGATTTTGCAGGAATGCTGTTTCTGTCTCTGTACTAAACGGTTTCACGCCTAACGCTCGAGAATTTGTCACCTTAGGGGTTACTACTGTTTTGCCTTCGCCCTTAACATACTGTAAGAGTTCATACAGATCGTCATCTGTGCCACTTTGCGAATGAAGCCTCTCTACATTGTTGGAATCAGCTAATACAATTAACTTATTTTTTGCTCTGGAAGTAGCAACGTTTATCAATTCACGATTAGTTTTCAGCCACTCGTATGTTCCAACCTGTGTTTTCGCTCCGATAGCCGTAGAAAAAAGAACAACATCCTTCTCATCACCTTGAAACGAATGTACAGTTCCACACGCGACATTGGTAAGCCCTTGTTCTTTAAGTGCATTGTTTATCATCTCTTTTTGATTTACAAAAGGAGTGATAATACCGATATTCATGTCTTTATTTGCCCTAACATATTCAACAATACTCTTTACTTCTGATACAGATGTATTTTTTACTGCTTGTTCGTTGTTCTCGACTTCAACATAAACAAGAGGATCCACCTCTTCTGCCTTAGCTTGAATATTGAGCAATGAATTGTAGTACTTCTTATTATTAAAACCTATTATTCTTGGATCGCATCTATAATGGTTATGTAGTAGAATTTCGTCACTGACGGAATCACTGGCAAGATAAACTTTATAAATCGAATTCGTCCTGTAATTATACTCTTCTGGGATACCGTATTCCTTCATAAGACGACGATTGGTAAAATCATCGAGTAAAATAACCGGATTCAGCTGCTGCGGATCACCTACTAACATTAAGTTTTCGCCTCTGATGATTGGTAAAAGTGACATTGCGGTATTACACTGACTAGCCTCATCCATTATCGTCATATCAAATAACGGTTCTGCCTTTCCAATTCTGTGTGCAGAAATACATGTGGTTATAATTACTGGAAAAACTCTTTGAAGCTTCCTAACATTATCTGAATCAGAAATATATTTATTTAGTGCCTGAGCCGCTTCATCAATATCATCGTTATTGATGATATCCCTCAATTCAGCATATTTCTCTTCTTTAAGACGTTTTACATATTTGGCCGAAACAAAATAAAGATACTGTAAAAACTCTTCTTCATTTCTGTCCAAGAGTTTTAGCGCATCATTTTCGGTTACTTTCGGCTTTGCTGAAATTTCATCGTCGATCTGCTTCATCTGTCTGCCTTGAAGATCCAGCTCAAATGGAAATAGAGCTGGTGACGCAGCGCTTTGATCCTGATAATCTATAAGTCTGTTTATAGTTTCTTTTCTCTCATTCAAATCTATATAATCTTCATATACCTTCAGAAGTTCTGTCAGCTGTTTTGCTCGTTCCTTACGGTCATCTTTTCGCTTATCAAGCGTCTTTTCAAAAATATTAATGGATTCAACCTGTTTATAGAGTTCACGCATATAACTCAGCGATTCTTTTACTTTATCCGTATTTCCCAATCTTAGGACCGGAAATGGAATGGTTTTGTCATTATACTTAAGAGCGCGAAGCTTATCAAAAACTCCATTGATAGGATGATTATTGTAAGATACAAACAAAACTGTTCGTTCGTTGAAAAAAGCTGTCACAATGGTATTCAATATAGTATTGGTTTTTCCAGTTCCGGGTGGTCCCTGAATATAAGCCGTTGGATACTGCATTGCTTTGTTTATTGAAAGAAGCTGATCAAGATTGATTTTATTATCTATCAATGCTATCGGATAGCTTTTTGTTCTTCGTGGCTTTTCAAGAAGATCTCCAAAGAAAGCGTTTATCGGAAAAGTAACATGTTTCTTTTCATACATTTCTATAATTGCTTGGTATTCTTTATGAAGATCAATTATTATATCCATGCCAATACCAATAGCATAAGGCATGTCATCTACACTTGCTTTACCGGCAGTATATCTCGTTATTGCATTCTTTATAAGCTCCTGATTCTTTTCATAATCAGCAAGAAGTTCATAATCATCTGCATCAAGGTATTTTCTTATATTCTCCTTTTGGGTTCCATCCAACATAAACTCTGTACAAATTGTAACCGTCTCTTCTGGAATCATTTTAGCTGTTTTCACGTCAAGATTCAGTTTTTTGTATGCAAGTGGGTAAAGCCCCTTCTTAGTATTGATACTAAGTACATTCATTGCAAGCTGTTTAACACGGATTTTTCCGGTCTGAGTACTATTCTTTTTCTTATCCGCTTTGATAGAGAATTTCCTTACTACTTCAGCAAACTGTTCGCGATTAAGCGTATACTCTCCGCCATTAAAAGAATCCCTGTCTAGAAACCTTATCAGTTCATATTCAGTAAAATACGGGGTCGTATCGAGTTTGTTACACATCTCTAGATAATTCAGGATCTTCAGATTTGCAACATTATCAAAAAGTGATTTATATTTGTCTGGATGTACTGCAATATCATCAACCAACATTTTATTGGTTGGACAATACGTGCCATCTATAATTACAGCCGTCTGAATAGAATCAATGTATATGCGAAGTTCTTCTAAAGAATAAAATCCTAGGTGAAGACCATCAACCAACATCGTTCTTTTGCCAACATCAATGGACTTTATCCCAATCCAGTATTTGGTAATGTCACCCGCTTTATTACGATATTCGATTTTCAGCCATTTTCCTTCATGGATAGCTCGGAATATTTCCTTACAAACCGAATTCATCGACAAGTATCCTTTCCTTCATTATGAAAACTCTTTACTCTTCACATGGACATTCAGTCTAGCGACTTATATATTAGTATATCAAAACATCATTTTCTCGTCAATTTTCTCCTTCAGTGTGATATTATTATAAGCATTAGGAACCGCAATCATTTCACTTACCATACAATACCATCATTTTCCCGTCGCCGAACGGGCGCCGAACGAAAAAATAACTATTATTCAGGCTCTGACGAACAAAATGACAAACACGCCAAACAAAATCCGTTCGGCAAGGCTAGCCTAGGCATCCTGCCAGCGCCACTTTTCATTTCACCCTCACAGGTCATTTCAGTCCACTCCAAAATCCCCAGAAACCCTTATAAAATAAAAAGCCATCCGGCTAGGCTAACCTACCCAAAATGACTTTAAAGCAAAGAAAAAGCACCGCCCCAACGGATCAAGCCGTCAAAACAGTACTTTAGTGCGCGACTATAACGTGATTAAGTCTGTGTTTTGACCACTTGGGAAGGCTATCGTCGCCATGTGCAATGATTAAAATCATGATTTCATCCAAAGACGAACAAAACGACGAACGAGAAGCTTGAATAATCATTATTCAGCTCCAGGCCTGTATTTACTGGGGTTTGGGGCGTAAACTATGCCCTTTACGTTTTTTCAAAAAACAGCCACTTTCGCCCCTTGATGCGGTCGTTATTAACTTCTTATAAAACGGACGACAGGAATCGAACCCGCATCTTGCCACCTTAGTAATGCCACTGCTCTGCCCTTGAGCTACGTCCGTTTGTCTTTATTTTATCTTGGTTTACCCAAAGTGAGTATTCCAATTACAATTTCTACAATTATTAACAAGGAAAAATACGAGATTGGAAGATTTATCGCTTCTTTCGGTGGTTTGACTTCGTAATTATCGTACGCATCTGGCAACCATTCGCCGCGTAAGGAGGCAAGCTTTTTGCGATTTTCGAGGTCTCTACTACTTAAAAAGTAGATTTCTGTTTCAATTTTTTTTTGCTTGTTGATATTAAAAATCATAAATATGATAAGTGCAATTACAACTAGAAGCGACAGAATCCAAACAAATCCGTCGCACAGCTCGAATATGCTACCAAACAAAATCACAAATACTAGTATGATACCACCGATTCTGAGAAGAAATTGATTCTTTTTTAATGCTTCTAGTTTACCATTAAGGTTCATGATCCTAAGATAGTATTCGTTATTACTCATTATTGGTTTCTCCATGAAATGATAAATATGATATATAGGCTTGAAACCTTATGGGCATAAATCCTTTCGCAGTATAACTCTGAGTTTATAATGATATTTTACCATGATTAGGAGGATAGAGCAATGTTCATAGGAATATCTAACCAATCCGTATACACGGCTGGAAGTTAACGGATTTATTATGATCCATTGATTTCTCAATCCCTTTCAGAACGGAGAAGTACGCGTAAGACATACCAATCCACGTCTTTGGACAATTCTTTCTATTCTTGCCCTCATTGTGACAACCGTGTTCTACTTTATCCTAAAATGCCTTAATACACCTAACCTTGCTCCTTCAACCATTTCTGTAACCACAAGTTTTATGGTATCTTCGCTTACCCTTGTTAGAAGTTCTTATTATGCTCTGTTCTATGCTGCCAATGACGTTGTTCTCATAATCCTATGGATTCTTGCAACATTAAATCATCTTTCTTACCTGCCAATGGTTTTATGTTTTGTTTGTTTCCTTGCTAATGACCTGTACGGATTTATCAACTGGCAGAAAATGAAACACAGGCAAACTGAATGATCAGGATTCATTCACAAGTTTTCCCGTCATATGTTCTGGGATAAGTTCAAGGCATTGCACCCTTGAAAGAGCATTATTCAACTCCTTCTGTATATACTCCTCGTCATCAGTAAACTTTCTGCATATATTGGTACAGATTTCTTTGGCCTTTTCCGTATCAGTAACAAGACGGATTCGCCCAAATATGACTACACTTTTTATATTCAAAGCCCAATCGCCTTCCTTTTTGTAACCTTTATCATATACGCAGAAACTCACTTTATCACATTTAGCAATGGAATCTATCTTATGCCCCTCTTTTGCCCCATGAAAATATATCTTACCCTCTTCCTCACAATACCAATGTGAAAGAGGAATTCCATAAGGATATCCATCATCACCAATCATAGAAAGAATCCCTCTTGGCTCTTCGATAAGAATTTGCTTACATTCTTCATCCGTAATCTGCTGTTTAAATCTTCTCATTTTTCTGAACATATCACTCACCTGCATCTTTCAAATCCCGATTCGTTTTGGTCCTTTATCCTGAAATATATCTTCCGTCGCTCTTGCCTTGTTGCCTTTTCAACCTTCATGCTTCTTGAAAGGCAACATGTGGCGGTATTTATCCTACTTCTGTTGCTTTTTACCTCGCGTGGAAGCTCCGTCGTCTCTGGCGAGGCATTTTTCGGAAGATTCTTGCTTACTTTGCCTCGCGTGAAGGCTCCGCCCCTTCTGGCGAGGCATTCCCCGGAAAATCTTGCCGTTTTTGCCTCTTATGAGGAATCTGCCGCCGAACGGGCGCCGAACAAAGAAGAATCATTCACCGGGCATTCTTATGTTTTGACGAACAAAATGCCGAACGGCAGGTCTATATAAACATTATTCGTTTATTTCCCAATGGCCATATCTTTTTCCGCCAATACGTTTTACGAGCCCATCAGCAGCCAAATTTCCGATTGCTCTCTTTATTGTGCTTCGTGATACTCCCGTTTCAACCACGAGTTCATCATAGGTTATATTTGGTTCATTTCTGAGTAACCGGATTATTTTCTCGTTCAAAAGGTTCTCTTTAGGTTCATCTATAGGTTCATCATGAACCTTTGGCGTTTTTGCTTCATCTATAAGTGCACTCGCCAATGCCTTAAAATGCACCCGCAGCCCATTTCCGAGCAATTCATATACTGGCGGCTCCGCTCCCAGCTCCTTACAGGCATCACAAATCTTCTGTATCCCCCTTCCCCAGTGTTCAATATAACCGGCACGATAGAATACATTTGCAATATCAGGATTGTATGGTCTGGAGTTATGTGGCTCCATAAAAGTATCGACAGTCCATCCCTCTGGCAAAATACAACAATTACTGATGATCATCGCATCATCCTCAATTCGTATCTGAATCGGGCTTCCAAACATATAACAGTTGTGGATTATAGCATTATAAACCGCCTCACGCACTGCCTCACGAGCGTACGGATATGTTTCACGCCGCCTGTCATGTTCAAAGGTAATCTTTGCCTTCAAATACTTCAAAAAGATCAGGTCCACTACTTTATCAGCCGTAGAAATCAGGGATTCTTCCAACATGTCCTGATACAGAATATCGGCACCCTCACCAAATCTCCCAATTTGGACATGACTTCCATTTTGAATAATTGCGGGATCATGATAGAACAAAAGAACTGCAGATCGTTTCAGTTTACCATCCGCCATCAAATGCAGCTTTTCCAAAAGCTCCGCATTTGAAATATTCAGTTCTTCATCCGTCATCCTCTGCCGACGTTTTGCTTCACGGCGGAATATCTTGAAGCTCTCGTCATCCAGATCGTCTACCGAAATATTGTCAACCGTAACATCTTCCCAGCGAGCGCCAGTTTTCCGCATAATAAACTCCGAAAGTGCGATCCCCGTCAGTTGTTGTTTCGTTGCACCACTCCGATAGTGGAATTCGCCATGATAACTGATTGGGAAAGAACTTGGTTTTACCTTAATTTCTAGATAGTCTTTACCATCCTTGGTGAGCTTATTCACATCGGCAACAATACCAAGCCCTGACTGAATCTTATTCGGGATATCCTCCAGCAGCTTTTTAACATTCTGCACGCCAACAACATTGCCTGCATCATCAATACCGATGTAAATAGTGCCGCCCTGAGCGTTGGCAAACCCACACACCCACTTCAGATACTCATCCCGCCAGGATTCTTTATATTCAATGTTTTGACTTTCAGCCATAAGTTACCTCCGGTATCAACATTCCCAATGACAAACTAGTCTTCATCCTCCGTTTGCCATTTTTTTGCTTCCTCAATATTATGTAACGCTTCTTCATGAAAATCCCTTGCAATCATCCTAAGTGTATCAGCAAATCTTGTATATCCTTCTCGTTCCGCAAGCAACGCTTTTTGATTGTACTGATCCTCCAATTCGAACTCTTGCTTTCCCGTTTCATCCACCCAATGAAATCCGCGCGAGCATATGGCTTCCCTTAGATATCCCATTCGTATGTCGCCTTTTATGTCAGAATGAAGAATGGATGCCGCCGTTCTGGAAATAAAAAATCCGTCAGATTCAACAGGCGTGTAAAATAATATTTTCCCAATATAATTTTCAACCAGGCCTCGCCTTTGATTATTTTCTGATAACGCTAGAACTTCTTCTACCCATTTTTTCAAATGGTTACCATCCATTGTACCATCTTCCCTTGTCCCCGGCGTAACTTTCCATGTATTAAGAAGACTAAACATATCAGCATTAAATTGAGGTACTGGCTCGCCAGATTCTCCTCCATGAACAGCAGAAAATATACGCAAAAATTCTGTAGGTTCCTTCCCCATCTCATCAAATATCGTTTTCGGCGAAAAACCATGTTCATGAATAATAAGTCCTAAATATTTCCATTCAATCTTTAGCTTAACATTATTTTCAAGATTGGATTTCTGAATATAATCAATCAGTCTTCCTATAAGAAAATTATCATGTTTGTCATTTTCATCAAACGAAGCTTTCAAAAGGCAGTCTGCAATCAATTCAGCAGAAACATCTTTTTTGATAACATCCAATAATGTATAAAGAATCCCAAATACTTCCTTAGTTCGATCAACCTCCAAGAGCTTTTCAATAACAAACTCAATGGGAACAACTTCATTGAATGCAATCCTAAATACATCTACTTTTTTCCAATATTCCGTTTGACATTCAATATTTAATTGCTCGGAGCACGAGATACTGTCTGGAGTAATCGGAAGAAACTCATATACTTTTATCGATTTTTGTGGTTGTTCGTTACGAAGATATGTCAGCAACATTTCGTTTTGCAAGAAATAAGCATTACGGACAAAACCCATTGCAAATCTCTTTTGAGGAGAATCCGCTTGGTCTATCATGTCTATTATTCTCAAAACATATGACTCCGATACTTGTATGTTTGCCATATGTCTTCCGAATGTCTCTTGATTCTCTATAATACAAATAAACTTATTTAGATCCTCTTCTCCAAGGGCATATATTCTGGCAGCCGAATTATCTTGGGCTTCAGAAATTTTCTTCTCAGATCCTTCGAAATCTTTATAATCATCAATTAGTTCCCATTGATCGTTTCTAAATAGCCTTCGTTCATTCGGCAACCAAATCGCATCTTCATAACATGAAGCCAAAACCTCAATTGATGCTATCTGATCCTTCTTTAGTGACCAATTCTCATCAGCAAATCTTTTTTGATTTGCAACAAAATCTACAATTTCTATCCATATTTTATATTTTTCGGCATCCGTAAATGTAGCACAACCATTTCTGATCACATGAATCAATTTTTCTCGATTATCCTCCCGGACCTCGTTCAAAATTTGAACTAAGTCAACTGTCCTACCAGCATTCCCCTTTACATTCTCGCATGCCAAGAGAATCAGTTCATCTATTGCTTTTTCGTAAGCATCTCCGCTTATGATGTGCTCTGGAATTTCAGCTTGTTTATAAAAAAGAGGTTTAATGGGTATAATACTTGTAGTTCTTTTGTTAGGCATCAATTGTATCATTATTTTCCATGCTAAATCTGGTTGCTCTCGAAATGCCGCTTTCATGAAACCATTTCTTGCATCTATATCAGCTTCAGTTCGTGGAAGCCATGGCAACATAATAGTTATAAGTTTTTCTGTAAAGCATTCGTTATGCGTACCTAATTCAAGCAATATCATTCCTGCCTTAGAGAAAGTATCCTTATACATTGCCAAAAGAGCAACCGCCTCGCACAAGGAATACGCCTTATCATCCTCAACGAATTGAAGAATACCCTTTCTCTTGTTGTAAATTGCCTCCTCTATTTCTCTCAGAAATATATATGGATAAGTCTCAGCAATCGATGACAAAACACTAGCATTTGTATCCCAAACCTTCCAACTACCTTTTTCCACTAGCGTTTCAACTATTTTATTCCATGCAATCCCAAAAGTATTATTTGAAGCCCCAGAGAATAGCTTCGTGTTATTCCCAACGAATGCCCAAAATTCGAATATATTCTTCCTTAAAACATCTGAATAAATATATCTTGTTTCTCTCTGTTGCTCCATCACCTCATCATTATGATGCTTTATCAAATCCAAATAGGGATCTGTTGATAATATGATAGAGCAGGTAAGCTCCTCCATCTTCTTAAATTGATCATCATAGATGCGATTTGCAATAGTGTGCAGTAATCCTATCCTATCATTCAGTTTCCATATGCCATTGTCGAGTACGAATAACCCCCTATTGTTATCATTATACTCTCTAAGTTCTGCCTGAAATTTCGAGAAGTCATCATCATAAAGTTCTTCTATTGCTTTCTGATCACCTAATCTTCCCTCATCCCATCCTCCAATGAGAGCAATAACAGACAGCAATAAATTATATTGGTTTATGATACCTGCAGTTTGGGGCAAGGGTTGTACGGTTAATCTTTTATGCGCCATAAAACTCTCTCTGTCAGGTTGCATCATCACTTCATTTCGACTTCCCCTGCGCACAAATGCTTGTCCTTGCATAACAGCGATTTTACCCAGTGATTTTAAATTTGGATTGCCACACACCGTATTCTTAACTTCATAAATGTCAAAATCATTAGTCTCAAGGATGCATACATAGCCAAATAACTTGCCTTCATATTTCACTGTGCCAGTCTGTATTTGTGGCCGTGGCATAATACCATCCGCCCAGTTTTGAAATTCATTGTCATCAAATTGCTGTTCAGGTTGAATACCCAATAGTTCTTTCTCATCCGTCACCCCAAAGATAATAAATCTTCTCTTCCCTATGCACTCCGAAGAATTAAGCATGGCAATCACATCCTTAACAAAATCATGCCTTTTCAGCTTTTGATAAGGAATCTGTTTATAATCAATATAGGAGCACTCTGATGGAAGACTACTCAATATTTCATATATATCATTCTCTACATGCTGCATCTGTTTTATGTAACCCCATATTTCTCAATTAACAGATTTACTGTTTTTGTTTATTATTTTTTCTCACACCACTTTGGATTCCAAATACAACTCATACGCCTTGTCAATTACCTTCATTATTTTGTCATATAAGGAACCTTTTTTGAGATCGTAAAATGCATCTGCAACTTTAGAGTAACCCTCTCGTAATTCTGATTCCCTGTCTTTTTTCATTCGCAGTCGGACGGACCAGTGCTTTTGTGATGAGGTCAAGCCAAATGAAATCGCGGGAGAAGTAGCTCGTCCCAAGACTCCGTCACACATCTCCGAAAGAAGATCGTTGTCCTCCACGTTAAGAAGTATTACATACATTCTTACGCCGGTTTCTTCATACTTGCTTCGCAAATATGCTTCCAACCGCTTATTCTCGTCATCCGACATGCCACCAATCCAGTTAATCAAAAAACTTCCGTGTAAGTCAGTAACCGTTGTTTTATCCACCACGTTGTCATCGTCAACTCTAACGTTCCACTCCAGATCCGACGGTGCAACCCCGGCATTTACGGCTAATTTTTTGAAGTACGCTTCAATCGCGTCAATGTTACTGGGTGCATAGGTTCCGTAACTGCCTATGGAGATTGTTTTTGGTATGGGATCACTGGTTACCATGCCATTTGCGTCATATACGGAGGTTGTGTCTACCAGTTCCTCGTGATCCAATACCAGGCTTAGCAAATCGTCCCAAACCTTTTCAGAATAGAGGCAGCTGCACATGTCTCCCGAATTACTTGATTCATAAGCATTCCGGGTACAGTAAAATGTGAAATCGCCGGTTTCCTGATAACGATAAATAACATAAGAATACATGGTATGCCACGATCTTTCGGAAGGCACATAATTATACATGAATGTAATGTTGCCTCCCGATTTCAGTTTTTCCCTTAATTCCTCGTTAAGTTTCACGCTCTGAACGCTGACGTTATCCGTTTTGGAAATGGATTCCTGATTCTCACCTTTGTCGGCAAAAAAATTTTGATAATAAAACGGTGACCATTCTTGCAATGCAGATACAATCAATACAACTAACAACAGAAGCAACAACAAACCAGTTATGCTTTTCTTTGGTTTCTTATTACTCATACCCCATCTCCTTCTTGCGATCAATCTAGCGAGTTAAAATATATGTCCTCCACATATGTTTTCGCCGTTGCCTCTTCCACCACTCCAGTGTCAGGATCAAATATTACCCTTTCTAACAGTTCTCAGCACGTTACGCTCGGATAGAGTTCCCTTAAGATCGGCAGCATTGCGTCACAGAATTTCTTGCTCCACTCGGCCTGGAATTTGGCCATTCTGATCCAGTCAGTTTCATTGGTTATGCTGACTCCTTCAAGCACGCTGGCCACGTAGGAACCCTTGTTGTCGTCGCATCTTTCCCAGATAACCTGAGCCCCCAGCGCTTTTTCAATTTCTGCCTTATGCTTGTACAAATGATCAAACGCTTCCTTGTTTTTGTCCTTGTCTGACTTTCCAAGGTAGAACTGTACCCTGGCACAGTCAAAATTGGCAGTACACGTCACGTTAAAGCCGCTCACGCCAAAGAATCCCGATACCCAATTCGAGGGGACAGGATTAACGTTGCTAAATGTCCCGCCCTGGTCAAACTTCGCCTGAATGTACGGCAGCGCAAACGCCCAGTACTTTCTTCGCAGTTCATAGCGTTCTGGCTCGTCCTTAACGGCGTCATCCTGATCCTTAAGGTAAAACGTCAGCTCGGTTGGATCAGCGCCAAACAGGGAAAAGAATCTTCTTAGGGTACTCAGCTTGTGCTGCGTGCTTGTACCAGTCCACACAAAAATGTTGGTGGCTATCTGTACCTTGCTGTTAAACTCTCCGGGATCGCTTGTCACGTGTGTAGCCAGTTCCACGCTTGAATCAGAGGTATACGCAAGTCCCGTCAGCACTGAATTGTCCTCGGAATGAAGGATTCTAAGCACCTTGGCATACATGTCCGTCCAGCTTTCCACTGACTGTTCGGAGTCTTTGTATGAAAACTTGGCAATCTGACATCCCGTCATGTTAATGTCGTCGTCCAAAGTTACGGAGTCAAGCTGTTTCTCCTCCGGTTTGTAACTGGTTACCGGGTAACTCCAAATGTTCAAAGCCTTGGAAACCATGTATTTGTCGCGTTCCTCTAGTTCATCCAGCGTCCACTTGTCTTTCTGTGCGATAAGCTGATTCATCCTAATGCCGCTGTTCTTAAACCCGTTCTCCGCGTCGCGCTTGTCCTTAAAGGGATTGTTGCTGTAGCTGCTGTTGTATGCCGTCAGCGTCAGGTTGGCAAGGCGATGGAGCCACGTTGCATGGATCTGCGCGCTCTCGTCTCCCAAAGCGTCTCTCCATGCG
>JAEEGG010014224.1_pt1 | contig 16876 bp, 19 predicted proteins | sample 9134161 | NCBI WGS metagenome assembly JAEEGG01 (sample SAMN16246543, study PRJNA631951) | gut metagenome | biome: gut microbiome; feature: rumen; material: CR-attached | host: Bos | place: Iran: Karaj | collected 2018-10 | reverse complement strand
TCAACCATTCCGGTGGTGATTGCGGTGAGGCCACACCTGTTCCCATTCCGAACACAGAAGTTAAGCTCACTGGCGTCGACAATACTTGGCTGGCAACGGCCCGGGAAGATAGATTGCTGCCGGATTATATAAGTCCCTTCGCGAACAAACGCGGAGGGACTTTTCATTTGTAATAATTTGAAAAAATAACCCAATAAAAATGTAATATTACAATTTACATAAAATCGATTATTGGTAAAATACAAAGTGTATTGAATTTCCTTGTCCTATTGAGAGGTGTGAATATGGCTAAGATCCTTATAATCGATGACGATAAGGCGGTGGTTGATTCAACTGCCGATATGCTCAAATCATTTGAGTTTAACGTAATTACCGCTACCGACGGAAAGAAAGGATTCGAACTCGCTGATCTCGAAAGACCTGACGTAATTATCCTCGACTGGATGATGCCGGGTTACAGCGGAATGCAGTTCATAAAAGACTATAGGGACCAGGGATATAAGACACCTGTTCTGTTCCTCACCGGCAAGGGAGATCTGTCCCAGTATCAGGTGGAAGCTTTACGCGCCGGTGCTGATGATTATGTTTCAAAGCCATATGAACCGATGATCCTGGTAGAGAAATTAAGAGCCATGATCAGACGTATTGAATACAGCAACAAGCCTCATGGTGCTGAGGGTAACAGGCACGAATACTGCGGCGGGGAACTCATCATTGACGGAGACGTCATGCAGGCATTTAAGCATGAGGAGTCATGTGATCTTACAAACAGGGAATTCCAGTTATTGCAGTATCTTGAGCAGAACATGGGAAGAGTATGTTCCAGATCGGAACTCTTAAAGCAGGTCTGGAAATTCGATTTCCTTGGAGATGAGAGAACTGTCGATGTTACCATCAAGAGAACAAGACAGAAGATTGAACCTGACCAGAAGAATTTCAAATACATTCTTACGAGAAGAGGCTTCGGCTATTTCTTCCCTAATGATTTAGATTGATCTTGAGCAACATGATTTCATTATCAGTAATGGATGCCTTCAAGAACCCGATATTACTTGTGGTTCTGGCTTTGATATTGATCCTCCTCGGCGTTATGGCGGGGTACCTTATAGGCAACACCACATTAAGGTCGACTGTTACCGGAAACATCGATAATCTGGAACGCGACAAGCTGATTCAGAAAGCCGTTCTTGATACGGTCGGTCTCGGAATTGCCGTATATGATTCAAAAGGCGCGCTTTTCTGCAATGAGACGATATTCAGACTGCCCGATTTCTTAAAGGGCGGACTTCCGAAGACTCTGAATAATTTTCTTGAGACCTTTGATAACGGCAACCAGCTGAAGTCAAACTACATCTTAAGTCTTGAGAACGGCGTCAACCTCATAAGGGTCAACTATATCAACAACAGAAGGATCTATGAGATAAAGATCATAAGAAGACCTGCCCAGCCTGATTCGAAGTTTTTCGGCAACGAAGAACTGAATATCGTCATCGTTGATGACATCACGCAGATCAAAGATGATGAAAGACGACAGAAAGACCTTGCTGCAAATGTCTCACATGAATTGAAGACACCTCTTACTTCCATCAAGAGTTCCGTATTCTCTATCAAGAGATCATGTCAGGACGGTAACGGTCCCACAAGAGAAGAACTCATTACGTGGAGCGGAAGGATCGAAGAAAATACAGTGAGGATGCAGGATATCGTAAATGACTTCCTGGTATTGTCCCAGTGTTCACATACGAGCCGGATGGAGATATTCGACATCAGGGATGCGGTAGCTGCAGCTTACGCGAACATTCAGGATTATCCCGGAGCTAATACGGTATTGTTTACGTTGCCGGATGAAGGCGCATACCCTCTTCTTTACGGCAATTCCAAGCTGATCATAAGAACGATCGTCAATCTTCTTACCAATGCGATCAAATACATTAACTTTGAAGGAAAGACCGTTCAGAATCAGGTCCATATAAGCATTTCAGTCATAGATGACCGAGTCGCCGTTCAGGTGGATGACAATGGAAGAGGCATTCCCGCAAAGGATATCGATCATCTTTTCGAGAGATTCTACAGAGTGGATAATTCCGGCAACAGGGAAGTCGGCGGATCCGGTATCGGACTTGCAATCGCAAAAGAGATCGCCGACATGCATGACGGCGTTATCAGCGTTACGTCGACCTTCGGACAGGGTGCTACCTTCGTATTTAGTCTGCCTACGGGAAAGACGGTTTTCGATGCGGCATACAGTGATGCGAAAGCCGGAATCGTAAGCGATAAGCCTCTTCACAGGGCGGCAGCTTATTTCCTGGGACTTCAGGAATGTGAGGCAGTAAGATCACTTGGCTATAAAGACCTTGAAAGCGTTGTGGATGAGTATGAACTCATCCCCGAGCCGGAGGTTGCTGCAAGGGACAAGGCTCTGGCAAAACTGCTTTCATCCTTCGGCGATGAAAGATTCGAAGAACTTAAAGATGAGCTTCTTTATGTCGAAGACTACGAAGAAGTTGTCGATGGTCCGGTATCAGGTCTCGAGAGCGAGATCGCTAAGGAAACAACCATTGAGGAAGTTCCGGTAAGTGCGGCGGTTCCCATGCCTCCGATGAGCGAACAGCTTTCGATCCCGCTCGAAAAGATACTCCCGCAGGAACCTGTGGCTCCCGTTGAAGTGTCAGGAGCAGAGGCTGATGATAATGCCCAGGCTAATCAAAGCGTATTTGCAAAGCAGATCAACAGGGTCCATCCGGTTTCACAGACGCAGGATGTAAATGACCAGAATCAGCAATTGACTGAAGCCGAGATCCAGGCGAGGGAGGAAGCAAGACAGCTGGCCAAAGAAGAGGCAAGAAAGCTCTTGACACAGCCCGTTGTTCAGATAAGTGCCGAACAAAGGAAGACTGTATCCCAAATAAATCGTGAATCTCGCGAAAAACGCGTAATTCACCCAATTGATGTCCAGAAAAGGTATAATAGCAAGAGCGCAAAACCGGGTGACGGTGCGGACTCTAAAGATGCGGCAGTTCAGGAAAAGAATGATGTTGCAGTTAAGTCTTCTTTGAAGAAGATACTTGATGAATCTGATACGCTTAAGTGATTTGTTGGAGTATAGATGGATCAAACCAATTTCGGCGCTGGCAAGAGCTACGCTTATGAGATAAAGGGCGGCAAACCGCTCAGAGGTGATATAGAGATCAGCGGCAGTAAAAATGCCGCTCTTGGCGTTATCGCCGCTTCGATCATGGTCGACGGAGCATGCACCCTAGAGAATGTTCCTGATATTCTTGACGTTCATGTAATGTTTGATCTTTTGAGATCTCTCGGTGCAAAGGTTGATGCGATCGATAATCACTCATACAGAATAGACCCCACATCGATAAATACTTTTAGGGCATCAGGTCCGCTTGTATCAAGGATACGAGCTTCCTATTATCTCATGGGGGCTCTTCTGGGAAGATGCGGCAAGGCTTCGATAAGACTTCCCGGAGGATGTAATTTCGGCCAGCGTCCAATCGATCTTCATCTTAAAGCATTCCAGCTTATGGGAGCCAAGGGCGCAAGACCTTCTGATATCAACAGCGGTATCGTAAACCTTGAAGCAGATCCCTTACATGGTGCGAGGATCTATCTGGACATAGTAAGCGTCGGCGCAACGATCAACGCGATGCTCGCAGCATGCAAGGCACAAGGTAAGACTGAGATAATAAATGCAGCCAAGGAACCGCACATCGTTGACGTGGCGAACTTCCTTAACTCGATGGGTGCCCATATCAAGGGCGCGGGAACCGATGTCATAAAGATCACCGGTGTTCCGGTTCTCCCGGGTAACTTTACCTATTCGATCATCCCTGACCAGATAGAAGCAGGAACGTACATGATCGCTGCTGCAGTAACGAACGGGGATGTTACCATCCACAATCTGATCCCTACCCACATGGAACCCTTGTCTGCCAAGATGCGCGAAATGGGTTACCAGATCGAGGAAGGTGACGAATCGATCAGGGTATTCAGATATGATTACGATGAGGAAGTCTATTCAACAAGTGTAAAGACTTCTCCTTATCCGGGTTTCCCCACGGACCTTCAGCCTCAGACCGTTGTATTACTCTGTTCCGCGGACGGACAGAGCCGTATGCACGAAAATGTCTGGCAGAACAGATTCCAGTATGTTCCGGAGCTTGCGAAAATGGGCGCAAATATCAATGTTTATGAACGCATCGCGTGGGTAAACGGTAAGACGGCTTTCCGCGGTGCTACCGTCGAAGCAACAGACTTAAGGGCCGGAGCTGCGCTTGTTTGTGCGGCACTCGAAGCTGACGGCACCACATATATCATGAATGCCCAGAGGATCGACCGCGGTTACGAGCACATCGTTCAGAAGCTCACAGATCTTGGCGCTACCATTTCGAGGGTCAACCACACTCCCGAATATGGCGAAGAGGATACAGAAGCATGACGGGTCCGGACAGAATCGTCCCACTTTATTCCTCCAGCAGCGGCAATTCGACACTTATTAAATCCCGGGGCACTTATATTCTTGTCGATTGCGGAATGTCATGCAAAATGATGAGCAAAGCTCTCGTTTCATGCGGCGTTTATCCCGAAGACATAAGTGCCATTTTTCTTACACACAGACATACTGATCACATTAACGGGGTTCCCGTTTTTTCCAGAAAATATCACACCCCGGTTTACGGAACGAAGGCTACTCTGGCAGTTCTTGACGGACTCAGTTCACCGGTCACGGAGATAGAGGAAAACGATATCATAAAGCTTGACGGAGGTCCCGAGATAAGGGCATTCCCGACGCCGCATGACGTTGCAGGTTCCGTATGCTACCGGGTAATCAATCCAGATACCGGGATCTCTTTTGCTGTAATGACCGATCTCGGCAGAGTAAACGACGGCATGAAGGGATTTGCTAGAGCTTGCGACGCGATACTTCTTGAATCCAATTACGATCCATACATGCTCGAACACGGCGAATACCCCTGGCCTTTAAAGAAAAGGATATCGGGAGGCCACGGCCACATCAGCAATCCCGAATCTGCGGAAGTGGCAGAATTCTTCATCAATAACGGAACGAGAAAATTCATTCTGGGACACCTGTCCCCGCATAACAATACGCCTGACATAGCCAGGCAGACATTCACTTCAGCATTGAGTGACAGGGGGTTCGTGGAAGGAATCGACTATGAAGTGAAGATCGCCAAAAAAGACATGCCGTCTGAGGGTTACGTGTTATGAAGATAACTGTTGTATGCCCCGGAAAGCTTAAGGATAAGTGGCTGAAAGACGGTATCGACGAGTATAAAAAGCGTCTGTCGAGATTTGCCGCATTGGAATTTATCGAAGTCGCCGACTGTCCCGATTCCGTTCCCGTGAATGATGCACTGAAGAAGGAAGGCGAACTGATCTTATCCCACATTAAGCCGGGCGAGATCGTATGGGCCATGGATCTGGGTGGCGAGAACGTAACATCTGAAAAACTCTCGGACTATCTGATATCTGATATCGAGAAGGGCGGGGGAACTTTGAAGATCGTCATCGGCGGGAGCAACGGAATATCTCCGGAAGTGCGTTCTCGTGCTGACAGGAGAATATGCTTTGGCAATATAACTTTAACCCACCTGATGACAAGGCTGGTTCTCGCAGAGCAGCTATACCGCGGCTTTAAGATCGCCAAGGGCGAGAAGTACCACAAGTAACACAGGCTATCTGAAATGCTTCTCAATTATCTCATCAAGTAACCGTATATCGAGAGGTATATCAGATGTCTCAAAGGTAAAAAACAACTTATCACCCTGAATTATCCCGGCTGAAGAATATAAATCCACACGGCTGACCATATCCTTAACATATCCAGAATCATCCATTCTTCCGCAATGTTCGAGATAGACAGTTTTACGATCGCTCAATCTCAGTATAGAAAAATCGGGGTGGATGATTTTCTTTCCTATCTTCAACGGACATTCATATTTGTATGGTATTCCTTTTGACCAAAGCCTGTCGGCGATAATAACCTCCGACTTTGATCTGACCTGTTCGCCACGCATTGTTAAGAAGAATGGCGCATTATCCTTAAACGGTTTGTGATGGTATGGTGTCTCTAACCAATCCTTGACAAATTGATCATTACCTGGAACCAAAGGTTTTACTGATTTTCTTCGTTCTGCCGGGAGTTCGTCATATATGTTTTCTACTACAATGGAAGGGTATAGTTTTATGACCTTTTCAAGTGCTGCCTTCTCGCTTAATGCTGCTTTTAATGTTTTTTCAAGATAATTTTTCTGAATTAACTGTTCAACAAGTTTACTATTGCTTTTACCGAGATACTCCTCAATCTTTCCATTATGATAAATGTAATAGATTCCGCTTTTGGTCCTCTTGATCGAGATCCTTCCTTCCGGCATGAGTCTAATCTTGTTTTCGAGTGCCGTAACTGTTTTATCGATCAATATATATCGCGCCTTCAGATCGTCAACAATATGATTCATAAACAATCCTCCTTCGCGAATTTCTCACATTATATTTTCCTGAGTCATTAATGTAATCCGTTTAAGAGCAAGTTGAGACTTTAGGGCTATTATTGAGACTGGTCTCAATTTTCCGGCTCATTCTATTTTCCCAAAGGAAAAAAACCATACTGTTCTTTTCACCGAAAATCTGGAATAAGAAGTTTAGTGAAAGAATACGGCTTATTTTTTCACCAAGAGGCGAAAAACGGTAGGTTTGTGGAAAAGCAGCCCTATATTTACTTTATTTGACTAAAGAAAACGCTTGACATATACCCAATGCACAATTATAATCCTTTAGTCGACTAAAGAACTATCAAAATGACATGTTATAGTCATTTGCCCTGTGTAACCGGGGCAAGTAAAATATAGAAGAAATAAAAAGCGGAGAATAAAAATGGGAAAAAAGTTTTATACACCGGACGGCTTCAATGATCAGTTTCCGGGCATCTGCGGGTTTAAGAGGGAGCTTGAATCAAAGCTCCGCAATCTTTTCCTGCTGAACGGTTATGAAGAGATCGAGACTCCCGGAGTGGAGTATTTTGACGTATATAAGGAGTTTGTCGCAGAAGAAGGACTCTTTAAGTTTACTGACGGCAACGGAAGACTGCTCTGCAACCGCTACGACGGAACGATCCCCACTGTAAGGTTCTGTGCAGGAAGGAATGACACGCTTCCGGTACGCTATTCATATATCGAAAACATGTACCGCTCGGGAAAACAGGGCGGCGGCAAGCTTTCAGGCTTTACCCAGGGCGGAATAGAGCTTCTGGGTGCCGGCGGAGCCAAGTCTGATGCTGAAGTTCTTGCCATTGCGATCAAGTCAGCTCTTGAGATCGGAATTACCGATCTGCAGATATCGATCGGTCAGGTAAGGTTCTATAAGGGACTTATGAGACAGCTCGGCATCGGTGAAGAAGAGCAGGCAAAGATCAAGAATGCCATCGCGAACAGAGATACCGTAACGCTGGAAAAGCTCGACATCAGCAAGGAAGACAAAGAGACTTTGCAGATGCTTGCTGAGTCCGGCGGTACTTATGACACGATCGATATGATCCTTCCGAGGATCACGGATGAAGGAGCAAAGGAAGCTCTGGGGAACCTTAAGGAGATCCTGGACATCATGGAGAGCTACGGTTTCCTCAAGTATGTTTCGGTAGATCTCGGATTGATCGAGAGTGTGGATTACTATACCGGAATGGTTTTCAAAGGATATACATACGAAGTAGGATTCCCGATCCTTGCAGGCGGAAGATATGACGACGTTGCCAAGTCTTTCGGCAAGGAGATCGAAGCGGTCGGATTCTCTATATCATTGACGCTTTCCATTACCGCGCTTATGAGACAGGAGAAATACCAGCCTGCGACAGGCGCCAAGGTCATCGTCGGAGGTGATTTCCAGGCTGCTTCTATAACAGCGGAAGCATTGAGAGCAGAAGGAACCCCGGCCATTCTCGATACTACCGGAATGGACGAGGAATCATTGGAAAATTATGCGAAGGAAAAGGGAATAGATACTGTTATGTTTATGGATGGAGGTAATGCCTGATGCTTACTATTGCTCTGCCTAAGGGAAGGCTTGCCGACCAGACTCTGGATCTTATGGAAAAGGCAGGATACGATGTTTCTGCCGCAAGGGACAAGTCGAGAAAACTGATACTTGAAGACAAGGATGCAGGATTGAGGTTTATTCTTTCCAAGCCTTCAGATGTTCCGACTTACGTTGAGTACGGCGCTGCCGATATTGGCGTTGTTGGTAAGGATACCCTGCTTGAAGAGGGAAGACAGCTTTATGAGGTCCTGGATCTCGGCCTTGGAAAATGCAGGATGTGTGTCGCAGGGCCTGCCGAGCTTAAGGATAAATTCGATGAGATCCCGAACAAGAGAGTCGGAACTAAATATCCTAATATCACAAGAAATTATTTTGAGGGCGTAAGGGGAGAGAGCGTTGAGATCATAAAGCTCAACGGTTCCGTAGAACTTGCCCCGCTGACGGGACTTGCGGAAGTCATCGTGGATATAGTTGAATCGGGCAGGACTCTTTATGAAAACGGCCTCGACGTTTTGGAGACTGTTGCCGACATCTCGGCAAGACTTGTCGTTAACCGCGTTTCGATGAAGATGAAGGAAGATGAGATAAAGCCGATGATAGCCAAGCTTAAGAACACCTTGGCCCAGGAGGCTTAACGGTAAGAAGCAAAGGGGGATAATACATGCGCTGCAAATTGATCGAAGGTACACAGGAAAACCTGAAAGCAACGGTCCAGAGCCTCGGAGTAAGAGGCAAGATGGACTTAAAGCCTGTCATAGACACCGTTCAGGATGTTATCGATAACATCAGGGAGAATGGTGACGAAGCGCTTCTCGCATATACCGAGAAGTTTGACGGAGTAAAGCTTACGGCTGATCAGCTGAGGGTTACTGAAAAGGAGATAGAAGATGCGATCGCATCTGTTGATCCGGAGCTTCTTACTGTAATGAAGAGGGCTGCTGCAAATATCAGAAGCTTCCACGAGGAGCAGAAAGAGCATGGCTTCATGATGGATTGCGGCAAAGGCGCGAAGATCGGTGTGCGTGTAAGACCGATATCCATTGCAGGCATCTATGTTCCCGGAGGCACGGCTCCTCTGCCGTCAACGGTACTGATGGATGTAATTCCCGCTTCCGTTGCGGGCGTTGAGCGGATCGTTTTCGCGACACCTCCGAGAAAAGACGGAACCATTGCACCCGTTATCCTTGCGGCAGCATCTATAGCAGGCGCTACCGAGATATACAGGATGGGCGGCTCCCAGGCTGTAGCTGCGATGGCTTACGGAACAGAAACGATCCCGAGAGTAGATAAGATCTGCGGTCCGGGAAACATCTACGTAAATACCGCTAAGCGTCTTGTTTTCGGTCAGGTCGACATAGACATGTTTGCAGGTCCTTCAGAGATCCTTATCATTGCGGACAAGACTGCCAATCCGGATTATGTTGCAGCGGACATGCTCTCGCAGGCCGAGCACGATAAGATGGCATCTGCCATTGTCCTTACTGATTCCAGGGAACTTGCAGAGAAGGTTCTGGAATATGCCGACAAGAGATCCGAGAAAGCCGAGAGAAAAGACATTCTCGCTAAGTCGATGGAAGATTACTGCGCGATCATCGTATGTGACAGCCTCGATACGGCGATCGATTTCTCGGAAGAGATCGCTCCCGAGCACCTGGAGCTCTGTGTCGAGAATCCGGAGATGCTTTCCAACAGGATCAAGAACTGCGGTGCGATGTTCCTTGGCAATTATTCACCCGAGCCTTTGGGAGATTATTTCGCAGGACCGAACCACACGCTCCCGACATCAGGAACGGCGAGGTTCTTCTCGCCTCTCAACACAGGTGATTTCTATAAGAAAATGAGCGTCATCAACTACAATGAAGAAAAGCTCAGGGAAGTTTATAAAGACGTGGCAGCTTTTGCCGACAGCGAGGGACTGACCTGTCACGCAAATGCCGTCAGGGCAAGATTTGAGGACTGAAAGATTTGAGTAAATATTGGAACAAGTTAATTAATGACATAGAGCCTTACGTTGCGGGCGAACAGCCTAAGCCGGGGCAGAAGGTGATAAAACTCAATACGAATGAGAACCCGTATCCGCCGTCACCAAAGGTAAAGGAGGCTCTCGAAAAGTTTGATCTAAGTGAATTAAGACTTTATCCGGATACCAATTCGACGGATGTTCTCAGAGCTGCCGCCGGATTTGACGGAGTTTCTGAAGCGAATGTTTTTTGCGGAAACGGATCTGATGAAGTGTTAGCGATCTGCTTTCAGACGTTTTTCGAGAAAAAGGCTCTGACGGGACTTCCGGTGCTGATGCCCGATTACAGCTACAGCTTCTATCCGGTCTTCTCTGAGTTCTATGACATCAGAAGAAAGACTATAGCTTTGAAAGATGATTTCAGGCTGGATCCCGACGATTACATCGGCGTTCCGAACTGCGGAATAGTTTTCGCCAACCCCAATGCGCCTACGTCCAGAGCGATAGCCGTAAAGGACTGTGCGAGGATCGCCGAAGCAAATCCTGATTCCGTTGTCATCGTAGATGAGGCATATGTTGCTTTCGAAGAGGATTATGAATCTGCGGTATCGCTCATAAACGATTATAAGAACGTATGCGTTGTAAGGACATTGTCCAAGGCTTTCTCCCTTGCGGGGATCCGTCTGGGATATGCCGTCGGTTCAGAAGAACTGATCGAAGGATTAAGAAGGGCAAGGGATTCCTTTAACTCATATCCTGTTGACCGTATTGCCCAAAAGGTAGCGGAAGCTGCGCTCCTGGATGTTGATTACTACAATGAGACACGTGCAAAGATCATTGCCACGAGGAGCCGCGTGGAGAAGGAACTTAAGGAACTTGGCTTTAAGATGCCTCCGTCATCGGCAAATTTCGTGTTTGCAAAACCTCCCGTGGATTGCGGAACACTGTACCAAAATCTGCGCACAAAGGGTATACTTGTAAGATATTTCAATAAACCCGTGCTGAATGAATATCTGAGGATATCGATAGGCACGGACGAAGAGATGAATGAACTCTTGAAAGCTATTAGGCAGGAGGTCCAAAATGCCGAGAACAGCTGAAATCGCGAGAAAGACAAAAGAGACCGACATCAGGATCAGTATAGATCTTGACGGCAGGGGCGAGAATAAGATCGATACGGGCATAGGCTTTTTCGATCACATGCTTACGGCTCTTTCGAAGCATTCCGGTATAAACATGGATATCTACTGCAAGGGCGATCTTAATGTCGATGCTCATCACTCGGTCGAGGACGTCGGAATAGTTCTTGGCCAGGCTTTTAAGGAAGCCATCGGAGATAAGGTCGGCATAAGAAGATACGGCTCTGCTTCGATCCCGATGGATGAAGCTTTGGGCACATGTTCGCTCGACATTTCGGGAAGAGCTTATCTCGTATTTGATTGTGAATTCGCGGATGAATTCTGCGGCACCATGGATACACAGCTCTTCGAAGAGTTTTTCAGAGGATTTGCTTTTAATGCGGGAATAACCCTGCACATTGCCTGCCCTTACGGAGCTAACGACCACCACAAGGCAGAGGCGATGTTCAAGGCTCTGGCAAGAGCATTAAGAGAAGCAACGGAGATCGACCCGAGATTTGAAGGCGAGGTCGTCTCGACAAAGGGCAGCTTATAATTTGTTACGGAGGACATACATAAATGCTTATTAAGGATACTGATTTTATCGATAAGCCGGTGCTTGCCAAGGGCAAAGTAAGGAATATCTATGATCTGGGCGATTCGCTCCTTTTAGTCGTTACGGACAGGATCTCCGCTTTTGACGTCATTTTCGATGAACTGATCCCCGATAAGGGCAGAGTCCTTTCTTCGATCTCTGCTTTCTGGTTTGATTTTACAAAGGACATCATCCCGAATCACGTCATTACGACTGATGTATCGAAGTATCCGATGGGCTTTGATAAGTATAAGGAAGAGTTAGAGGGAAGATCCATGCTCGTAAAGAAAGCAGAGATGCTTCCTGCAGAGTGCATCGTAAGAGGTTATCTCGAAGGATCCGCCCTCAAGGAATATAACAAGTCAGGTACGGTCGGCGGCATAAAGATGCCCGAGGGAATGGTCCAGGGCGATAAGCTCCCGGAGCCTTTGTTCACACCTTCCACCAAGGCTGATGAAGGGCATGACATCAACATCACATATGAGCAGCTCGTTGACCTTATCGGCGAAGCTGATGCTTCCGCATTAAGGGATGCATCCATTGCTCTTTATACGAAAGTTTCCGAGTTTGCTCTTACGAAAGGCCTCATCCTTGCAGATACCAAGTTCGAGTTCGGCAAGATCGACGGTGTCCTTACGGTATGCGACGAGATGTTCACTCCCGACTCTTCAAGATTCTGGGATGCTTCAGAGTATGAACCGGGTCATGCGCAGAAGAGCTTTGACAAGCAGTTCCTGAGAGAATGGCTTGAGACGCTGGATTGGGACAAGACATATCCTGCTCCGCATCTCCCCGAAGAGATTATCAGCAAGACTGCAGAAAAATACCGCGAATGTTATTCACGCATAACAGGAAAGGAAATCTGATCCTTTGATAGCGATAGTAGATTACGGAATGGGCAATCTGGGTTCTGTCGAGAAAGCTTTAAGGCATATCGGCAGCGATTGCATCATTACATCTGATGCGAATGACCTTTATGATGCATCGGGCGTCATTCTTCCCGGTGTCGGAAGCTTTGGCCCGGCAATGGATGAGCTTGTCGAAAGAGATCTCGTAATGCCTCTTATCGATTGTGCATACTCCGGCAAGCCTTTTCTCGGTATATGTCTCGGCATGCAGCTTTTACTCGAAGGTTCTGAAGAGAACATCATAGAGAGAAGAGAGACCAAAGGTGTCGTATCCGGACTGGGTATCATCCAGGGTTTTGCGAGACGTTTTCCCGACAACGGACTTAAGGTTCCCCAGATCGGATGGAATAATCTGACAGATGTTACGGGAAGGCTTCTTACCGAAGGTGACTATGTTTATTTCGTTCACTCATACTGCTGCCAGCTCGGCGACGCAAGGGACTGCGCGGCAAAGACCGAATACGGCGTAAGCTACTGCGCATCTTTCGAGCGCGATAATATTTTCGGTATGCAGTTCCATCCCGAGAAGAGCGGCGAAGCAGGACTTAAGATACTTTCCAAATTTGTAGCGGAGACAAAAGCATGATCATATTACCCGCAATAGATCTTATCGGCGGCAAATGTGTAAGGCTCAGACAGGGCAGATACGATGACGTTACAGTCTATAATGATTCTCCTTTAGACCAGGCATTCATGTTCAAGGAAGCCGGTGCTTCCTGGATCCACGTGGTCGATCTTGATGCAGCGAAAAGCGGTATACCCGCTAACCATGAGATAATCAAGGAGATCGCAGTAAAGACTGGACTTAAGGTCGATACGGGCGGCGGCATCCGCAACATGGATACGCTAGCTAAGTGGATCGAGGAATATGGAGTATCAAGAGCCGTTTTGGGAACGGCTGCGGTCAAGGATCCCGAATTCACAAGACGTGCCCTCGAAAGATTCGGCGACAAGGTAGCGATCGGCATTGATGCCCATGACGGATACGTATCAGTCGACGGATGGACTTCCGATTCCGAACTCAAGGCAGTTGATTTTGCCCTGAAGTGCAAGGAAGCCGGAGCTTCTACCGTCGTATTCACAGATATCGCAAGGGACGGAATGCTGACGGGACCCGCCGTGCAGCAGACAAAGGAAATGGTAGAGGCTACGGGCCTTGATGTAATAGCTTCAGGCGGCATCGGTTCTGACGAAGACGTGGAACTGATCAAGACTTCAGGATGTGCCGGAGTCATCATCGGCAAGGCAATTTACGAAGGAAAGGTGGACCTGGCGAAATGCTTACAAAACGTATAATCCCGTGTCTGGATGTCAAGGACGGCAGAGTCGTCAAAGGCGTTAACTTCGTATCTTTAAGAGATGCCGGAGATCCTGTAGAGTGTGCCAAGACATATAATGCTTCAGGTGCGGACGAGCTCGTTTTTCTGGATATCACGGCAACGCTCGAATCCAGGGATACTACAGTAGACATGGCAAGAAGAGTCGCCAACGAGATCTTTATCCCGTTCACTGTCGGAGGCGGCATCAGGACCGTAGAAGACATCAGGGCTCTTCTTAATGCAGGTGCCGATAAGGTTTCACTTAATTCCGCTGCGGTAAAAAATCCCGCTTTCATAAAGGAAGCTTCAGACATGTTCGGTTCGCAGTGCATCGTATGCGCCATTGATGTTAAATACAGGGATACGGGTTTCCCTTCAGGATATGAAGTCGTTATTGCAGGCGGTACGAAACCTACGGGCTTAGATGCTCTTGAGTGGGCGAAAAAAGCCGTTGCCCTCGGAGCAGGAGAGATCCTCCTCACTTCGATGGACAGGGACGGAACCAAAGCAGGTTATGATAATAAGATTACTGCCCTTATCTCAGAGAACGTGGGAGTGCCGGTTATCGCTTCGGGCGGTGCCGGAACCTGCAAGGATTTTGCCGATGCCATCAATATCGGCAAGGCAGATGCTGTACTTGCCGCCAGCCTTTTCCACTTCGGAGAGATCAGGATATCGGATCTTAAGGATTATCTGGCAAATGAAGGCATTCCGGTAAGGAGGCTTTCATGAGCGGATCAGGTCTTTCACCACGGGAAATGTGGGAAAACATGAAAAAGAATTCTGACGGTCTCGTTCCTGCGATCACTGTGGACTATGAGAACGGTGAAGTCCTCATGATGGCTTACATGAATGAGGAAGCCTTCCGTCTTACATGTGAGACCGGCTATATGCACTATTATTCGAGATCCAGGGACACCCTTTGGAAGAAAGGTGAGACTTCAGGACATTTTCAGAAGGTAATATCTGCAAGCATCGATTGCGACAGGGATACTCTTCTTTATAAGATCGACCAGACCGGAGCAGCCTGCCATACAGGCAACAGATCTTGTTTTTATACATTACTTAATGACTGGGATCCGGCCCGCGACAAGGAGGAATGATCAATGGATATCATGAGAGAACTTTACAGCGTTATTAAGGACCGCCAGCAGCATCCCGTAGAGGGTTCTTACACGAACTATCTTTTCGACAAGGGAACGGACAAGATTTCCAAGAAGCTTGGCGAAGAGGCTGTAGAGGTCGTTATCGCTGCATCACAGCGTGACCGTAAAGAGATCATTGCCGAGATCGCGGATCTGGAATATCATCTTCTGGTGCTCATGGCAGATCAGGGTATCACGATCGATGACGTTGAAGCTGAGCTGAGATCGCGCAGAAACTGATATTTTCGTTGACTTTAACCCCCAGGGTGTGATACAATCTTCGCGCTAGACCGTTCAGGTCTTGTTTTTAGTTGCGCGGAAATTGGCGCGCAGGACCGCTGAAAGGCCCTGTAACACGACGTTTGGAGGTATTTGGACCATGGCAAAGGCCGGAGCTCGCGATAAGCTGACTCTTGCATGCACAGAGTGCAAGCAGAGAAATTATCAGACATACAAGAACAAGAAGAACAATACGGAGAGATTAGAGCTCAAGAAGTATTGCCCCTTCTGCCGTAAGCACACAATTCACAGAGAATCCAAGTAATTCTTAAAGGACGTTTAAGATGGCTGACAATAAAGGTAACATTTTCAAGCGCCTGGGCAAGAGGATCTCCGATGTATTTGCCGAACTAAAGCGCGTTACGTGGCCTACAGGCGAGAAGCTTGCAAAAACTGCAGCTGTTGTTTTGCTTGTAATAGTATTCTTCGCTGTTTATCTCACTTTGCTGGGTAACGGCGGCCGTTGGATCCTCGACCAGGTCGGTTTCTACGATATTGTTGAGACTACGGTAGAGTCCACAGAGGCTGCTGTTTCAGAGACTGCTGCTACAGAAGCAGCTGAGACTGTTGAAGAGACCGAGTCCTCTGCTGAAGGCTAAGCTTTAATTAGGAGTATATAAATGCCGGATAATAATGAAGCCAAGTGGTATATAATCCATACCTTCGGCGGATATGAGAAGAAAGTTAAGACTTCCATAGAGAATTATGCTAAGGCCCAGGATATGGAGAACATCATCCAGGAGGTCTATCTGCCGACAGATATCGTTGTAGAGACGAAGAACGGCAAGCGTAAGGAAGTTGAGAAGCTGAGATTCCCCAACTATATCTTCCTGAAGCTCGTTTACGGCAACAATGATAAGGTTGATAAGGATCTCTGGTATAAGATCCGCAATACTAACGGAGTTACGGGTTTCGTAGCTCCCGACCCCAACAAGCCGATTCCGATGACGGATGAAGATCTTGTTAAGATGGGACTCATAATTCCCACAAGTGTTGAGGTGGATTACCGTGTCGGTGATCTCATCATCATCACGGACGGACCCTTCAAGGACAGCAAGGCTGTCGTTAAGGACATCAATGAAGAGAAGCAGCAGGTTACTGTTACGGTATCCATGTTCGGCCGTGAGACGCCTGTAACGCTCGACTTCATTAAGGTAAGAAAAGTTTAATTTACGTTTATTAAAGGTCTTTAAGACCTCTGATAATAAAAAATAATTAATTGGGAGGTGGCCAGTATGGCTAAGAAGGTAACAGGCTATGTAAAGCTTCAGATACCTGCAGGAAAAGCAACACCCGCGCCGCCGGTCGGACCAGCTCTTGGACAGCACGGTATCAACATCGCGCAGTTTGTCAAAGAGTTCAATGAGAGAACAGCTAAGGACGCAGGTCTCATCATTCCTGTAATCATTACAGTTTATGCAGACCGTTCGTTCACGTTCATCACGAAGACTCCGCCGGTACCGGTACTTCTTAAGAAGACCGCTAAGATCG
>JAEEGG010014220.1_pt1 | contig 16880 bp, 15 predicted proteins | sample 9134161 | NCBI WGS metagenome assembly JAEEGG01 (sample SAMN16246543, study PRJNA631951) | gut metagenome | biome: gut microbiome; feature: rumen; material: CR-attached | host: Bos | place: Iran: Karaj | collected 2018-10 | reverse complement strand
AGTTCCTCGATGCTGAGCACCTCGTCGAGGGGGATTTCGGGCTCGTCGGCCTTGTCGGTAACGGTTTTGAAATAGTCTTCCATCCAGGTGCAGGATGTGGGGATGGCTGCCGCGGCAGCCAGGGTGGCGGAGATAACCGCCGCTTTCACGAATCTTTTCATGGTACCTCCTTGGTTTTGATGTTGCGGACGAGACAATTCCCGCCCGTTACAAAGTAACGACAATCTCCGGAGGCACGTCCGACAAAAAAGCAATTTATTCGCGAAAAAACGTTAAATTTGTAGATTATGGGTGAATCGTCCTTGAAAGAAAAGACCGCGCGGGGTTTGTTTTTCGGCGGGCTGAGCAGTTTCCTCCAACAGCTGCTCAACGCCGCTTTCGGCATCTACCTGGCGCGCACCCTCTCGCAGTCGGACTACGGACTGGTGGGTATGCTGGCCATCTTCACCCTGCTGGCCACGGTCATGCAGGAATGCGGTTTCCCTTCCGCCCTGATCAACCGCAAGGAGATCAAGCACGACGACTACAACGCCGTCTTCTGGTTCTCGCTGCTCGTCTCGCTCGCCTGCTACGCCGTCCTGTTCTGCTGCGCTCCGCTAATCGCCCGCTATTTCCACCAGCCGGTGCTGACGCGCCTCTCGCGGGTGACGTTCCTAAGTTTCATCCTCGTCGCCCTGGGGACTTCGCACCGGACTTATCTTTCCAAGAAACTGATGATCCGGGAAATGGCCATGGTAAACATCTCGGCCGTGGTCATCTCCGGGACGGTCGGCGTCATCCTCGCCTACAAGGGCTTTGCCTATTGGACGCTGGTCATCCAGGCGCTGGTCCTCAATGCGCTGACGACGATCGGCTACTGGATCTTCTCGCGGTGGCGCCCGACCTTCCACTGGAATTTCACGCCGATCCGGGAAATGTTTTCCTATGGGATCCGGATCTGGTTCACCAGCATGCTGGCCATTGTCAACAGCAATTTCCTCTCGGTTTTCCTGGGGCGGAAGTACACCGCCGACCAGGTGGGAAACTATGTCCAGGGCAACAAATGGAGTCAGATGGGCGTCAGCGTGCTGACGGGAATGGTGACGAGCGTGGCGCAGCCCGTGCTGGCGAGCGTCACGGAAGAGAATCAGCGGCAGCTGCGGGTCTTCCGGAAGATGGTCCGTTTCGCGGCTTTCTTCGCTTTTCCGGCGATGCTGGGGCTGGCTTTCATCGCGACGGAATTCATCCCGACCGTCCTGACGGAAAAGTGGAACGAAAGCGTGCCGCTGCTCCAGATCCTCTGCGTGGGCGCTGCGTTCACGCCGATCATCCACGTGTGTTCGAACCTGATCCTCAGCCGTGGAAAATCCTCGGCCTATATGTGGAGTCAGATCGCCCTGTTCGCCTGTATCCTGGGGCTGGTCTATCTGCTCTATCCGTACGGCATCGAGGCCATCGTCGCCGGCATCACGGGCATCAACGCCCTGTGGCTCCTGGTCTGGACCGGGCTGGCCAAGCGGGAGATCGGTTACTCGTTCGGCCAGCTGCTGTCGGACATTCTGCCGTTCCTGGGCATTTCCGTGGCCTGCATTGCGGGCGCCTGGCTGATTACCCGGGGCATCGACAACCGGGTGTGGCTGATGGTCGCCAAGATCCTCGTGACCGCGGCTCTCTACGTTTTCGTGATGTGGATCACGAAATCCGTGACCTTCCGCGAAAGCGTCCAATTCATCTTACGAAAGAATCTGTAAAGACCTATGTTATTCGACCGCATCAAGAATTCCCGCCTGTTCCGTCCGCTGCTTGAAGAAGTGCGAAAGCAGAACGGCGTCCGTGCCGAGATTCTGAAGGGAATGACCTTCAACAGCACGATCGTCGACAGTCCCTGGCTGAAATACAAGAGTTTCTCGCCGGGACTCTGGGCCGCCGACTATGGCCTGCTCTATACCCTGTACCGGGCGTTGAACAGCATGAAGCCGAAGTCCCTCGTGGAATTCGGACTGGGCCAGTCGTCCAAGATGGTCCATCAGTATGCCAACCATTTCCAGGTGGAGGCCGTCACGTTCGAGCACGACCCGGACTGGGTGAAGTTCTTCAACGAGGGCAGGGACGGGGACTACGACATCCGCGTCCAACTGGCGGAACTGGAGACCATCCGGTATAAGGGATTCGATACGGTGACCTACAAGGGGCTCGAAGCGTTGCTGGCCGGCAAGACTTTCGACTTCGTGCTGGTGGACGGCCCGTTCGGCAGCGACCACTACTCGCGTCCCGAAGTGCTCGACGTCGCCCGCGGCCACCTGGCCGACCGCTTCTGCATCATTATGGACGACACCGACCGTCGCGAAGAACGCGAGACGGCGGAAGAGACCTTCAGCCTGCTCAAAGACCTGGGCCGGAACGTGTGCTCGACCACTTGCGCGTCTTCCAAGAAACATACGATCATCTGTTCAGACGACCTGAAATTCCTGCTTTCCCTGTAACCCGACTCCGTATGCAGCCGCTGGCCCCCATCGTCCTCTTTACCTACAACCGCCTGAAAAACACGCGGGAGACGGTTTCCTGCCTGCTGGCGAACCGGGAGGCGGGGGATTCCGAACTCATCGTCTACTCCGACGGGCCCAAGAATCCGCTGGCTGCGGAATCCGTTGCGGCCGTCCGGGACTACCTGCATTCGGTGACCGGATTCCGCCGGGTCACGGTCGTGGAGCGGGCGGAGAATTACGGCCTGGTACGGAACATCGTTTCGGGCGTGACCGAGACGGTCGAAAAGTACGGCCGCGTCATCGTGCTGGAAGACGACCACAGCGTCTCCCCGTTTTTCCTGCAGTATATGAACGAAGGGCTGGAGCGCTTTGCGGAGCGGAAGGACATTGCCTGCATCCACGGATACGTATATCCGCACGCCGCCAAACTTCCCGAAGTGTTCCTGATCAAGGGCGCCGACTGCTGGGGCTGGGCGACGTGGAAGCGGGCGTGGGACATCTTCGATCCTGACGCCGCGCGCCTGTACGGGGAATTCGTCGCGCGTAAGCGCCAGCGCGAATTCGACTTCAACGGCAGTTATCCGTATATGCGGATGCTGGAAGGCCAGGTGTCCGGAAAGGTCCGCTCCTGGGCCATCTGCTGGTATGCGTCCGCTTTCCTGCAGGATATGTACACCGTGTATCCCGACCGGCCGTTGGTGGCGCTCAACAGTCTGGCAGACGGCGGCGAGCACGATGCACCTTCGGCGTTTATGCAGAAATATGCCGTCACGCTGAAAACCACGCCCGTGGACTGGTCGCTCGGGGCGACCGACGAGGAGAACCAGGCTGGGCGCCGCGCGTTCGAGGCCTTCTTCCTGTCGCTCAAGTCGTGGAAGCAGCGGGCCTATGATTTTGTCATCCAAAAGATTCGCTTTATTACCGGAAAATGGAGATAAAAGAGATTTCGTTCCATACCGTGTCCGATCCGCGGGGCTGCCTCACGTCGATCGAGGCCGAATGCCAGGAGATTCCCATCGATGTCAAACGGGTCTTCTATATGCACCACGTCACCGAAGACCGCGGCGGACACGCCCACATCGATACTGATCAGGTCATCGTGGCCATTTCCGGCTCGTTCCGGCTGCGCCTGACCGACGGGAAAGAGCAGCGCGAGTGCCTGCTGGACGACTGCGCGAAAGGCATCTACGTGCCGCGCCTGACCTTCACGGACCTGGTCGACTTCACGCCCGATGCCGTGTGCCTGGTCCTGGCCAACACGCATTACGATATGGGCAAGTCGCTGCGCTCGTATGACGCGTATATCCGCTATCTCAAAGAACACGGCCTGCTATGAAACCCGATTCCGCTTCCTTCTTCGGCTCCTCGCTGACGCGCGAGAACCAGTTCCAGGATCCGGCGCAGTTCCGGGCCTGGTTCCGGGCGAACAACCGGCCTGAATCCTTCCACGTCCGGGAGGTCCCGCTTGCGGCGCTGGAGCACTGGAGCCTCGACCCCGAAGGCGTTCGGATCGCGCACGATTCGGGCCGCTTCTTCCGGGTGGAGGGCATCCACGTCCGGACGAATTTCGGCGGTGAACGGGAATGGGACCAGCCCATCATCAACCAGCCGGAGATCGGTTTCCTGGGCTTCATCACCCGGGTCTGCGGCGGCGTGCGCTATTTCCTGGTGCAGGCGAAGATGGAGCCGGGCAACATCAATACGCTGCAGCTCTCCCCGTCGCTCCAGGCGACGCGGAGCAATTTCATGCAGGTCCACAAGGGGAAACGCCCCCTGTTCCTCGAATACTTCAACGGCGAAAAACCCGCCCGCGTCCTGACGGACCAGCTGCAGGCGGAGCAGGGCGGCCGTTTCTTCCGCAAACGGAACCGCAACATCGTCGTCGAGATCGACGACGACCTCGCCCTGCCCGCGGAATTCTGCTGGCTCACGCTGGGCGAATTGAAGGTCCTGCTGCGGGAAGACAACATCGTGAATATGGACAGCCGCTCCGTGCTCTCCACGATGTCGCTGATCGAGGACGACACGCTCGCCGAACTTGCGGCGGGCGGAGCCAGCGAGGTCCTGCCGCGCCTCTCTGAGAATGGCCGCAAATACCTGAACTCGTTCCTGAGCCGGAAGACCGTCCATTCGATCGACGGACTCCTCTCCTGGTACACGGGCCAGAAAACCGCGTGGTTCCTCGACGTCGACTGGAAGCCGCTGTCCCGGCTGGAAGGCTGGCGGATCGGCGAATGGGCCGTGGAAGGGGATCCGCGTTTCTTCTCCGTCATCGGTGTCGACGTGGAGGCGGGAACGCGTGAGGTGGCGCATTGGATGCAGCCGCTCATCAAGGATGTCCATACGGGGATGCTGGCTTTCGTCTGCCAGGAAATCGACGGCGTCCTGCATTTCCTGGTCCAGGCCAAAGTCGAACCGGGGCACCTGGATATCATTGAGCTTTCCCCGACGGTCTCCTGCTCGAATTATGCCGACGTTGCCCAGCGTTCGACGCGGCCTTTCCTGTTCGACGAACTGTTCGACCCCCACAACCGCGTGCACTACGACACGCTGCAGTCGGAAGAAGGCGGCCGTTTCTACCAATGGCAGAACCGCAATATGATCGTGGAGCTGCCGCCCGGGCGGAAGCTGGAGCTACCTGCGCAGTTTGCGTGGATGTCGCTCGGGCAGATGAAGGAGTTCATGCGCTACGGGCTGTTCAGCATCGAGGCCCGGAGCATCATTTCAAGCATCAGTTTCGTGGATTGAGTATGGATTCGATCTTGTTCATCGGGTATTCCAATCTGGTCAAAACCCGGATCCTTCCGATTGTCGCCCAGGCCGGCTTTCGGGAAGTGGCGATCGCCCGGTTCGCCGGGCAGGAATGGGATGACGGCTGGAAGGCGTGCCCCGTTCCGGTGACCCGGTATGACGATTATCAGACGGGGCTGGACCGTTTCAAGGGGAACCTCGTCTATGTTTCGACCGTCAACAGCCAGCACGCCTTCTGGGCGCGGAAAGCGCTCAAGGCGGGCTTCCATACGGTCATCGACAAACCGGCCACCTGCTCGGCGGCCGAGGCGGAGGAACTGGTGGCGCTGGCGCGGGAAAAAGGGCTGCTGCTGGCGGAATCGACCGTCTATCTGTGCCACCCGCAGCTGGCTGCTGTGAAACAGCTCTTCGCCGACCATCACGATGCCCCGAAACTGCTGACCGTGCATTTCTCGATGCCGCCTTTCCGCCCCGACAATTTCCGCTACCAGCGTGCCCTCGGCGGCGGCGCGATCATGGATACTGCGCCGTATGCGGTGTCGGTGGGGCGTTACTTCTTCGATGCGGCGCCCCTGTCGGTCGACTGCCTGGTCAATGAGCGGCAGGCCGATGGCCTGGACCTGGAATACAGCCTGCTGATGCAGTATCCGGGCGGCCGTTCGCTGATCGGCCATTTCGGTTTCAATACCGAATACATCAACCGGGTCCACCTGATGGGCACCCGCCTGAACCTGAGTCTCGACCGGGTGTTCACCATTCCCGATTCGCTCGAAAACCCAATCCGCGTCCGGCATTTGAACGAGGAGTCCGTGGTGCTGGCACCCTGCGCAAACAATTTTTTACTATACTTGGCAGCAATCCGGCAGCAAGTCGAGGCTGGAGACTTTGAACCCGCCTATGCGGCCCTGCTGGCCGATGCGGAAACGAAAGATTCACTGATGAACAGCGCTAATACAAGATAAGGATGGAAAAGATTACAGTTTGGAGTTATCTCAAAGAGTATGAGGAAACCAAAGACGAGATCCTCAAGGCGGTGACCGACGTTTTCGAGTCGGGTATCCTGATCCTGGGGCAGAAAGGAAAGGATTTCGAACGCGCGTATGCCGATTATATCGGCACGCAGTACGGCGTGGGCTGCGACAACGGCACCAACGCCATCATCCTGGCCCTGTATGCGCTGGGCGTCGGAAAAGGCGACGAAGTGATCACCGTTTCGAATACGGCCATCCCGACGGTGTCGGCCATCGTGACGACGGGCGCTACACCGGTGTTCGTGGACATTGATCCGAAAACCTACCTGATGGATGTCTCGCAGCTCGAGGCGGCGATCACGCCCAAGACCAAGGTCATCCTGCCGGTGCATCTGTTCGGACAGTGCGCCGATATGGATCCGATTCTGGCCGTCGCCCGCAAACACGGCCTCTTCGTGCTGGAAGACTGCGCCCAGTCGCAGGGGGCCGAATACCGTGGCCGCAAAGCCGGCAGTATGGGCGACATCTCCACCACGTCGTTCTATCCGACCAAGATCCTGGGTGCGTACGGCGACGGCGGCATGGTCAACACCAACAGCGAGGAGATGGATCGCAAGCTGCGCCGGCTCCGCTTCTATGGCGCCGAGAAAACCTACTATGCCATCGAGCACGGTTACAACTCCCGGCTCGACGAAGTGCAGGCCTCCATCCTGCTGACCAAACTGCCGAAGATCGAACAGTATATCGAGCGCCGCCGGGCCATCGCCGCCCAGTACCGCGAGCTGCTCTCCGATACGGAACTGATTCTTCCCGCTGAAGCACCGTACGGTCGACACGCCTATTATATCTATGTCGTGCGGCACCCCCGCCGCGACTGGATCCTCGAGCAGCTGCGCGAGAACAATATCTTCGTCAACATCAGCTATCCCTGGCCGATTCATCGGATGACGGCCTATCAATATCTCGGCTATGCGGAGGGCTCACTGCCGCAGACGGAGCAGGCCGCCCGGGAAATTTTCTCATTGCCGATGTACCCCTCGCTCACCGATGCGCAGGTGGCGCGCGTGTGCGAAGTCCTGCATTCCCTCGGAATCTGACCCGCCCGATGAAAACGACGCTCTGCACGCTCCACAATTTCTACTACCTGGACAAGGGGCTGGCTCTCTACGAGTCCTTGACCCGGGTGGCGGGCGATTTCGTGCTGTACGTCCTGGCGATGGACGACGACTGTTTCGCGTTCCTGCAGGGGTGCGGGTATGAGAAACTGGTCCCGATCCGGCTGTCCGATTTTGAGAATGACGAACTGCGGGCGGCGAAGCAGAACCGCTCGTTCGGCGAGTATTGCTGGACCTGCTCGGCTTCCCTGATCAAGTATGTCCTCGACCATTACGGCGAGCCGGCCTGCGCCTATATCGATGCCGATATGTTTTTCTATGCAGATCCCGCCGTCCTGTTCTCGGAGCTGGAAGAGCGGGGTGCGTCGGTCCTGCTCACGGGCCATCGCTTCAGCCGGTACGAGAAGTACCGGGAGGCCCGCGAGGGCCGTTTCTGCGTGGAGTTCAACCTTTTCCGGAATGACGCGCCGGCCCGCCGGCTACTTGATACCTGGATCGCCCAGTGCCTGGCGGCCTGTTCGTCCGATGCCGACAGCGGCGCTTTCGGCGACCAGCAATATCTCAGCGGCTGGGCCGACGAGCACGCCTGTGTGATTGAAACCCGGCATCTCGGTGCCGGCGTCGCCCCCTGGAACGTGGCGCAGTACCGGTTGGTGTCGCACGATCCTGCCAAGGAGCGTTACCGCCTGTCCGTCGGCGGGCAGGAGACCGATCTGGTCTTCTTCCATTTTGCCGGGCTGACGTATCTGAGCCGCACGATGGCGGATATCGGCGTGTATTCTTATTGGGGGATCGACGATCGCTTCGTCCGGCCGCTCTACTGGAATTATCTTCAGGTACTCGAACACTATAAACAACTGGTCTTCGACCGGACGGGCCGCGAAGTCCTGCTCAAGTCGCATCCGGCCTTCGAGCGGGAAAAGCAGACGCTGGCCGGGCGCGTGAAAGCACTGGCCGGGCGGCTCTTTGCGCCGCACGGGTTTTCCCATTTCTTCCGGGTGGAAGTTCCGCAGAAGCTGCTGCGGAAAAAGAATTACATCGGTTTATAATACTTGGCGATCAGCCGCAGGACGGGGTGGGCGATCCACCGGGGGGCGTGTTTCTTGAACGCGGCCACCAGGCGGATGTTACGGAGTTTACGCCGTTTTTCCCGCCTTACGTCGAAGCCCTGGGATTCCAGAATCTCGTAGATCTCGGTTTCAGAGGCCAGGTGGTTGTCGTGGGTGACGCCCGTGCGCAGTTCCACCCGTGAGATGACGCGGTCGATGTGGCGGAAGACGCGGCCTTCCTGCACGAAGGCCGTGGATTGCTCGAAGTCGGCCGCATAGCGGTAGGCGAGGTTGAAGGGGTGCGCCCGCATCAGGCTGGTCCGCGTGAAGGTCGCCTGGGGCGAGATCGTCATCTTGCGGTTGCGGTAATGCGTCGTGGGAACGTCGATGCGGGTGCCGTATTCCCGGACCTGCTCGGTATTGCCGTAGAGGACGTCCACATCGGGATGGTCGGCGAGGAAACGGGCCACGTCGGCCACCACGTTTTCGTCGATGAATTCGTCATCGGCGTTGAGCAGAATCACATAGTCGCCGGTGGCGGCGGCGACGCCCTTGTTCATGGCGTCGTACAGGCCGCGGTCGGGTTCGCTGACCAGGTAGTCGATGCGGTCGCGGTAGCGCTCGGCTACTTGCAGGGTGTTGTCACGGCTTCCGCCGTCGATCAGCAGGAACTCCAGGTCTCCATAGGTCTGCGCAGCCACCGAGCGGAGCGTCTTTTCCAGCTCGGCTTCCGCATTGAAGGTCACGGTGACCACGGAGATTCTGGGGAGGGTGGCCATCGCGGTCAGACGCTTTTTTTGCGGGACTTGATGAAGTTGATCAAGGTTTCCCACAGGCCCATCGGACTGATGCGCCAGAGTATTTCCTTCATCCGTGCGCGGTCTTCAAAAGCGGTGCGGGCTACCGAGCGGCCGGTGCGGCGGGCACGGTCGAGCGGCCGGTCGATGATGCTGCACAGGAAGGCCGACAGGTTCTCCTCCATCCGGTCAATGTCCCGTTCCGGGCCGGTCAGGGCAGGGGTGCGCATCATTTTCAGGTAGAGTTCGTCGTTGGTGTCGATGCGCCGGACGGCGTCGATGACTTCGCTCCAGGAGCGGAAGTCGTGGCAGTTGACGAACGACTGGGTGTTGAACTCGCGGCCGATGAAAGGATTGCCCCAGTAGATGGGGATGGTCTGGGCGGCAAAAGCCTGCATCAGCACGTCGGAGGTGTAGCCGGGATAGCTGCATTCCTCGAAGGCGATGGTGAACTTTCGTGTGGACAGGAAAGGGATCCGGTCGCTGACCACGCCTTCGAAGTTGTTGTGGAGCGCGCCACCCGCATCGACGGGGCGATACTGCGAAAGCCGTTCGAAGAAGAGGTTCCGCTCGGGCGTCTCGTCGGCCAGGTCGTAGTGGAAGCCGCAGAAACTCTCCTTACTCCGGATATTGTCGGAGGTGAAGTAGGTCTTGTCGTTCATCTGCGCAAACGTTTCCCGATCGAGGTAGTAGGCGGGGAAGCGGAAATAGCGGTCGCCCAGCATCAGGTAGTCGTTCCCGATAGCATAGTCGCAGAAGTTGAAGTCGGGCGTGACGTTTTCCCGGGTGTAGAAGATCCGGACGCAGTCGTAGCGGGTGTGGCGTTCCCCGTAATTGGAGTAGATGAGGTATTCGGGCTCCTTGCTGAGCTCGACCTGGTAGTTTTGCAGGAGGATGCGGTAGAGCAGGCTCTTCTCGGGAACGAAGCCCGGCTCGAAATCCACGAATGCGACTTTGATCAGTTTGCCCATGTCAGTGTTTGAACAGATTGTTGGTCAGATAGTCCTTGGCAGCCATCAGCCGGCCTTTTTTCAGGACCAGCAGCCGGATGGTGCCGCGGTAGCGCGGGTACAGCCCTTTGTCGCGGGCGAAGGCCTCCATGGCGCGGAGGCTGGCAAGCCGCTGCCGCCAGCGCCCGGGATCGGGCTTGCGGCTGATGGAGGCGGCGTCGATGCGGTAGTGGTAGCGGGCGTCGTCGGCCGGGGCGATGCGCCGGGCGGCGAGGAGCGCGCAGATGAGGAAGCAGCTGTCTTCGGCGCTGCGGGTGCCGGGGAAGCGGATGCCGTATTCGAGGAGCAGGCTTCTCCGGTACAGATAGGTCGTAAAATAAGCTTTGAAACGGCGGAGGTAGCGCTTTTTGGCGGCGCCTTCAAAAGGGCCGGCTTCCACGGGGGGATTGTGGCGGACGACGGCGGTGCCGTCGGGCTCGTCGAAGACGATGCTGCCGACGGCCAGGTCGGCGTCCGCGCCGCGGGCGGCTTCCCAGAGGCGCCGGCAGAAATCCGGTTCGAGGGTGTCGTCGCTGTCGAGGAAGGCCAGGTATTCGCCCGTGGCCGCTTCGATGCCGCAGTTGCGGGCGGCGCCGGGGCCGCCGTTGGCCGGCGTGGCGGTCAGGCGGAAGGTTTTCGGCCCTTTGTACGAAGCGATGAAACGACTTGCCACGTCGACGCTGCCGTCGCCACCGTGGTCATCGACCAGGACGACTTCCAGCTCGTCGAGCGTCTGCGCCGCGACCGATTCGAGGCAGGCCGTGAGCGTCGCTTCCGCCCGGTAGACGGGGATGATGACGGATACCTTATGCATTAGCGTCCCTCCTTTTTTTCAGGATGCGGCGCCGGATCTTGCCGGGCCAGCGGCTGATGCGCTGCGGGACTTTGATGAGCCAGCGCAGGGCTTTGTTGCCGGCGAAGGCCAGGCGGTCGGCCAGGCTGAAGACGGGGAGCGGTTTTCCGCGCAGGGCGTAGGCTTCCCGGATGACGGCGTCGATGCGCTGTTTCTGCGTGCCCTGGGTAGGCTCGATCCGGCGGACGATCCAGGCGGGCATCGAGTAGAAGCGTGAAAACCAGGTGTGCAGGCAGATGGGCCGCTGCTGCGGGTCGAGGGCGATGGTGGTGATGCCGTCGGCGTGGCGGCGGGCCGGCAGGTACAGGGTCGGGAACGTGGCGGCCAGCCAGTGGAAGAAAGGATAGTAGGGCTCGGCGTCGTCGAGCCTTTTCTCCAAGGCGCCGCGGTCGAAGCGGGTGCGGATCAGCGCCAGGTTGAAGACGTTGAAAAACGGGTTGGTGACCACCGGGTCGCGGCCGGTCGTGGCCGGATCGCCGTCGGAGCAGCCGATATTCGCATAGCCCCCTTCCAGCAGCACGCCGACCAGGTCGAGCGCGGCCTGCGGATCGACGAGGAAGGCGTCCTCGTCGATATTGACGGCCACGTCGCAGTCGCGGTCGCGGAGCATCGTGTAGAAATAGCCGTCGGCGCTCTGGTCGGTGAGCCGGACGCAGGGGATGGGGTTGCCTTCCGCATCGCGAAGGCCCTCGAAAAGCCCTTTGGCGAGGCGGTACAGCTTCAGGTCGAAGGAGCGCGTGTAGATTTTAATGCGGGGCGCCGGCATGCTTGTTTTTCCGGACCCGCCGCACGACGGTTCCGGCGATGAGGAAGAGGATGAGTGCGTACATCAGGATCACGCAGACCGTGGCGATGGCGTCGCCCTTGCGGATGCTGTCGGGATCGAAGGTGAAGGTGATGCTGTGCTTGCCTGCCGGCACGTTGAGGGCGCGCAGCAGGTAGTTCACGCGGAAATGGTCGGTCGGGGTATCGTCGATGAAGGCCTTCCAGCCGTAGGGATAGTAGATCTCGGAGAAGACGATCGTACCGTCCTGCGACGAGTTGCTTTCGTAGGTAAGCGTCTTGGGCGAATAGGAGGTCAGGTGAACCTCGGCGTCGGGCGCGATGCCCGGCTCGGGATTGGCGGCGAAGGCTGCGAATTCCCGGTCGAGGACGGCCGTTTTCGAGAGGTCGATGGTGCTGAGGGAGTCGCTTTCGGCCCGGGCGCCGTCGACCACTTCCAGTTTCTCCACGAACCAGGCGTTGCCCAGGGCCATGGGATTGCGCTGGATGGATGCCTGCCCGTCTTCGGGAACGATGAGGTATTTGGCGTTGAGCATGCCGATGACCGGCAGGTCCAGCTGGGAAAGATGCTCGTCGATCAGATCCTGGTAGCGGCGCAGCTTGGCGGCGCTGTAGCCGCCGAGGGATTTGAGGTAGTAGGAGGTGCGGGCGTCGTTGAACGTGTTCGTGGTCAGGTTCATCACCCGGAAGTGGGGATCCGGGTCCTGCAGGAGCTGCTCCTCATACGGCTGCATGGCGTAGGCGGCCTGGGTGTTCTTGGGCGTCTGGAAATAGCTGTCGTTGAAATAGCGCTTGTCGACGGGCCACAGGTCGGCCAGGACGAGGATGCCGAGCGCGGCGATCATCCAGGCGGGCTTGAGTTTCTTGGCCACGAAGAACCAGAGGACCGCGAACGCGGCCGCGATGAAGAAGAAGCTGCGCCAGGCGTCGCGCGTGAAGAGGGCGGCGCGGTCGGCCACGATGGCACTGTAGAGCGCTTCGGGAATCTGCGATTCAAAGGCGGCGTCGTTGGGGCTGGTGAACGGGAAGAGCGAACGGCCCAGCAGGGCGAAGAGCAGGCACAGGCCGGCCGTCACGCCGCCGGCGATATAGAGTTTCTTCCGGGCCTCTTCCTGGGTTATGTCACCGCCCATCAGGGCCTTGACGGCCAGGAAGCCCAGCAGGGGCATGGCGATTTCCGCCACGATCAGGATCGAGGAGACGGCCCTGAACTTGTTGTAGAGCGGAAAGTGGTTGAAGAAGAACTCGGTGAGGCCCATGAAGTTGTGCCCCCAGGCCAGGGCTACCGAGAACAGGGTGGAGGCCAGCAGCGCCCATTTGTAGGGCCCTTTGACCAGCAGGCAGCCGAGCAGGAACAGGAAGCAGACGATGGCGCCGGCGTAAACGTTGCCTGCCGTGAACGGCTGTTCGCCCCAGTAGAGCGGGACGTTGGCGCAGAAGCTCCGCGCTGAAGCAGTGGGCACTCCCATTTTCTTGAGCGCCTGCCAGGTATTCGACTTTTCGCCCACCGGCGCGTTCGAGGCGCCGCCCTTGAAGCCGGGAATCAGCAGGGAGAAGGTCTCGTCGATGCCGTAGCTCCACTGGGTGGCGTAGTCGAGGTCGAGGCCCTTGCTCGCGGCGGTTTCGCCTTCGGCGGCCTCCACCAGGTCGGAGTGGCCGCCACGCATGGTTTCGCGGGCGTATTCGCGGTTGGCGAAGATGTTGGAACTGCCGGTGCCCAGGCCGATGGCCAGGCTCACGGCGAAGACGGCCACGGCGATGCCCAGGTCTTTCCAGCGCTTCTCGCGGATGTGGATCCAGAGTTCGGCCAGGAAGAAGAGGCCGATCATCATGAACAGGTAGTAGGCCATCTGCGGGTGGATGCTGAAGCCCATGGCCGTAAACAGCATCACCAGGATGGCGCCCAGCCCGTATTTCTTGCGGAAGATCAGGTAGAAGCCGGCGGCCACCAGCGCAATGTAGGAGATGGCGATGGTCTTGCCGCCGTGCCCGGCGGCGATGATCACGATGAAGTAGGACGACAGCGCGACGGCGATGGCGCCCACGATCGACAGCCAGCGGTTCACCCCGAAGCTGCGCATCAGCCCGAAGAAGCTCAGGAAATAGAAGATCAGGATCCAGGCCGGATGGGCGGGACCGCGGTGCAGGAAATCCTTGAACGGCTTGAGCAGCACGTCGGAGCGGTACTGCCCGCCGCCGATCTGGTAGTTGGGCATGCCGCTGAACATCGATTCGGTCCACCAGGTGTGGTCGCCGGTCTGCTGGGTGTAGCGGACGCTTTCCTGGACGGCGGAGACGGCGTTGACGTCGTCGCCCGACTGGAGCACCTTGCCGCTGAGCACGGGCTTGCAGTAGACGAAGGCCAGGACGATGAAGAGGACCAGGGCGGCCAGGTCGGCGCCGTATTTTTTCAGGAAGTTCATGACATCGACAGCTTGATTTTGGTGAGCTGCTGCTTGGTGTCGAGCGTGAAGTCGCCGTCCATCATCCAGCTGTAGTAGGAGGGTTCCCTCCGGAGGACTTCCATCACGGGCTTGCCCTTGTGCTTGCCGAAGTTGAAGACGGGTTCGTCTTTGTCGTTGAGGACGATGCGGCCGGCGAAGTCGACGAACCGGCTCTGGCACGAGTACTTGGCCAGGTAGTCCACGTCGTTCTTCAGCGGTTCTTCCTCGTCGGCGCCGTAGCGGTCGAGCTGGGCTTCGAGCACTTCGTAGGTGGCCATCGTGTCGGCTTCGGCGGAGTGGGCGTTGTCGAGGTTCAGGCCGCAGTAGAACTTGTAGGCGGCCTTGAGGGTGCGCTGCTCTTTCTTGTGGAAGATGTTCTGGACGTCGATCAGCTTGCGCTTGCGGAAGTCGAAGTCGACGTTCACGCCCTCATTCTTCGCCCGGGCGAACTCCTCGGCGAGAAGCGGGATGTCGAACTTCAGGGAGTTGTAGCCGGCGATGTCGCAGCCCTCCATCAGGCGGGCGAGCGACTTGGCGATCTGCCGGAAGGTCGGGCAGTCTTTCACGTCTTCGTCGCTGATGCCGTGGATGGCCTGGGCTTCGGGCGGGATGGGGATGGTGGGGTTGATGCGGCGGGTTTTGACTTCCACTTTGTTGGGTTCGCCGGGGGCGCCGGGCGAGACCTTGACCAGCGAAATCTCCACGATGCGGTCGGACGCAACGTTCAATCCTGTACTTTCGATGTCGAAGAACAGGAGCGGGTTCTTGAGGGAAAGCTGCATGGAAACCCGGTTAGGCGTTGATCATCACGGGCATCAGCAGGGCGCGGATGTCCTGGTCGGGACGGGATTCGTCGGCCGAGACGATGAGCGCGGCGCGGGCGGGGTCGGCCAGCTCCATGCAGATGTTCTGGTAGGGCAGGTTGCCGAGGATTTCGAGCAGGAACGGGGCCTTGAAGCCGATCTCCATCTCCTGGCCGTCATACTGGCAGGGGAGCGTTTCGTGGGCGGACATCGAGAAGCCGAGGTCCTGGGCCGAAATGGTGAGTTCGTTGAGGGAGAGCTTCAGGCGGATCTGGTTCGAGACCTGGTTGGAGCACACGGCGATACGTTTGACGACGCTCAGCAGGTCGGCGCGGCCGATGATCAGTTTGTTGTTGTTGTTCTTCGGGATGACGCTGCGGTAGGCCGGGTAGTTGCCTTCGATCAGGCGGCACACCAGGATGTTGTTGCCGAAGCTGAAGTAGGCGTTCTTGTTGTCGTAGCGGATGGTGATCTCCTCGTCGTATTTGGCCAGGATGCTCTTGAGGATGGAGGCCGGCTTCTTGTGGAGGATGAAGTTGGACTTCTGCGAGAGTTTGGCGCCCATAAAGCTGTAGCAGATGAGCTTGTGGGCGTCGGAGGCCACGAGGGTGGTGACTTCGGGGTCGATGTCGAAGAAGATACCGTTCATCACCGGGCGGAGCTCCTCTTCGGCGGTGGCATAGATGGTGTTGCCGATGCCGTCGAGCAGGGTGGCGGAGGGGATGATCACGCTTTCGGAAATCTCACCGATGACCGGAAGTTCCGGGAAGTCGGCCGCGTCGAAGCAGGGGATCTTCGAGGCGCCGCTGGCCCACACGATATCCATCACGGAACTGCCTTCGTCCACGCTGAAGGTAAGGGGCTGGTCGGGGAACTCCTTGAGGGAGTCGGTCAGGAGCTTGGCCGGCACGGCCGTGGCGCCTTCTTCGGCCACCTGGCTGATGGGAAGACGGGTCTGGAGCGTGGTTTCACCGTCGGAGGCGGTGACGGTAAGGGTGTTGTCCTGAAGCTGGAAGAGGTAGTTTTCCAGGATGGAGTTGGTGGGTTTGGGGACGATGACCTTCGAGACGGACATCAGGCCGGAGAGCAGTTCGGAACTTGAAACGGTGAATTTCATATTTGGTATAATTTTTATTATTTCTTTTCTTGTCGAAAAATGCATCAATCAGACTTACAAATATAATAAAATTGAAGCAATATGGGTAAAAAACTTCTCAACATCCTGTTAACCGTTGTGATAGCAGGATTTGTCGGTTATCTGGTGGCCAATTGGACCCTCAAGCGGCGCCTCCAGGAGCAGGAAGAGGTGGCCACCGTGGTCTCCGGTACGGCTGACAAAAAGTCAGTGCCCCAGCGCCGCGTGGAAGTGACGAATGTGGCCAATTTCTCGGACGCCGCCGAATCGGCCGTGCAGGCCGTGGTCTATGTGAAAGTGACGCAACGCAATAATTACCAGCAGGGCGGCTCGCTGCTCGACCTGATTTTCGGCTTCCCCCAGACGCCGCGCGACCAGGTGGGCCTGGGCTCGGGCGTCATCATCCGCCCCGACGGCTATATCGTAACGAATAACCACGTCATCGCGGGTGCCGACCTCATCGAGGTGACCCTCGAGAACAACCGGGTCTATCCGGCCAAACTGGTGGGCACCGACCCCGCCACCGACATCGCCCTGATCAAGATCGAAGCGGAGGATCTTCCGACGGTTCCCCTGGGCAATTCCGACGATCTGCGCCTGGGTGAATGGGTGCTGGCCATCGGCAGCCCCTACGACCTGCGTTCCACCATCACGGCCGGCATCGTGAGTGCCAAGGGCCGCTCGATGCCGAACTATGACGGCCAGTACCGCGTCGAATCGTTCAT
>JAEEGG010014217.1_pt1 | contig 16881 bp, 11 predicted proteins | sample 9134161 | NCBI WGS metagenome assembly JAEEGG01 (sample SAMN16246543, study PRJNA631951) | gut metagenome | biome: gut microbiome; feature: rumen; material: CR-attached | host: Bos | place: Iran: Karaj | collected 2018-10 | reverse complement strand
GCATTTTTCCGATGTTTCATCTTCTTCAATTCCTCCGCCGGGAATGACCCACAAATCTGAACCAGCTTCATAAATAAGCTGGATCATTCCATCCCGCACGATGACGGCTCTGCTTGCGTCTCTGGTTTTGGTATAGGTTTCAAATCGGTTCTCACCGAGTATTTCAACTTTGGTCATATCTGTTCTATCCTTGTCAAATGGCGATTTGTTCATTTCCTCGTCATCAAGGTCACGCACTCCACATGACCCGCAAAAGGAAACATGTCCACCGGGCAAACCTTCACAGTTCGCCAGCCGAGCGCCGTGAAGCGTTCGAGATCGCGGGCAAGCGTTGCGGGGTTGCATGATACGTATACGATTCTTTCCGCGTTCAGGTTGCTGAGCATTGCGGGAATTTCGTCGCCGAGGCCTTTGCGCGGCGGGTCGACCACGACCGTTTTGACCGCTTCGAGCATTTGGGCGGCGTTCGTGCCTTCGGTCTTCTTTATGCTTTCGAGAACCTGCTGAGCGTCGCCCGCAAAGAATTCAGATTTGCAACTGATACCGTTCAAGGCGGCGTTGCGGCGCGCGTTCTCGACTGCCTGGGGCGTCCACTCGATTCCGATGAGACCGCCCAATGACGGCAGTTTCTTCGCGAAAAATATTCCGATCGTACCGATTCCGCAGTAGAGGTCGAGTAACACGCCGCCCGCTCCGGCATTTTCGTTTTCATCGGAAAATGCGTACTCAAAAGCCTTTTCGTAAAGTTTTACGGTGGCGGAGGGGTTAACCTGGAAGAAGGAAGCCGGCGATATTTCAAAAATCGCGTCGCCGATGCGGTCTTTTATAACCGGCGGTCCGTAGATGTGCCGGAAGTCGTCCGAAAAAACTGTGTTGGTGCGGTCGCGGTTGACGTTCACGGAAAATGACACCGGGAAGCCGCACTCCGCCTCGATTTTGCGGGCGATTTCAGACGCGCGCGGGAGCTTTTCGCCGTTTATGCACACGCAGACGCAGGCCTCACCCGTAAATGAGGAGACGCGGACCATCAGCGAGCGGAGAAGCCCCCTTCCCGTCGACTCGTCGTAAAGTGAAAGCCCCGCTTCAGTCGCGATTTTCGAGAACGATTCGCGCACTTTTCTCGAAGATGCGTTCTCGGTCGCGCAGAGGGGCGTCACGACCGTATCGTGGCTGTTACGCCTGTAGAAGCCGCATTCAATGCCCTTTTCCGTGCGGATGAAGCGGTAGATGTTCTTGTTGCGGAAGGCCAGCGTTTCCGGTGAGGGAACGATCGGCTCAAACTCGAACGAGCCTTCTTCCAGATGGGCGATGCGCGAGAGGCAGCCGGCGACGAACTTTTCCTTGATTTTGAGGCTCTCTTCGTACGTGAAGTGCAGAAGCGAGCAGCCGCCGCAAGCCGGGAACGAGCCGCAGACAGGCGACGAAACACCGCCGTCCGTTCGCGCCACGAGGTAGCTGGAAGCGGATTTGATCACCTTGACCTCCGCGGTCTCGCCTTCGCGGGCGCCGAAGCAGAACACCTTCCGGCTGTCTTCGTGAGACACCGCGGTGCCTACGCCGACGCCTTCCACTGTTACGTCCGAAAAATGTACCGCGACCCTGTCGCCTTTTTTCAGTTCTGCCATACGCAGCCGCAGCCCCCTTGGAACCCGTTTTTAGCGGGAAGTAAAATGAAGGCCGGCGCCCGCAGGCGCCGGCCCCCACATTTCAGCCTTTTATTTAATGTCGCGCTTGTTGAACGACTGGAACGCGGTGAACACAAACAGTGTGATGAACACCGCGAGGTAAATCACCGAGACCGTCAGGCTGTTCCCTTTGATGCCGAAGTTGCCGGTCAGGAGCGCAAGGAAATCAATTCCCCCAGTCTCCAGCGACGTCGAGAACAGTTTTTCCTGAAGCTCGAAGTTGGCGGGCGGGAGCACCTCATACAGGTGCTTGATTATCAGCGAATCCTCGCCCATAAGCCGGATCAGGCTCACCGTGTCGCCGAGAACGAACGTTCCGACCATCGAAAGCGCGATTGCCGCGCCGTAGTTCCTGAGAAGCGCGGACAGCATGAACGCGAAGCAGCCGGCAAAGAACGACTCCGCGGACATCAGCAGCACGTACAGCAGGTAGTAAAGAACCGGATTCATCAAGTGCGCGACTCCTGCGAACACGAAAACGTGATTCGCGAACCCGAACCCGAACACCGCGCATACAAGCATCAGCGTCAGGAATATGATCAGCGACTCAACCAGCGCGAACGTCACGAGCATCGCGAACTTGGCCCCGACGATCTTTCTGCGCTTGACCGGCGCGATAATGAGCGTCTTGATGGAGCCCGTCTGGATTTCCTCGGCGATGAGCATGCCGCCCATCAGAATCATTGCGATTCCCGCGATTGCAACGCCGGCAGACGCGATCATGCCGACTCTGGTCATCTCCTCTTCGGTCTGGTTCCCGCCGAAGCCCGCGGCTTTGTTCCCGATTCCGAGAGTGAGCTCGCTGATCTGCGTCTCGAGCTGCTTAATCTCTTCATCGGTCATGTTCCTGCCGTTGCCTGTCTTGCCGGAATCGAGCTGGATCTTGCAGTTTGAAAGCAGATTCAGCTTCTCATTGAGCTCGCTCCACGCCTGCTCGGACATGTTCGGCCTGTAGGCCTTGCGGAGGAGTTCGTTCCCTTCCAGCTTGATCTTTTTCTCCTGCTCGGTCAGCGTCTCGTCTTTTTTGATCTTGTCGGCCATTGCGTCGATGTAGACGTTGAAATCCGCGTCGCGGAGGATTCCCTCAAGCTTTTCCTTTTCGCCGCTGTAGGTCTCCGGGCTCATGCCCACCGAAACCGGGTTGAAGTCGTAGTACTCATAATACTCATACGCCTGCGGGGCGTCCTTGTAAACGTCCGCCAGAATCTGCTCATATCTGTCGTACGCGCGAATGGACGCAAGCCGTTCCGCGGTGTCGCCGAGGAAGTGAAGGCGTGTCGACGAACCGATCTGGGAAACGCTGAGCGCTCCGATATTGAACATCGATTTTTGCGTGCCTTCCGGGAAATACTCTTTGAGTATCTTCAGGTACTCGATTCTCACGAGCTGCCAGCCGATGTCGTACGGCAGTCCCTGCGAAATGTAATAATTGGTCTGCCCTGCCTCCTCTTCGTATTTTTCTATGTCGACGGTGCCGTCCTCATTCATGTAAGAGTCCGCAAGCGTTTTTTGCAACGAAGCAACCTCTTTTTTGTAATATTCAACGCTGTTCTTGATGTTTTCCTCGAAATTTTCGATTTCCGATTCGTACATCTCGTTGTCCCTGTACCCGTTGTCATAGCTCGCGCTTATGTCGAGTTTGAGCACAAGACCCGTGAAAAGCATCGACGCGACCGTCAGCGCCACGAGAACGATAAATATAGGTTTGTGAATGACTTTCGTCACTTCATTTCTGTAGAGAGCGGAAAACTTACGCAATTGTATTACCTCCTCCCGTTATCGCGATGAACGCGTCCTCAAGAGAATTCTCCGTCTTCCTGACGGCGAAAACGTCGACGCCCTCCGAAACGAGCGCCCTGACGATTGCGGGAACGTCTTTAGTCTCGACCTGAGCCGAAACCGAGCCGTCGGCGGGATCGCATTTCACGGAATCCGCAAGGTTGTCGGCGGCGTTTTCAGCGGGAATTTCAGCCGGCATTTCAGCCGCGTTCACAGGAGCGTTTTCCTGACCGCCCGCATTTTCCGCCAGATACTTCTTAATCACCGCCAGCGCCTTCACCGGGTTGCCGGTCTCGAAAACGTAGCCGTTCACGCCGCTCGCCCTTCTGTTGAGCGCCTCAAGCGTGTCCTCGCACACGATCCTTCCGTTGACGATGATCGCCGCGCGGTCGCACATATTCTGCATTTCCGCCAGCTGGTGGCTCGAAATCAGAACGCCGACTCCGCTTTCGTGGGCAAGCGTGGTCACTATGTCGCGAAGTTCTTTGATTCCCGCGGGGTCGAGTCCGTTCATCGGCTCGTCGAGAATCAGAAGCTTCGGGTTGTGAAGAAGCGCCATCGCGACGCCAAGCCTCTGCTTCATACCGAGCGAGTACTTCTTGACCTTGTCGTTGATGCGGTTTTCGAGGCCGACAAGCTTTACGACCTCGTTGATGCGCTCCTTCGTCACGCCTTCGTGCGTTCTCGCGTACATCTCGAGGTTGAGCATTCCCGAAAACTGCTTGTACATGTCCGGGTTTTCGACGATGCCGCCGGCGCAGCCGAGAGCGTTCTCGTAGTCCTTCTTAAGATCGTAGCCGCAGATGTTCACGCTGCCGCCGTCGTCGGAAAGGAATCCCAGAATCACTTTTATAGCGGTGGTCTTGCCGGCGCCGTTGGGTCCGATGAAGCCCATAACCTCTCCGGCCCTGACTTCCAGATTGATGTTGTCGAGAATCTTGCGGCGGCCGAAGTATTTATTCAGATTTTTTACGGTAAGAACGTTGTCCATAAAACTCCACCTCCTGCGCCTCAAAACAGATAATCCACGTAGCCGTAGTAGTTATATCCCGACTCCCACGCTTCGATCTTCCACTCGCCTTTTATCTTGACGAGCGAGAACGTATACGACGCGACCGTTTCGTACGAGTAGCCCGAATTGTTGCCGGTCGTCAAAAGAATGGTCGCGGTTGCCTTGCTGAACGAATTGACGCTGGCGTCGATTGAAACCGCCTTGTCGTCCTTCTCGATTGAACTCCAGACCTCGTTTTTGATCTCGATGGAATCTACCGCGGCAGTGCTGTCCGCTTTACCGGTGTAGTACTTTGAGAGCGCCTTGTCCGCGTCAGCCAGCAGCTGTTCGGGCGTGTCGCCTATTTTCGCGCTGAGCTCCCATTTGACCAGGTCCGTCTCGAACTGTTTCATCAAGGTGTCTATATCGCGTCTGTCCTTCTCGTTGATGCTGCACGCAGCGATCACATACACGAGGCAGGCAACTATCGCGATTCCGAGGCAGATCAGTCCGATATTGATTTTTCTGCTTAATTTCATCCGGATTATTCCTCCTTACTATACGTTGCGGATGTTCGCAGTTAGTGCGATTGTCTCCGCAGATCCTCCTTCTTTACGTTGCGGGAATCCTCCGCTTCCGAGGCTTTTTCCGCAGTTTCTTCTAATTTTTCCGCGTTTTCGCGGGTTTCATCTTCCGTATTTTGCGCTACTTTTTCAGGAATTTCCCGCTTTTCTTTTTCGGGAATTTCCCGCTTTTCTTCTTCGGGAATTTCCCGCGTTGTCTCTTCGGGAATTCCGTCCGGTCCGTCATTCTTGCCGTCATTCTTGTCCACGTGCGCGTACCCGACCGCCGCCACCAGCAGGAACCTCAGCACGTTCACGGCGAGAAGCCCCCACGTAATGCCCCAGATTCCGAACTTCCACACGAGCGGGATCACGATTGCCGCGAACAGCGCCGCATAGACCATGTTAATAATCAGCTGGAAGCGTTCGTGAACGAACCTCAGCACCACGACCATCATCGTTCCCGAGATGAAGTAGAGCACCTGGCCCGCGTTCGCGACCAGGAAATAGACCGCCGCCTCGCTGTAGACGTCCGGGTACATCCACTTGACGAAAATATGCGACACCAGCACGCCGCCCGCCGTGAAAATCACAGACACCGCCAGCGACGCCACCGTTACAACCGTGAAAAACTTCGCAGTGAATTTGCCCTTGTACCGCGTCAGGTAGCCGATAATGATGCCGTTCAGCGGCGTCGTGAGCATCGCGATGACCTTCCCGATCAGCGTGGCGATGTAGAAAACGGTGACCGCCTCTCCGTTCACGAACACGTTCAAGAGCAGCTTGTCCGCCTGAAGCACGAGCGCGTTGATGAAGTTCGTGGCGACCAGAAACATGACGGTTTTCATGTTCGCGCCGAACTCGGGACTGACCTTAAGCGCCTCCCGTCCCTTGAATATCGAACCGCTGACCGCCACAAATCCGACCGCGAGCAGCTCGCCCAGGATTATCGCCGTGACCCAGGTCAGTCTGTCGCCGAAAACGCCGCCCTTGATCATGAACGTTCCAACCACGTAGCCAACCGAGATCAGCAGGTAGTACACGAAAAACAGTACAAAATTGACGTTCAGCCTGTATTCGACGTCGCCGTAGTACCGCAGCACGCTCAGGAACGACAGCGCGATGAGCAGCGCGTTGAAGACGATTCCCTTTTCGCCTAAAATTAGGACAGACGAAATCACCGAGATGATTGCGACGGGTATGAACGAGAGGAGCAGGAATACGTTGAAGTCGCCGTTGCCGCCCCTGTTTTTGGTTTTGGCCACCATTCTCGCGTAGTTTGCGCCGGTTCCGATGGCTGTCGCCAGCACCGAAACGACGGCAAGAATCGAGAGGATGTCGCCGAATTTCTCGCCGCCGAGGGTTCGCTTGATCTGCGGGTACAGAAGGAGCTGAATGACTCCGTTCATGGCCACGAGGCCGCCCACGCTGAATATAAGGTCTCTGACAACCTTCGCGCTGAATTTATTCTTTTTTTCGTTCATGGCTGTCAGTTCTCCGTTTTTGGGGTTTTTTCGGTAATATTATACTCTTACCGCTTGTTTCTTGCAACTTTACGGCTTTAAGCCTTTTTCAATACTTCTCCGGCGTTTTCCGCCTGCTCACTGTGCGGTCACGGTTTTGTCACGGCTTTTCGTCGGGAAGCACCGTGCGCCTGAACTCGAAGTCGACCAACCGCTCGAGTTCTTCGTAAGTTCCTTCGTTGTCGATAACAACGTCTGCCAGCGCCGCGTATTCACTGTTCGAGAGCTGCGCCGCGATCCGCCTTTCAGCCTCTTCCTCGGTGTAGCCGTTGCGCTCCATGAGCCGCTCGATTCTCAGGTCGTCGTTGGCGACAACTGCCCACACGCAGTCGGAAACGTCGAAAAAACCGTTTTCGACCGGTATCGGAACGTCAAGCACCGCGCACGCAACGTTTCTCTTTCTGAGAACGGTCAGGCGCCTTTTAATTTCTTTTGCGACCGCCTTGTGAACGATCCGGTTGAGCACCAGAAGGTCGCCGGGACTGTCGAAAACGCGCTTTGACAGCCGGCCTCTGTCGAGTTCGCCGGTTTCTTTGTCGACCGCCTCTTCCCCGAAATACTCAACGATCTCGCGGAAAACCGCGGTGCCTTTCCGTTGCAGCGATTTCGCGATTTTGTCGGCGTCGATTACCTCGCAGCCCATCTTTTTTAATATTCCGGTCACGGTCGACTTGCCGGTCCCTGTGCCGCCTGTCACTCCGAGAACACGCATAAAACGCCTCCGAACTTGTTTTTTCTTTGTTACTTGAAGTTATGGAACAATTGCTGACGTATCGTGCGGTTTTTTATTTTTCCCACGAATAGCCCGAAGACGTCGAAACCGGAAGCCTGAGCCCGAAGTCCGCAACGCCCTCCATGCATTCCTTGAGCAGTTGCCTCACCGTCTCCTCTTCTTCCCGCGGGCAGTCGACCAGCAGCTCGTCGTGGACCTGCAGCACAAGCCTCGACTTGAGCCCCCTCTTTTCGAGTTCGTTCTCGACCCTGACCATCGCCAGCTTTATAATATCCGCCGCGGCGCCCTGTATCGGCATGTTTGTGGCGACTCTCTCGCCGAACTGCCTTACCGGATACTTGGGGTTGATGAGCTCGGGCAGGTACCTTCTCCGGCCCCACGGCGTGACCGCGAAACCGTTCCGCTTCGCGAACGACTTCAGCTCCTCCAGGAACGTTCTGACGCCCGGGAACTTTCTGAAATACCCGGCGATGTACCTTCTCGCCTCTGCCACCGACACGCCGATCTCGCGCGCGAGTCCGTACTCGCTCATGCCGTAGACGATCCCGAAGTTGACCGCTTTCGCAGCCGAACGCATCTCGTACGTGACCTCTGAAGGCTCGATTCCGTTCACGTCTGCCGCCGTCAGCGTGTGAATGTCCTCGCCGCTCTCAAAAGCCGCAATCATATTCTCATCGCCGGACATAACCGCCAGCAGCCTCAGCTCAATCTGGGAATAGTCCGCGTCCACAAGAACGCCGTCCGGACTTCCCGCCACGAACGCCTTCCTGATCTCGCGGCCGAGCTCGTGCCGCACCGGGATGTTCTGGAGGTTGGGCTCGCTGGAACTGAGCCTGCCTGTCGCCGTGACCGTCTGGTTGAACGTGGAATAAACGCGCCCCGTTTCGCCGTCGATGACCGACAGCAGACCGTCGATGTAGGTGGATTTCAGCTTCGCGTTCTGGCGGTATTCGAGAATCAGCGGGATCACCGGATGTTCGTCCGCGATCTCCTCAAGAATCTCCTGGCCGGTCTTGTAGCCGGTTTTCGTCTTGTTTTTCTTGCCGCCTCCGAGGCCGAGCTTGTCGAAAAGGACCTCTCCCAGCTGGCGCGGCGAGTTGATGTTGAACTCCGTCCCGCAAAGTTCGTAAATGCGCTCCTTGAGCGACTCGAGGTTTTTCGAGTACTTCTCGCCTTCTTTTTTGAGGACCTCGGGGTCGACCTTCACGCCGCGGGTCTCCATTCCCGCAAGAACCGAAATCATCGGGAGCTCGATCTCCTCGAGAAGACGCTTCATTCCGTCGGCGCAGAGCTTTTTGTAGGCCGCTTCGCACACCTCCGGCATAAAATCTCTCTCGGGCCGGTCTTTCCCGGTGAAGAACCGCACCGCCGACTCGTACTCGTCCAGTTTCCGGGTGGAGTCCGCCAGGTAGGCGCAAATCGCGACGTCGTTGGTGACCGGCGTGATTTTGACACCGTGCCTGAGGCAGGCGGTAATGAGCGGCTTCGCGTCGAAGAAGTACTTTTTGACGCTTGCGTCGCCGAGAACAGTCGAGAACGCTTCGGCGAATTGTTTGACGGCGCCGCCGTCGGGAAGAGGAATGTAAAAATACTCTCCGGGCGTCTCACTGCCTCCTTCACGGGTTTTGCGCCCGTAAACGGTTACCGCGGAAAGGTCGCCTTTGTTTCTCTCTATAATAAGGTAAATTTCGTCGCTTTGTGAGAGCGCGCCGGCGGCCGTTTTTAGTTCTTCCGGCGTGCGCGCCTCGATTTTTACGGCGCGGTTCTTCGCGTTGTTCGCGCCTGTAGCGGAGCCTTCCGCCGCCCCGCCTTTCGTATCGCCCAAATCAGCGTCGAAGAGTGACAGTTCAGTGTCGTCCGGATCCACATCAGCGTTCCCGCGCGCCTCCGCGGCGTCGTTTTCGGCGAGTTCCTCGAGCTTCATTGAATTTATCAGCTTCCTGAACTCGAGCTTCTTAAAGAGGCGCAACAGCTCCGCATAGTCGGTCTTCTGCTTTTCCAGCGACTCAAGCGAGCCGTCGGGGGTGATGACGTCGAGCGGCACGTCGCGTTTGATTTTGGCCAGTTCGAGGCTCAGGTAGCACAAATCCTTGTTGTTTTCCAGTTTTTCGCGCGTCGATTTGCTCGCCACTTCGTCTATCCCCGCGAAGATCTCGTCGAGGCCGCCGAACTGAGTCAGCAGCGCGAGCGCACCCTTCGGGCCGATGCCGGGACAACCGGGAATGTTGTCGGAGCTGTCGCCCATGAGCGCCTTCATCGGGACCACCCATTCAGCCGGCGCGCCGTTGAACACCTCCGCGACCTTTTCGGGAATCACCCTGTTGACCGTCGTCGTTCCCGCCGAGGTCACCGGAAGAAGCACCGTCGTCATGCCGTCAACCAGCTGCAACGAGTCCTTGTCGCCGGTCAGAATCACGGACTGCACGCCGCGCTTCGACGCCTCCTTCGAGAGCGTCCCTATAATATCGTCCGCCTCGATGTCCGCCGCCTGCGTGTGCGCAATTCCGAACGCGTCAAGCACCTCTTTAATCACGGGCATCTGAACTCTCAGTTCGTCCGGCATTCCCTTCCGGTTGGCCTTGTACCCGCTGTACATGTCGTGCCTGAAAGTGTGCCGCCCCGCGTCAAACGCCACGCAGACCAGTTCCGGCTTCTCGCTCTCGATCGCCTTCATGAGCATATTCACGAAGCCGTAGACCGCCCCCGTATAAAGGCCCTCGGCATTTTTCAGCATGTTCGCGCCGGTGCCGTAAAAAGCCCTGTTCGCGATACTGTTTCCGTCTATGAGAAGAAGTTTTTTCATCTACTTTTCCTTTGTTTTCCCGTTGCGGGAATGTTTTTCCGTTCAAAAAGCGCCCTTCCCGGGCTGTAATATTTTACCACAAAACGAACGGTTTTAACAGCGAAGAATTATTTTCCGGCTTTAAAGCATTTCCGGGAAATGTCACGTTTTTCCGGCAAAAAGCCGAAGCGTTTCCTAAAACCGCTTTTTATGAAATTCCCCGGGTCGCAACCGGATCCGGGGAGTCGTTTTTGAAAAGATCAGCCGAGCTTCGGGTAGTCCGACTGCTTCGCGATGTTGAGAAGGATTCCCATAGCGCCAAGAATCGTCACAAGCGATGTTCCGCCGTAGCTGAACATCGGAAGGCCGACGCCGGTTACCGGAATCAGCGCCGAAACGACCGAGAGGTTGAAGACCGTCTGCACCGTAATCATAACGATAATTCCCGCGGCCATCAGGCTTCCGAGACTGTCCTTGCACGAAAAAGCCACCCTGATTCCGCGCAGAATCAGCGCGAGGTATAGCAGAATTACGACCGTTACCCCCGCAAATCCGAGCTCCTCGGCAGTAATTGCAAAGATAAAATCGTTGTATGCCTCGGGAAGATATGAGTATTTCTGAATGCTCTTGCCGAAGCCCGCACCGGTTAGGCCTCCCGACCCGATTGCCCAGAGCGAGTTCCTGATTTGCACGAGTTGCGCTTCGTTAAGTTTGGTATCTTCAGGCAAATTCATCGCGGTATTGCCGAAAACCGTCGCCAAATAAACTGCGATTCTCGGCTTAATATGTTCAAAAAGATCCTTCTTGAGCAATGCGAGAACAACCACCATCCCGGCTCCGGCGACACCGCTGACCGCAATAACGTACCAGCGCACACCCGCAAAAATCATAATTGCAAGACCAATCAGTCCTATGATTATCGTCGCGCTCGCGTGTTTCTGAATCAAAACCGATACTAACGCCAGACCAAACGGGGCAATGACCGTGATAAGACCGTACCATTTTTTCGACCGCTCGCCCATTCTGGAATCCGAGAGAACCGATGCAAGGTAAATGATTACAGCCACCTTAAGTAATTCCGAAGGCTGAAACCTGAAACTCGATCCGATCTGTATCCACCTGTTTGCGTCGTTCCACGTTTTTCCGAAAGCTGCCGCGTAAAGACACATTGCAATGACAGCCCACAATAACAGTCCCGCTACCCGTTTGTAAATCCGGTAATCGACAAACGACACGCCTATCATCACAGCGATACCCAGGGCCGCGTAAATGAACTGGCTTCGCATCATTTTGGCAGCGTCACCGCTCAAGTACCCGGATCTCACGAAGCTCGAACTCGCAGACATAAGCAACCCCACGCCGAGAATGGCCAGGATGACGAACAGGAGAACGAAATCGAATTGCTTGTTTTTGATGCCGGCTTTCATCTTGCGAACCCTCTTGCGAGAATGTAAGTCACAATGCAGCAGACCGCCACGAACGCCCAAAACGTGTACGTGACCGTGAGTTCCTTCCAGCCGCACTTTTCAAAGTGGTGGTGAAGCGGCGCCATTTTGAATATTCTTTTTCCGTGGGAAATTTTGAAATAACCGACCTGGAGCAGCACCGACAGCGCCTCGAACACGAACAGCAGTCCGCCGAAGAAGAGCATGAACGGATGTCCGCACATCAGAGCCGCCGCCCCCAATGCGCCGCCTATTGCCAGCGAGCCGGTGTCGCCCATGAATATTTTCGCGGGGTGGTAGTTGAACACCAGGAATCCCGCCAGCGCGCCGACGAAAGCCGCCGAAAACACGGAAACGGTTTTGTTCGCGAAAAGATAGACCGACGAGAGCGCGAGAAGCACGAACACCAGAATCGACGAGCCCGCGCAGAGTCCGTCAAGTCCGTCGGTGAGGTTCACGGCGTTGCTCTCCGCCAGCATCGTGAAGGCCACGAAGGGTATGTAGATCCACGACAGCGAGATCGTGTGGTTCTTGCCCAGGAACATGAAGTCGATCGAGGCGCCGTTCTTGACCGCGAACTGCATGTAGCAGGCAAACCCGACACTGATCGCGATGAGCACGAGCAGCTTCTGCCACCAGATGAACCCGTCCTTGTTCTTCTTTTTGACCTTGAGGAAGTCGTCGACGAAGCCCACCGCGCCGAAGAGCAGCGTGACCGCGGGCAGAACGAGCAGCCCCCAGTCCTTCTTGATCAGCGCGTAAACGACCGTGACGAGAACCACCGGAATCATGAATATCCAGCCGCCCATCGTCGGCGTCCCGTTCTTGGCGAGGTGCGATTCGACGCCGTTGTAGCGCTCGGTCTGACCGAACTTCAGTCTTCTCATAAGCGGAATCACCGCGGGTCCTGCAAGCACCGCCAGCACGAACGCGACCGCAAGACAAGTCAATTCAGCTACCCACATAATTATGTCTCCTGTTTCTTAACCGGTTTTGATGACCGTTTTTTCTGAAAGTAAAAAATGATATTTCCCGGAAATTTCCGAAGTTTTCCCAGAATTATACGCTTTTCCCGGAAACGTCCGATTTCCCGGAAATTCGCCGGTTGCTCCGTCGCTCAAGCTCCGTTTTTGAGCCTCTCCGAGATTATTTCCATGTGCATCGCGTGAGAACCCTTCACGAGAACCGCATCGCCCCTGCGGACAAATTCCGCGGCTCTTTCCGCAGCCGCGCCGGAGTCCGCCACGAAGAAGAATTCCGTTTTGGAACGGTGGCGCGCGCCTCCGAAGCCTATGTCGCGCGCGCGTTCACCCACGCAAACTACTGTGTCGATGCCGAGGGCGGCGCACTTTTGGCCGACCGCGATGTGTTCGAGTTCAGAGACAGGCCCTAATTCCAGCATGTCTCCGAGGAAAGCCACCCTTCTGCCGCCTTCGCCGACAGGCAGGTTCGCGAGCACTTCGAGCTGCGCCTTGACGGACTCGGGTCCCGCGTTGTAGCAGTCGTCAATGATCAGGCAGCCGCCGTATTCAGCGACGCGCTGGCGTCCGATCGATTCGGGCGTAAGCGAGGCAATCGCGGGAAGCACCTTCTCTCTGATGTCATTTTCCGGAAATCCGAGCGTTTTCGCCGCCGCTACGGCCGCGAGCGCGGCGTACACGTTGTGCCTGCCGCTCATTCCGATCGAGGCGTCCGCGAAAAACGCGCCTTCTATGTAGAGTTTGAACTTCACGCCGCCCACAAAAGGTTCGACGTCGCCCGCGAACACTTCGGGCAGTCTGCCGTCATTTTCGTTCATTCCGAAGCGGATTATCGAAGGCGAGGCGCCGTATTCGCGCAAAATCGCGTCAACGGCCTCAGTGTCGGAGAGCAGCCCGTCGTCGCCGTTCAGTATCAGCGTATTGCCGGGGCCCATCCCCCGGGTGATCTCCAGCTTCGCGCGCCGCGTGTTCTCCATGCTTCCGAGCAGTTCCATATGAGCCGCGCCGATGTTCGTGATTATCGCGACGTCGGGGCGGACAATATCCGCGAGGTAGGAGATCTGGCCGAGGCCGCGCATTCCCATCTCGACGACGGCCGCGCGTGTCGTGTCGGAAATGCCCAGAACGGTTGCCGGCACGCCCACTTCGTTGTTGAAGTTCGCCTTTGTCCCCTGCGCGGGAACGCACGACGAAAGCGCCTTTAAAACGTACTCCTTGCACGTGGTCTTGCCCACGCTGCCTGTCACGCCGCAGATTTTAAGTTCCGGATTTGCGGCGCGCGAAGCCTTGGCAATGTTTCCGTAGGCCTTAAGCGTATCCTCGCACGAAACGATCCACGTCCGGGCCGAAGTGCCTGCGGCCGCCGTGATTTTTTCCTCGCACGGACCCGCCACGACGAGCGCGACTCCTTTTGAAACCGCCTCGCCAATAAAGTCGTTGCCGTCGAATTTTTCCCCTTTTATAGCCAAAAAAGCGGCGTCCGAAAAATCCTCTCCGGCGCTTTTCGCACCAGAGGAACCATTCCCTGAGCCGCTCTTCAGCAGCCTTGAATCTGTTATAACGCGGCGGATCTCACGCGAAAGATACGACTCTTCGCCCTTCACGACGGTCTTCCCGCCGGTTGCCGCTATAACACTTTCAAGCCTCATTTTCATATCGTTTTCCTCTTCTTTGGTAAGTCCTTCCGGAAGACTGCGCCGCAGCGCCGCGGCCGTTTAAATCCTGACGTGTCAGCGCCTCAGCGCATCGAAAAGCTCGTTCATCAGCGCGTCGCGGTTTATGAACGTCACCCTTCTCATCGGATGGCGCCTCACGTCGTGGCTGTAGTGGTGGTCGTACTGCGGAATCGGCGCGGGAATGACCTCCGAGAACATAAATCTGTCGCCGTCGTTGAGCAGCCACGCCACCGCCGTGACGTCCCAGATGACCCTGCTCCACGCGCGCCCCTTCGCGTACTCCTCGGCAGCCTCGACCGTGTGCGAGCATAGGTAGTCGCAGAGCGGATTCTGCCCTTTCAGCCAGTACTCGAGCTCCGGCCCGCTCACGTAGAACGCGGAAACGACGCCCATGCACGGAAGCTGTACCACCGGACAGCCGCAGCCCATTACGACTCTTGCCGCCGCCACGTCCTGCATCATGTTGAACTCGCACGTGTCGAACCACTGTTCACTGTGGCCGCCCAGCCACACCACGACGATGTTCTCCTTAATCTCCGGCTTTTTTATAAGCGCCGAAGCGACGTTCGTGATTGCGCCGATGGCCACAACGTAAAGCGGCTTTTCGGGCGAGTACTCTGAAGCGAGCTCGATGAGTCTGTCTGCGGCAGGGCTCTCAACAGGCGTTTTTTCGTCCTTCAGGTATGCGCGCGAGCCCTCGTAAACGATCTTTTTCAGGTCTTCGCGGCCCATCAGCGTCAGCAGGTTGAGAATCTCGTTGTACGATCTCACCATTCCATCCTCGGGCGAAGTGGAGTTCGAATTGAAGAACGGAGCGGCGAAAAAGGCCTTCACGTTCAGTTTGGGGCTCTTCACCATCAGGGAGAGCGCGAACTGGTCGTCGATCTCGTTGTACGTGTCGGTGTCGAGAACGCAGTCGGTCAAACCGGCCGGCACCGCGAGATTTTTCATAAACTGTTCATGAGTCATTTTGCAATTCTCCTTGTCGGACTTCCTGCCGTCAAACGCCTGCGGCCGGAAACCGGTTTTGCTTTACGTGCGCACGCGCGCGGCCGCGCGGATGACCCGCATAATTGTTCAGTTTATATTATAGTGCAATCCCCGCTTCCGGTCAACAGGAAAACGCCCTCCGGGAACGCCCGCCCCCGTGTTTTTCCCGCATTTCCCGCGATTTGCAGCGTATTTCCGCGGATTGCCCGCAAAATAAACTTGAAAAAACATTGAAAAACGTTTATAATCGAAATAAATGATTTACACGAGGCGCGCGCTTTGTTATAATTCGGCATTTGTATGAATAAGACCCGAAGTATTCATATACTATGCGTAATTCGCGGTGCCCCGTGCGCATATTCAAAGAAGTTCATTTCCCATGCCGTCCGGAGGCGTTCCCGAAGCGGATTCCCGCAACCGGCAGCGGCGGAAAACATTCATGACGTAATCGCCACAGAAGCTTCACGCACGCGGCGCGCCGCAAGGAATAAAGGAGAACAATATGCCTATACTTAAGAAAACATCCCCGAAAACAAGAATTATCCCGCTCGGCGGACTCGGTGAGATCGGCAAGAACATCACCGCCTTCGAGAGCGAGAACGACATCATCATCGTCGACTGCGGAATCACGTTCCCGGACGAGAACATGCCCGGAATCGACGCCGTCATTCCCGATTTCACGTATCTGGAAAACAATTTCAGCAAGATCCGCGGAATATTCGTGACCCACGGCCACGAGGACCACATCGGCGCGATCCCCTACGTCCTGCGGCGGATCAACCCGCCGATCTACGCCACGCGCCTGACCGCCGCGCTCGTCAGCCTGAAGCTGGAGGAGCACCGCCTGCTGAAAAACGCCTCGATCCAGACCGTCGAGGCCGGCATGACGGTCCGCGCCGGCTGCTTTTCCGTGGAGTTCATCCACATCAACCACTCGATCTCCGACGCGGTCTCCTTCGCGATCAAGACGCCGGTCGGCACGCTGGTCCACACGGGTGACTTCAAGATCGACGTGACGCCGGTCGCCGGCGGCATGGCCGACCTCGTGCGCCTCGGACAGCTCGGCCAGGAGGGCGTTCTCGCGCTGCTGCCGGACTCCACGAACGTGGAAAAGCCCGGCCACTCCGAGAGCGAGAGCTCGGTCGGCGCCTATTTCGACGAGCTCTTCCAGGGCTGCGGGAAGCGCATCATCGTCACGACCTTTGCCTCCAACGTCGACCGTATCCAGCAGATCATCAACATCGCCGCAAAGTACAAGCGCAAGATCGGCATCACGGGCCGCAGCATGGAGAACATCCTGCGCGTCTCCACCGAACTCGGCTACATGAAGGTGCCGAAGGGCGTCATCATGGATATGGACCAGCTCAAGACCGTCCCGCGCAGCAAGACCGTCATTATCACGACAGGCTCCCAGGGCGAGGAGATGAGCGCGCTGCACCGCATGGCCTTCTCCGAGCACAAGCAGGTCGATATCGACGCGAACGACCTCGTCGTGATCTCCGCCTCCGCCATCCCCGGCAATGAGGTGACGATCAGCCGCGTCATCGACGAGCTCTACGCCAAGGGAGCCGAGGTCATCACGAACCGCACCGGCCATCTGCACGCCTCCGGCCACGCCTGCCAGGAGGACCTGAAGATGATGCTCGCGCTGACGAAGCCGAAATTCGTCATCCCGCTCCACGGCGAGACCCGGATGCTCTACTGCCACGCGCAGCTCGCCCGCGGGATGGGCAT
>JAEEGG010014216.1_pt1 | contig 16881 bp, 14 predicted proteins | sample 9134161 | NCBI WGS metagenome assembly JAEEGG01 (sample SAMN16246543, study PRJNA631951) | gut metagenome | biome: gut microbiome; feature: rumen; material: CR-attached | host: Bos | place: Iran: Karaj | collected 2018-10 | reverse complement strand
ATCAAACTGCAAAACCACAGAATCATAAGCCTGCCATGAGCATTGAGAATATCTTTGGTAAAAATATCATGGCGATAGCAGCATCAGTCCTGATCTTTATCAGTTTGATACTCTTTGCAACATTGATACTGCCTAAGCTGACCAAAGAAGTTAAGTTCTATATGACTTTAGCAGCAAGCATCGGTATCACAGTATTTGGTTTAGTTAAGTGGTTTAAAAAGAAAGATAACACTTTCTGGCTGGCACTAGGTGCATGTGGCATGGGTGCCATATACATTACCCTCTTTATAGGTAATGTATATTTTGAAATCATCGGATATACAGCTCTGTTTATATTGCTCGCTGTATGGACAGCAGGAATATTGCTCCTGAGCAAGCATAAAAAGATATTGTTTGAAGTTATTGGATATTGTGGTATAACCATAGCAGTCTTTTTTGGAACTTCGCAATGCTTTTTACCTCATATATTTGAAGTGCCGACCGGTAATATTTTAGATATTAATTCCGGAAAATTATACGTAACACTTGCATTTTTCCTGATCGGTACCATAGCATTTATGATCTTTGGAAAGATGGACACATCTTCATACATTATATCCAATTGTTCAGCTATCATAGGTTCGATACCTCTGATGATCTGTGCCGGATATTATGTATTAAGACCGTATAAGTATATGTCATCAATTACTGCAATGGTAGACAGTGACAGACTGGCAGGAAAAGCTATACCTGTAATCATAATCCTTTGTGTTTTCTTTGCAGCTATGATAGGTTTAAATCTCATAAAGACAAAGAAAGAAAACAACGCCTGGATCGGATTGTTCGGATTAGGCTATTCAATACTTTTAGGCATTGGTGCACAGTTATTATTCTACAACCCGGACTATGATGATAAGATATCACTCATCGTCGGTATCATAGTATATGCTGTACTTATAATTATCGTTGAAGCATATTTTATCATGAAACTTGAGAGGCAGAAGGGTGTCAGTACTTACATCTGGATTGGATGTATGATGGTATTTATCACATACAAGATAGTAGCATCTGAACTTATCAATGTAAATGTAGGCTTCCTGGTAGCTGCAGCCGCCATGATCATTTACGGATATGTCTTTAATGATGTATTCTACAAATACGGCGGATTGGTTTTAAATATATTCTTACTAGTCTGCTTTGACTCAAATACTGTATTACAGCTCGTATCGTTCGTAGGTCTGTTTGCACTGATAAATATCTTTATGTATGTTAAGAACAGCCAGTACAGCCTGGTAATGAAGATACTTTCATACCTGACTTTCCTTATCGGTATAACTGAAACAATCAGTATGGTAAAGATAGACCCTGATAATTTCGAATGGCTGCCTACATTGGTACTATTGGTAGTCGGATTTATAAATGCTCTGGCTATAAAGACTCCTTATCGCAAAAACTGGGAGATCAATGAGGATGACAAGGGCTTTATCATCACAGGTTATGTAGTTAACGCTATAATGATGAGCTATTCACTGTTTATAATGATGCTGGCAGAGGATACACTAGTTCATTGGATAATAGTTATAACTGCGATAGCATTGTTTATGATCAATTCATTGAGCCTTCTTAAGAAATGGGATGGCTTGGGAGCTATCTATGTTGGTATTAAATCCACAATACTGATCATAACTATACTTGCTTCTTTCAAGATGACGGATAATATCCTGAGTATCCTGGTATTCCTGTTATCCATCATACTGATAAGCATTGGTTTCATTTACAAGCTTAAGGGCCTGAGAATCTACGGCCTGGTACTTTCACTGGTATGTGTAGTAAAGCTCGTAATGATCGATATTTCTTACGAAAACACAATAGGACATGCTTTGAGCTTCTTCTTGAGCGGTGTGCTTTGCTTCGTGATCAGTGCAATTTACAGTTATGTAGAAAAAAAGTATAAGAACAGTACTGAAACTAATGTGAATTAACAAAAAACTTGACTAATTTGCCGTAATTGTCTATAATATTACTAATAGTTTATAAAGTTATATATCTATGGGGGTAGTATTATGGGGACGATATATGAGTGTAGCGATAAACTTTTAACTATATTTCTGAATGGCAGAATAGATTCAAACAGTTCTGCGGAACTTGACAGTAAGATAACTGAGGCTCTGGAGAAGTTTCCAAATGAGGATGTTATCCTTAATGCAGAGAAACTAGAGTATATTTCTTCAGCCGGCCTCAGGGTATTACTAAAGCTTCAGAAAAAGAAAGAACAGAAACTAAAGATAATCAACACATCCTTAGAAATATATGATATCCTTGATGTTACAGGATTTATTAATATGTTTGATGTACAAAAGAGAATTCGTGAGGTTAGTGTTGACGGATGTAAGCTTATAGGGCAGGGAGCAAGCTCTAAGGTTTACAGGATAAACGATGATACAATAGTTAAGATATTTGACAAAAAGATCGGATTTGATCGTGTTAAGTCAGAACAGGAGCATGCTAAAGCAGCTTTTGTAAACGGTATCCCGACCGCAATAGCTTTTGATATTGTTAAATGCGGAGAATGCTTCGGTACTATGTATGAGCTGATAGATGCATCACCTCTGCCGGTGTTTTTACGTGATAATCCTGATAAAGCGCCAGAATATAGAAAGAAATATGCGCTTTTGATGAAGGAGCTTCATCAGTTAAAAATGCCTGAAAGTTTTCAAGATGTTATTTCTCTTTATGAAACCTGGATACATAAGCTGGAATATTTGCTGACAGATGAAGAGGTAAAGGGCCTGCTTGAATTGATAAGCCTTATCCCGAAAAGAGATACATTTGTACATTGTGATTTCCATGTTGGAAATATTATGATGCAGAATGATGAACTTGTTTTGGTTGATATGGCTGATATAGGTAAGGGTAATCCGGTTATTGATATAGGAACTGCTTATTTCCATTACAAGCTTTTGGCAGATCATCCGGTTACTAAATTTACCATTAAGGTTGTATTTGGCTTTATGCCGGATGATATAAGCTTCTCATATGATATATGGGATGATCTTGTTACATATTATTTTAACCCTGCAAATCAGGAAGACAGGGATAAGATCAATATGATAGCAAGTGTTATAGGTAATATACGTTATATTGTTCTGTGTGCAAAGCATTCTCAGTTGGACGAGGATCTCAAAAAAGAAATAATCGAGGGTGCCAGGACCAGATTTTTCCCTCATATCGAAGAATATAAAGATGTTCTTAAGGATATGGATAAATATTTTTAATATATTTGGGGAGAATAATATATGTATGCTATAATTGCCTTCATTCCAATTGTATTGGTTATTGTTCTGATGACCGTATTTAATATAAAGGCTAAGAGAGCTATTCCCGGGGCATGGCTTGTTTGCTGTGCCCTGGCTTTTATATTCTGGCAGATGAGCTTTGGAGGTCTGTTAAAACAGACTGTTGTCGGTTTTTTGGAAAGTGTTTCTGTACTTCTGATAATATTCGGTGCTGTACTCATCATGAATACCCTGTCTGAATCAGGTGCTATGGATTCCATAAAAGGTATGTTCAGAGGAGTTACGCCGGATGCGAGAGTACAGGCTGTTATAGTAGGATTCCTCTTTGGAGCGTTTATCGAAGGCGCAGCCGGTTTTGGTACGCCTGCTGCTCTTGTCGGACCGATGATGGTTTCTCTTGGCTTTGATCCTGTCGCTGCTACGGTTTTCGCACTGATATACAATTCTGTGCCTGTATCATTCGGAGCTTGCGGTACTCCTACCAACACAGCTATTACAATTGTTTCTGATTCACTTGCACAAAACGGCTTGGTTAAGGAAACATTTGCATCTGATATAACTTTTTATTCGGCGCTTTTACTTGCATTATGTACTTTCCTTGTGCATGTCGTTGTTATTTTTATACAGGTTTTTGTCTTTTCTACAGATCCTCAGAAAAGGAAAATGAAATATGTCCTGAATATGATTCCGTTTCTGATCTATGTAACCCTGCTTTTTGACGGAATATATCTTGCCATTGCCAGATTTGTTGGCCCTGAGCTTGTTTCTCTCGGTGCTTCGGCTATATCCATGGTTGTAGTTATCGCTACATCTAAAAAAGGATTCCTTATCCCGAAGGATAAATGGGAGTTCAGTGAGAGAGTTTATGAGAAAGCAAAGGATGATTCCTTTACTCCAAAGCTTATCAGAAAACTGCGTGAGTCTTTAGAAAAGAGATTTGAAAAAGCTTATGCAAAGATGGATATTGAAATTGACGTTATAAATAAGGAAAAGGACAAAGAGATTGAAAAGATACTTGCAGATGAAAGTCTGCAGATGAAGGAGCTTGATAAAGAATTAAACGACTACTGGAAGCAGCAGAGTTTGATCAAGAGGCTGAAAAGAAAGGATTTTCTGTTGGGAGTACCGATACTGAGAGCTTGGATACCGTATATCATGATTGGATTATGTCTAGCTCTTACCAGAGTTGTGTCATCCTTAAAGCCTGATAGCTGGGCAGGTAAGCTTAAGAATATAAAACTGACCATTCCTGATGGGAACGGTGGTACATTTTGGAGTTTTGCATTCCTTTGGAACCCCGGAGTGTTATTTATCATTATTGCACTGTTATCAATTCTGATACTTCGTATGAGAAAGGTTTATGTTAAAAAGGCATGGTTAAAGAGCCTGGATCAGGTACGAGGTGCGGCTATTCCTTTGCTTTTCGGCGTGTCTATGGTATATGTACTCAGGAACTCCGCAAATGATGCTGTACAGGTAACATATCTTATGAATGATAAAACTGCCGGACTTGGCTCGATGCTGACTATGATGGCAGACGGCCTGGGATATCTGTTTAAGGACATTTATATGTGGGTAGCACCTCTTGTCGGAGTTACAGGATCTTTTATATCTGGATCCAATACTGTTTCAAATACCTTGTTTTCCGGACTACAGTTTGAAACAGCTACTCTGATAGGTTTACCGCAGGTTATTATACTGGCGCTGCAGAATACCGGCGGTGCTATAGGTAATATGATATGTGTAAACAATGTTGTGTCTGCATGTGCAACGACAAACATCTCGGGAAAAGAAGGCAGGATTATCCGTCTGAATATTGTACCATGCCTGTTGCTTTCAATACTTTTGTCTATAGTGGCCACTATTATATGCAAGATTGTATTTTAATGAAAAATTTTGATTTTTTTCTTGACAAATAAAGATCTATAATGTAAAATACCAATGTTTCAGGACTCTGACTCAGTTTCCGGAGACTCCAACCGGTTACTTAGTTATGTAAGCGTAGTGCTTACTTGAGTCGTCTAACCTTGGATGAGATGAAAATCTTATCCATAACGCCTTTATAAAAGGCGGAAGAATAATCACAAGGAGGAAAAAGACATGATTACAAAGGAAAAGAAAGCAGCGATCATCGCTGAGTATGGAAAGAATCCTCAGGATACCGGTTCTACACAGGTACAGGTAGCAATCCTTACCGCTAGAATCAATGAGCTCACAGAGCATCTTAAGGTTCACAAGAAGGATCATCATTCCAGACGTGGTCTTCTTATGATGGTAGGTCAGAGACGTGGTCTCCTTGAGTACCTTAAAAAGACAGACATCACAGAATATCGTGCTCTTATCGAGAAGCTCGGTCTTAGAAAGTAATAGTTATGACGCCTGTCTTAGGATGGGCGTCATTTTTATTTGAATTATGACATATTTAGAATCACTTAATTATATAAATAACAACTTAACATCCGGCTCGGTATACGGACTGTCCCGTATAAAAGAGCTCTTAAAACGCTTGGATAACCCTCAGAAGTGTATGAGCATCATCCATATAGCCGGTACAAACGGTAAGGGCTCCATATCCAGGATGATAATGAGTATACTGAAAGCGGCCGGATATACAGTGGGCATTTTCAACTCGCCGTACTTAGAGAAGAAAAATGAGTATCTATGTGTTAACGGAGTCGATGCCACTGATGATGAGTATGCATTGATAGCAGGTATTGCCAAACGAGCAGTTGAAGGCGTTCCTATGGAAGAAAAGCCTACGGAGTTCGAATTTTCATTTGCCATGGCTATGGAATATTTCGCCAGAAAGAATTGTGACTTTGCCATTGTTGAGTGTGGACTGGGCGGATTGACCGATGCTACCAATATATTTGATGAAAAAGAGCTTAGCATCATCGCAAACATAGGACTTGATCATACAAAGCTATTGGGAGATACTATTAAAGATATAGCTAAGCAGAAATGTGGTATCATTATTAAAAACGATACTGTTATTGCTTATCCTTCAGATAAAGATGCTATAAAAACCATCAAGCGTGTATGCAAGTCAAAGAATGCAAAGCTGATAACTCCGGACTATATAGAGTTTGGTACTATGAGTTATTATAATCCCGGCTTCCCGGACAATGATCCTGTTTTGGAAAATGAAAAAGTCTGGTTAAATATGCCGTTAATAACAAGTAGTATAGCTCTTAAAGGCAGTTTCCAGAAGAGAAACGGTATGGTAGCCTTAGCTGCAGTCATGGAGCTGGCTTCAAAGGGATTTAAGATAACATATAATAATATAATAAATGGCTTGAAAAATGTTACCTGGCCGGGCAGATTTGAAACCTTGTGCAAGGAGCCATTGATCATAGCAGATGGCGGACATAACCTTCAGTGTGCCAAGGCATTGTGTGATTCACTGGACTCAGAAGGCATAAGTAAAGCAATATTTGTTATCGGTATAATGGCTGACAAAGATTATAAGGATGTTTTCAGACAGCTTTATCCTTATACAGCGAAAGTCGTAGCTACAGAACCTGCCAATCCGAGACGTTTGAATACCGAAGAGATATGTAAATGTTTTTCGGAGTTATCCAACAGTGATGATCTGATCATTGATGATAAGTCACACAGATTATTGGACATGGATATTTATGCCGATAAAACTCCTGCGGATGCTGTTAAAGCTGCATTAAAACTTGACAGAGAGTGTTATAACAACAAAATGCCTATCATAATTACAGGATCGTTATATATGATGAGTGAGATTAGACGAGCTGTATTAGTATGATATTGAATAAGATTCTTCATCTCATTTAGAATGACAAAAGAAGAATATTTTTAAAATATAAGTAATATAGGAGGACGATAAATTGAAAAAAAGTATCATTAAAGCTTTCAGTTTGCTGACAGTATGCGCATTGCTCATTAGTCTGTTTTTACCCCTCGGACTTAATAAAGTACAGGCAGCAAAGAAAGTAAAGATCAACAAAAAGTCTATTACACTGGAGACCGGTGAATGGCAGAAGTTAAAGCTTAAGAACGGCAATTTTGCTATAGAGGATATTACATGGAGCAGCAGTGACAGAGCAGTTGCTAAGGTTTCTAAAAAGGGTTGGGTAGTTGGACTTGTAAAGGGTGAATGTACGATAACAGCTACCATAAATGCTTCAGGTAGGACTTACAGCTGTAAAGTAACAGTAAATGCACCCGATGTACAGAAAAGAGTGATCGATCCTACAAAGCCCATCATTGCTCTTACATTTGATGACGGTCCCTGTGCAGGTACACCTGATCTGCTTGAGACACTTGCATCATACGGTGTAACAGCTACATTCTTTATGAATTACAAGAATGCACCCGGATTTGCTACATATCCCGACATCGTTCGTCAGGTATATAACTCAGGTAATGAAGTAGCAAACCATACAAAGACACATCCACAGCTCAATAAGATTTCTGCTGAAAGAATCGATGATGAAGTAAACGGAAACGAAGATTTACTTAAAGATCTTATCGGAAAAGATAACGAACTGATCTGCAGACCTCCTTACGGAGCATATAATGATACTGTAAAGCAGAATGTTGAATGTCCTCTGATCCTCTGGTCAGTAGATACTCTTGATTGGAAATACAAGAGCCAGTCAAACTGCACAGAACTCATTATGGCAGAGCTTAAGAAACAGGCAAGTGATGGTGGCATCATCCTGATGCATGACATCCACAAGACATCCCGTGAAGCAGCCGGTGAGGTTATCGCATGGCTCATCCAGCAGGGCTATCAGGTATGCTCAGTAAGCGAAATGTTTGAAGCTCGTGGAGTAGAGATGGTAGACGGCGAAGTATACAGCAAATGTATATCAGCTGCTAAGTATAAGGAATTACATCAGTAAAAAAAATGGCAGATGTCCGTTTGGGCACCTGCCATTTTTGTACTAATTTGTTATCTTGAACTTGTGAAGGATTTTATAAAAACATCACTTGGAAAGAATATATATATCAAAATACATTATCCTGCCGCGCTGAAGTTCAATATCTACAGTAACATTGTCTTTTTTTGAGCGGAACTTCTCATTCTTATCATCATAACTGCCGGGGAAGCCTGCTGTCTTGAGATCATCGATGTATTTAATCATATAAGACTTATCTACATCTGCTATATACAGTTTGGCACTGTAATCATTGAGCGATTCTATACATACCTTGTCAGCCTTAGGTTCGGGCAGGTACTGTGAACCGCCTGACTTAGGCCAGTAAAACTCAGTAAACTGCAGAGCTTTATTCATCGTGATACTTAACTCGGTACCATAAAACAGGTTAAGCTCAAGTTTATCATCGTTCTTGTTGTATGCGGTATACGTAAAAGAATCAAGTACTCCGTCTACATCATAACCGGCTTCCTTGCATTTCTTAACATAATTCTCAAAAAAGGTCTTATCAACATCATCAATCCTGGCACTCAGGTATTTATCTGTGTTATACAGGTCATAACAAGGCTTATCAGGCTCCGGCAGGTCACTGCCCATACCGAGAGTCGGCCATGCCTTTTCTGTGTCATATTTACCCGCCTTATTATCTTCTGCAGTACCCAGTCCAATCAGCCATACTATAATGAATAATATTGCAAGTCCGGCTAAGACCGATGAAGCAAGAGACATCTTTGTATTTCCGTTTACCTTAGCTCTTGATCTGAGTACAATGGCTCCAAATACAAAAACAATCTGCAGAGTAGATATGATACCTGGGAAATAATATCCGGTATCAAAGCAGTACGCTGTCATAATAACAGCAATGATAAGGAAGATGGTCAACAGTACAATGATGATAATGTCTTTGCCTGTATTTTCAGCCTTAGCCGCCATTAAAGTTTTCTTGTTATCGGCAACTATTTTATCGACCATCTGCTTGTTTGTCTGTTTGATCTCATTGACGGCTTTATCAAGGTCCTTTTTAGATACTTTGTCAAAAGGTTCCACGGTACCGCAGTAAGGGCAGACAAACAGTCTTTTATCCTGGTCTATGGTCATGATACCGCCACATTGTTTACAGTTCATATCTTAAACTTTCTCCTTGAATCCATAACAATAATACAATGTTTATAGTAACATAATATCAAGAAAAAAGCAATACGGACAAAAAGAGAAAAACATTAGGATTTTCAAGGGTATTTTGTAAATATTTATTGATATAAACCTGAAAAATAGGTATAATATATATGGGGTCAGACTCCTTCTGATGCGTTAAAGTGCTAAAGTGGCAGACCTCTGGATTTACTTATATAAAAAAATTGAAATTTTGATATTAAATGTGAAAATTGATATATTTACTTCCCCAAATATGTAAATATTTAGGTAGTAAATTTTCAAAACACTCAAGAATAGAGAGTATAATATGATACCAGTGCCGGTGAAATATATAAAAAAGAATAATGAAATACAAATCCCTGAAAATATTAACTACAAAGAAAACCAAGCTCTTGGAAGTGAAGCATATAAAATAACTGTTAATGCTAACGGTGCCTTTGTAGAATATAGTGACCATCGTGGAAAAATATGGGCTGATCAGACTTTAAAAAGTATCACAAAAAACGGTAAAATCTCTGAATGTGAGATCTATGATTACCCCAAATATCACCATAGAGGACTAAACTTTGATGTTTCTCGTCATTTCTTTAGTGTAGAAGAAGTCAAGAAAGTACTTGATATGATGTCAATGCTTAAAATGAATGTCCTTCATTGGCATCTGTCAGACGATCAGGGCTTTCGTATTGAAAGTTTTAAATACCCTGATCTGCAAAAAGAAAGCATAGACTATTATACCCAGGAACAGATAAGAGATATAGTAAATTATGCAGAGGAACGAGGCATAGAAGTTGTCCCGGAAATAGATATGCCTGGTCATACACGGGCTATTCTTGCCGCAAGACCGGATTTAAGCTGTACCAAAAGAAAACTTAAGCCCGGAAAAGATGCCGGTATTTATAAAAGAATATTCTGTGCAGGAAACGAGGCTGTTTATACTTTCATCGAGGAGCTTTTTGATGAAATATTGCCATTGTTTAAGAGTAATCGGTTTCATATCGGAGGCGATGAAGCACCCAAGGCAATGTGGAAAACGTGTCCTCTTTGTAATGCAAAACTAAAAGAGCTTAGTCTTAACAATATGCAGGAATTACAGGGATACTTTGGTGGGCGTGTAACGGACATCTTAAAGAAACACGGAAAACGTCCCATAATGTGGAATGATGCCCTGGTAGGTAATAAAGTTTCTAAAGATGCTCAGATACAGTACTGGACTCCTTCATACAACAGACAGACCGTCGAATTTGCTAAAGCTGGCGGTGAGTGGATTTTCTCAGATATGCATGAGGTTTATCTGGACTATCCATATTCCATGACGGGTCTAAAGAAAATGTATGAAATGGTAATGGACTTTGCCGATGAAGGTGGTTTTGAGTCTTACCCACCGATTGGTATGGAAGCTTGCCTTTGGACTGAAAGAGTTGACTCTGATGAGAAGCTGGAAGAACGCCTCTTACCGAGATTATTTGCTCTTGCTGAGCTTTCATGGTCGGGACGGGTTTCAACATATGAAGAATTTGAAGAGAGATGTAAAGAAGAAGCAGAAAGATTTTCTCAAATAGGTTACACAGTAAAGGACCAGGCATGGTGGAACCCTAAAGGTGAAGAAGCAAAACTTGAAGCTGAAGCTTTTATGAAATCCATGAGCACAGGATGTATAGAGGAAGATCCTGAAGAAATGGCTAACTGGGAAGAAGAACAGGCGGAAGAAGGAAAAAACAATTATGCTGCCGATCAGAAGTATAAGGAGAGATTTCTAAGTATGTGGGGGTCAGACTCCTCTGATGAGTTAAAGTGCTAAAGTAAGTCAGGCCCCTCTGAATCGGGGAAATGGTGTGGTATATGGGTAAAAAAACAGTAACCTATGTTTTGGCATCTGTGTTTATGCTTATGATGCTTATTCAATTAATAGCTTATGTTGCAAAAAATAATAGTGAGTATTATAGAGCAGTCAAATATGCGTATGATAAGTGTCATTGGAATCAGAATAAAGATGATAAAATAATAAAGAATGAAGAGAAAAAGGAAGTTACGTATAAAATCGTAAAAGATAATCCAAGTGAATATTTTGTAAAAGCATATAAAGAATACCTTGATATGCATCCGGAAAGTTTTTTAAATGACGGATACGCTATTCAATTTGATTTTTGTGATTGGTTTGATGGACACAGAGTAAATGAAACTACGTTGATTTTGTCTAATAAAGATGTGAATGGAAATATACATAAGGAATTCGATGTAGGTAAGTTTTATTGTGATAGATATAGTTCTTACTCTATTTGCAAAATCACCTGTGTTAAAGAGTTATATTTGGATTTATATTATCCTCACGCAGATGAATATCTGGGATTATTAAATTATTTTACAGGCGTTGAAAAAGTAATAGTAGAACCTGAATACAATGATCCAGAGTATATTAACAGGATTACTGAATACATCGAAGAAATTTTTCCGGGATGTACGATTGATTTTGTGATCGTGGGCAACGACTGATATGGCAAAAAGGAGTGAGGGCTGGGATTATGATGCATTTCCTTGATGTTATGAGATTTGACAGAATATTTGATGATATCGGAGATTTTTTTCAATATGGCTTGATAATTACAGGATTTATCATTTTTATATGTATTTTATGTTATACGATTAATGACTATCATGATTATAAAAATAAAAAACTTGATGAAAAAGGAAACCCGTTAGTCACTAAAAAGAAAGTTCAAAAAGCAATAATCTTTGATATAATTTTTGTTTTGATAGCTGTGACTTATATAGTTGTCAGGATTTTATTTGGGTAATATGTAAAAACGTGGGGTCAGACCCCTCTGTTGCGTTAAAGTGCTAAAGGGTTCAGACCCCTGGATGATAATTTATAGTGACGTGCAATGCGAATGCTGTACTGATCCCGGTATGAGGGAATATATAAGACACCGTATAGAGTTAACAAAGTCCATATTATAACAAAGAAATAATGCGTATGAAGAGAAAATATCTAATCTTGGTTTTAATAGCAATATGTTTTGCTATTACTGGCTGTGACAAAAGTATCAATAAAATCAAAGAGCATGTTGTATTTAGTGAACAACTCGATTTTTCTGAAGATGCAGTTAGATACGAATTTGATTCAAATAACATCTTCAAATATAAGGGAGTTATAAAAGACAAAGGTTTCGTAGCTTATGTTTTTGATTATGGTTCAGAACTTGTTGAAACTCTTGATAAAAGGAAAGATATGAAAGTTTATCCTCAGTTTTATAGTGATGAAAGTACATCTACTGATGACTGGATATTGTATAAGAACCTAGACGCAAGATATTTAGTCATTTACTGTGACTCTGATTCATATGATCTGGAAGCTGGATTTGCAATATGTAATTTTTTAGATGATAATTTAGAATGGGATTTTACAAATAATTATAAACTTAGATATTCCATAAGAGGTCTTGATAATCCTGGATTGCATACATATGAAGAGGATTATTTGGAGCGCTCTCAGTATTATGATGATGGAAAGTGGTCAGATGTAAAAATACACTACTTAATTAACTTAGACCCGTAAAAATATACTAGGTTAGCTTCATGAACATAAATGAACATAACTAAACATAAATAAACATGAAAATGGACATAATGACAAAGAACGATAGAGAGAAAGGAATATTATCCATGAAGAAGATTTTTGCAATATTATTTGGTGTAGTAATGCTTATAGTATTATCAGCTCCCGTATCTGCCAATGCAAAGCAGAAGACTATAAATACAAAGATTTTTAATGACTACGGTGAAGTATTAGACTGCTCATTTCCATATTACAGTAAATGGAAACTAAGCAAAGAAACCTTAGGTACAGACAAGATACTATTTACTACATCGAAAAATGACAGTATTTCTATAGAAGTAATGTGTAGTTACGATGATGAAGAGGCAAGGATAATCATCGAGGGCTTATCATCGAAGAAAGGTTTAAAAGAGTTTAAAAAATTTCTTCAGGAAAGCTTAGATATCCCTGAAGGATATCCCCTTATTTTATCAGACATTTATAAATTTAAGAAGGATGGAAACGGAAGATATCTAGGTATATTCAATCTTGTTTATTACTATTCAGTAATAAAAGTCCTTGATGATGATCATGTATTAGTATACACATTTGATAGTAATTCAGATGAGATTTCCAAAACCCAAAAAAAGCGTGTCCTTTCGTATGCTAAAAATACGAAATTAAATGATGTTATAAACGGTATGGAGGGCGATGATATGTCGGAATTGATGCCAAAGGGAAAATGGTTTGACAAAAATAGTGATACAATGCTTGAATTTGACGGTGATAAAATGTCTGCCAAATGGTGGAGCGGAATGGAGGCACCCGAAGAGTTTAATGTTAAGATAATAAAAGAGTATGATAATTTTTATATCGTATGCGTTGACGGAGAGTATGGCTCAAGCTTTGGAATGATGTCAAGGTTAAGAATAGAGAGTGACGGTACTTTAACTGCTTATGAAGAGATACTTGACGGAGAAAGCCATAGCTATAAGTTTGTACCTGAAGACAGGATAGAAGCCGAAAGAGCAGTTAAAGATTTTTCAAAGGATCTGCCCAAAACTGTCTATTCCGAAGAAATCTATGCTTTTTCTCTTGTTTTATGTCATTATAATATAGACAATATGGGAAGTGGTACATATTCCTGGGAGATAACAAAAAACGATGACGGCAAATATACATCAAAATTAAGCGGGATGGGCCCATCTTATGTAATTTTGCAGGATAGTAAGGAAGTAGACGAAGCATTTGTAAAGGGCTTGAATAAACTGCTTAAAGATGAAAAGATATATGAAAATAACGGATTGTTCTTCTCTCATGATAAAAACGATATAGAGTACTCTTTATATATCAACTTTGAAAGCGACGAATATATAACAATCAAAGTTGGAAGCAAGGCGCTTGACAAATGGCCGATAAATAATGAGAAACTTATAGAATATGCCATGAGTGTTCATGGGGTATGAGAATGTAAAACCGTTTTTATTGGAGAAACTGTAGAAAGACATAAAAAAAATATTGATATTTGGCATTGCCGGGGCTGTTTTAATAACCGGTATCATACTGTTTATTGTATTTGGTTCCAAGGATTCGTATTATAACATAAAAATATTGGACTCTACTGGGACTGTAAATGTCGACAGGGACAACAATACAATAGAAGCATATGAAGGCATGAAAATGCGTGATAAGGACTATTTAAGAGTTTCATCGGATGGTTTTACCCGTATCGACTGTGACAAACAGACTTACTCGCATTTTGAGCACGATTCTGAGGCTTCATTTATTGCTGACTCTAATAAAAAGCTCATGATAAACCTTGTTAAAGGTGAGATGGTAGTTACGTTACAGAAAAAGCTTTCTGATGATGAGTTTCTGATGGTAAAAACGCCTAATACTACAATTGCTATAAGAGGTACTGTAGTAGCTATCAGGGCGGTACAGGATAATTACGGAAATTTGAGAACAATCAACTATTGTCTAGAGGGACGTGCCCAACTAAATGCAGATGGAGTATCTGAAGAGCTTGAAGCCGGTGAAGGCTGGCTTATAGTAACCGATGATGCAGGTGATATCATTGAAAGCAAGCCTGCATTTGCCGATGAATTTGAATTTGCAGGCATAGCTATTGATGCACTTAAGGGTGCTGAAAATATGCCGATGATACTCAATTATTCCGGAACTACAGGAAATCCAGAGCTTGAAACTATAGAATTAAGTGAAGAAAACTTCCCTGACGCTGCTTTCAGGAACTATCTTGCTGAGAATATCGATATTGATAAAAACGGGATGCTTTCTGTGGAAGAGCGTGTTATAGACTCTTTAAATATTCCATCTTTAGGTATTACAGAGGATGACTCGAAAACTTCCGGGCATGGTTATAAAGCCTATCCCAAAGCCTAAGCCAAAGAATAGTATAGTGAAACGATTTAAATATTTATGGTTTATTCATAAAATTTTTATTGAATATAAAAATGAGTATTTATATAATATTCATAGGATTTAAATTGGAGGATTATCATATGGTCTTAAATGAATACAGATACACCCATATCTCAAAATCTGACGGAATACCTTTGTCTGTGCTTCGTATTGAGCCTGACGAGAACTGCAAGATAAAAGGTATCGTCCAACTGGTTCACGGTATGTGCGAACATAAGGAAAGATATGTGGCTTTCATGAAATATCTGGCTGAAAACGGCTATATCACAGTCATACATGATCACAGAGGACATGGAGAAAGCCTGAGAGACAGCACGGACCTCGGATATATGTACGAGGGCGGATTTGAGGCTCTGGTAGAGGATATTCACGAGATAACTCTGGAGACCAAAAAGTATGTTGAAGATGAACTGGGACTTGTAGGACTTAAGTATACATTATTAGGTCACAGTATGGGTTCAATGGCTATCAGATGCTATATAAAGGAATATGATGATGAGATAGATAACCTGCTGGTACTCGGATGTCCTGCAGAGGCATCCGGACTTAAGCCTGCGCTTGTATGTTTAAGCATTATGGAAAAGATAAAGGGCGGGAAAGCTCATTCAAAGCTATTTGACTGGCTGGTGACTGATTCGAGATACAAGAAAAAATATGAATCTGAAGGACCTGTTGCATGGCTTTGCAGTGACCCTGAAGTCGGGAAAGCATATCTTGCGGATCCTCTTTGCAGATTCAGATTTACCTTAAACGGATATAAGAATCTGTTAAAGTTGTTTGGCCGGACATATGAGGACGGTGGATATCAGATAAAAAATCCGGACCTTAAGATAAAGTTTTTATCAGGCAGGGGGGACCCGTGTGCTGTATCTCCAAAAGAACTTGGAAAAGCCATGAAGCTGATTAAAAAACAGGGTTATAAGAATGTAAGCGGTAAGATGTATAAAGGCATGAGGCACGAGATATTGAACGAGATCGATAAAGAGAGAGTTTATAAAGACATTCTTGATTTTATAAAGTAGGACTTGGAGTAATGGGAGGTAGATGTATGGACAGTTTACTTGAAGTGGTCATAGAGTTTATATTTGACGGGTTATTTTTCTGTGGAAATAATTTAGTAGATAATGCAGTAGTTAAAAGTAATGATTGGCCTAAACCGATCAAAGCCATACTTTCCTGGCTTTTAGTTATACTATGGGCAGGTACCATAGTATTACTTAATGTTATCGGCATAGGCTTTATAAAATCATTTAATAAGGTTGTGGGAATAGTATTTATTGTCTTGGGTTTAGGCTTCCTTCTGTTTTCAATATTGATCATAAGAAAAACTGGTGAACTACTCGGCTACAAGTAACCGAGCTTCCTGCTTCAACCACTACTGCGTTGGCTACGATATACATAACTCAGCGTCTTACACAGTGTCCACAGGCGTATAAGTTTGGACAGTTCCTGCCCTACTGAATATTTATCTTTAGGCTACTTCGAAAGATTCGTTTAGTATGCGGAGTCCTTCACGAAGGATATTGATAGCTGCGTTCCGGTCACGGCTGATTGTAAGACCACA